>Ga0310696_10007844_pt1 | contig 12493 bp, 10 predicted proteins | sample AusTroGonzalo_MG_4_FD_203885 | JGI IMG/M metagenome (GOLD analysis project Ga0310696, IMG submission 203885) | Bovine rumen microbial communities from tropical cattle in Woodstock, Queensland, Australia - Gonzalo_02 (v2) (version 2) | ecosystem: Host-associated > Mammals > Digestive system >... | reverse complement strand
GCGCAGCCGACTGAAAATGAAAACCCGGTTGGGGTGTCTGAACGAGTTGCCGGACCGTTTGATGATTTTTTGAAGTATCCTGTTAAATCACTCTTGATCAAGGCATCCACGTCAGGTTGTGGAGGCGGTGCGACGCAGCAGATTGAATATCGTCGATTGGGTCGCAAGTTTGTTCTGAAGGATTCCTATGAACGAATTTATGGTATAACGGTTTATGATGGAGGCGATTCGGTGGTGAAAAATTGGCCGACGCGTTGCTGGACTTTTTCAGCGGATGAACTGGAGACGCTTCTCCGCGACTTTAACGAACATTATGACAAGGCGGTTTCTTGGAATCAATTTGTCATTACCGATGCGGATCTAGACAAAATGCGAGATGCTCTCAGTGATTGGGATTTCGCTTTCGATTGCTCTCGGCGTGATCCCGCTTCCCGTCAATGGGCCCGCGACACCATTCTCCAAATCAGCGACAGTTTGCTTACCGGCATCCTGATGGTTCCGTCCAGTCCTGCTTGTACGTCCACTAGCGAATTGACCATCCAGCTTACCAACAGTCATGGGGAAAAACTGGTCTTTGAATGTTATGACGGAGATTGTCGTACAGGGACAGCTCCCTATATGATGCCTATTAAAATTAAGCAGAAAACACAAGATATATATTCCAGTTACGTGCCGTTCATGCAGTTCATCGCCACCTTGATGCCGAAGGACATGATCACTCGCGAGAAATTCACCACCCACGAACTCCTCTGCAAAGTCGCCCGCCAACTCCTGAAATGACGGTTCGGAAAAATGTTGTATTTTTGCGCCCTTGTTAAAAATGAAAATACTCAGCGTTCTCTTTTATTCATCATTCATAATTCATCATTCATAATTTGATAAAATGACAACATCAGACCAAATTAAGGACATCGTAACGAGGCTCGGTGAGCTAAGGAGGTATCTTTGACGTAGATGCCAAAGAACAGGAAATCAAAGAAAAAGAACAGATAACCCAACAAGACGGCTTTTGGGACGACCCGAAGGCCGCCGAGAAGCTGTTGAAGGAAATCAGCGGCATCAAGGCATGGGTGGCCGACTATTACAAGGCTGCCGAGCTAAACGATGAACTGCTGGTAGTCAGTGAGTTCCAACAGTCCGGTGACGCAACGGAAGCGGAACTGGACGAGGCTTACGCCAAGACGATGGAGGCCGTGGAGAAGTTAGAGTTCAAAAACATGATGCGCGACGAGGAGGACTCGCTGAACGTCATCCTCGCCATCAACTCGGGCGCCGGCGGCACCGAAAGCTGCGACTGGGCCGAGATGCTTCTGCGCATGTACACGCGCTGGGCCGAGCGTCACAACTTCGCGGTGAAACTCCTTGACCGTCAGGAAGGTGACGTGGCGGGCATCAAGTCCGCATCCATCGAGATTGACGGCTCGTACGCTTACGGCTACCTGAAGAGCGAGAACGGCGTGCACCGTTTAGTGCGCATTTCCCCGTTCGACTCTGCGGCTCGTCGTCACACGTCGTTTGCCTCTGTTTTTGCCTATCCCGTTGTCAACGACGACATCGAGATTGTGGTTAATCCAGCGGACATCACGTGGGACACCTACCGCAGCAGCGGTCCGGGCGGGCAGAACGTTAACAAGGTGGAGACGGCCGTACGTCTGCACTACAAGCCCAAAGACATCGTCATCGAGTGTCAGGAGACGCGCTCGCAGTCGCAGAACCGCGAGAAGGCATTGCAGATGTTGAAGTCGCAGCTCTACCAGATCGAGCTTGAGAAAAAGCGCGAGAAGATTAACGAAATCGAGAGTTCCAAGAAGCGTATCGAGTGGGGAAGCCAGATCCGCAGCTACGTGATGCAGCCCTACAAGCTCGTGAAGGACTTGCGCACGCAATACGAGACCGGCAACGTCAACGCGGTGATGGACGGCGACATTGATGCGTTCATCAAGGCGTATTTGATGGAGTTTCACTGATTTTTTAATTATTCATAAACAAATAGAGATGTCAAACAAAAAATCGTATTCAATATTTTTGATCGTGGCGTGTCTGCTGTTTCCCGCCACACTGCTCGCCCAAATCGGTAGCCGCTATGCCAGTCCTGTGTTTGGGGATGTAACGACAACCACCGAAATCCCTTTCAGTAGCGTCGTGGGAGAAGATCAAATATTGCCCACCACGCTGTACCTTGATTTCTACGAGCCTTTCGGAGACACGCTTTCAGCCCGCCCGTTAGTGATTACCGTTTTCGGAGGCGCGTTCGTGGCGGGAAATAGAGACTGGAGCGACATGGTGGAATACTGCACTCGTTTTGCCAAACACGGATATGCGGCCGCCTCCATTGATTATCGCCTGCTTCCGATACTGTCCATCAGTTCAGGTTCGCTTATCCGAGATGCCTATATGGCCTCCCAGGATGTAAGTTCAGCCATTCGCTATTTCAAGGCATACTGTCAGGAATATCGTATTGACACGAACAACATATTTCTCTTGGGCAACTCCGCTGGTTCCATTGCCACGCTGAACGAGATCTTCATGTCGGACGAGGAAAGACCTGATGTGACGTTCGATTTTCCGGATTTGGGGCCAATTAACAGCTCCGGCGAGCTCGAATACGCTGGTTTTTCTTCAAAGGTGGCCGGCGCGGTGGCACAGTGGGGAGGAGTGCTTGATGTTGATGTCATTGACGTTGATGAATATGTCCCTCTTTGCATGATTCATGGCACTGCGGACAATGTGGTACCCTTCGATTCCGGATATTGCTATTCCTCTCTGCCGTTACCTATTTTCCCATACATGTATGGATCGTACGCCATCGCAAACCACCTTTCCGACCTTGGAATTGAAGACTATGAGTTTCATCCCTTCGAAGGGGAGCAACACAATTTCTATAGCACGGAGAATGGCAACCTGATAATGGAAAAATTTGACCAATGTTTCAATATCGCCCGTGATTTTTTGTACAACCATTTGGACTCACATTTAACAACTGGGGTGTCCCATTATGAAACCGATAATGTCAAGATATACCCTAACCCTGCCTCTGACGTTTTGTTTGTTGAAGTGAAAGGAGGTGAAAGGGTAGCGAATGTTACGTTGTGCGACATGCAAGGGCGAATTGTGAAGGAATGTGATGCTTCTCCCGTTTATCTCGATCGTTTACCGTCGGGTGTATATGCTGTGCATGTGAAAGATTCGGTTGGCAGAAAGTTCATCCAAAAAGTGGTTGTCAAATAGCCATTTTCCTCCTTCCCATACATTTATGAATTAAAAGCCCATTTCGTTAATAATCATTATGGAACCGAGAATAGATTTTTCCGTTGACAAGACGGAAGTCGCCTTGGGCGAGATTGTTGAAATTAAGTGGAAATGCAATGGTGATGATAGTTCAGCGGAGCTCACCATAGACAACGGATTCAGGCAACTTACTGAAGCTGTCGGATTTTCAGGCTGCAAAAAGATCCGCATCAATCGTGCGAGCACAGGGGAAGTGCAGATCACGCTAAGGACCACCATTAATGGCAAAACCTACTGCAGAACCATCACCGTTGGGGTGTTGGACAATCTTGAATCCGAGAATGCCGCACAAGAAATCGAGGTGTATGAAGACACTCAAGAACAAACAAATGAAAGTCCATGGTGGAAAGAGCTCATCTTTTATGTTGCCACTTTTTTGATTACGGTCCCGCTTTTCCCATTCATATACAGGCTTATTCCGGATTTCGACTGGAACGGATGGGACAGAGTTTTGGAGTTTGTGATATTGTATATCTGTGTCTGGGCTGTCTTAAGTATAAGATGGTGGTTTGATCTTGTCGCATTAGGCGTCATGTTAACGATACTGACTTTCGGTACTGTAAAAGGCAATGGTTATGGTTTCAAGCAATTGGCACAAGACTATGCCGTGTATCAACATGCCCGAAAGCACAAAAAGGAATTAGCTAAATATGACTATAAGAAGCAAAACAATCCCCAACCTGTCAAACCACTTCAAGATCCGCTAAACAAACGCATACATGATGCCGCTGATTACATGAATCCTGTTGTCCGGAATTTTGCGGTGCAACAAGCGACAGAGGAGCCGTTTGCAACCATTGGGGAATGTCAATATTCTGATGACATTCGTCAAATTGTGCATGCAATGTCCGTGTTTAAAACAATCTACGAAAATTGGAAATATGTTGATGACCCTAGAGGTTTTGAATATAACTCAAAAGCCAGTGAAACCATTCAAAATCGTTCGCACGGGTTGTTCACAGGAGATTGTGACGACCACGCCATCCTGATGGCTTCGTGCATTCAAGCGGTTGGAGCCAAAGCACGAATTGTCCTTTCTCATGAGAATGGTGTGGGTCACGCTTATCCAGAACTATATTTGGGCTCTAAGGACAATGCAATAAGAACTCACTATTTGGTTGAGAAATTATTTCCTCAATATCGTGATAGAAAATTCGAATACCATATTGATGGCAAAGGCGACTACTGGCTGAATATGGATTACACTGCACCATATCCTGGCGGAAAATTTCTTCAAAACAGAGACAGTATTTCTGCGATAATAATCATCTGAAATCTGCGCTGCTATTCCCAAGAGCGAGTACGTCACGAACCCTGCGCGAACCCCAGTCCTTGCGTAGGTGCATAGAACATTGCAGGCCGTTCCAGACCTTGTTAGAGTGTTCGTTCGTCAGTGTTAGCCAGTACGGTTGCCGCATCCAAAAAAATCGTATCTTTGCCAAATTTTAGAGACAAGGTAAAGAAACGATATGCAAGAGTCTAAATTACAATCCATCGAACAGGCCATCAAGGATCTGAAGGCCGGGAAGTTCGTCATCCTGGTGGACGACGAGGAACGCGAGAACGAAGGCGATTTCATTATCGCCGCCCAACATATTGACGCAGGGAAGGTCAATTTCATGCTTACCCGCGGTCGCGGTGTGCTCTGTGTGCCCATGACCAGCGAGCGTTGTCAGGAGCTTGATCTTGAAATGCAAGTCTCCAACAATACCTCCATTCACGAAACTCCGTTTACCGTCACTGTTGATCTTTTGGGTCACGGCTGTACGACGGGTGTCTCCATGCACGACCGTGCGGCCACCATTAACGCTTTGGCCGACAAGACGATGAAAGCCACTGACTTTGGTCGTCCGGGACATGTGAATCCCCTGCGTGCCCGCGATGGTGGTGTATTGGTTCGCGCCGGTCACACCGAAGGTACTGTGGATTTGTTGAAGCTGGCGGGTCTGGAGCCCGTGGGTGCCCTCATTGAAATCATCAACCCCGACGGCACCATGGCCCGCCTGCCCGAGCTGCTGCAAGTGGCTGAGGAATACGGCATCACCATCACCAGCATCGAGAAACTCATCGAATACCGTCTGGAGAAGGAGACTCTCATTCGTCGCGAGCAGGAGGTCAATCTGCCCACGCAATGGGGTGATTTCAAGCTTATTGCCTACACGCAACTCAACAACGGCGCCACCCACCTCGCGCTCAAAAAGGGCGAATGGGAGAAGGATGAACCCGTGATGGTGCGCGTGCATTCTTCCTGCGCTACCGGAGACATCTTCGGTTCCTGCAAGTGCGATTGCGGCGAACAGTTGCACCGTGCCATGGAGATGGTCGATAAGGAGGGCAAGGGCCTCGTGCTCTACATGAGTCAGGAAGGCCGTGGCATCGGGCTTATCAACAAGCTGAGAGCCTACCACTTACAAGAACTCGGCCGCGATACCGTGGAGGCCAACCTCGAACTCGGTTTCAAGGCTGACGAGCGCGACTATGGTGTGGGGGCGCAGATTCTCCGCGATCTCGGCGCCACCAGCGTCCGCCTCATCACCAACAACCCTGCTAAACGCGTCGGTCTCTCCGCTCATGGCATCCAAATCGTCGAAACCGTCCCGATTATTATCAAACCGAATAAGATTAACGAAGGTTATCTGCGCACCAAACAGGCGAAAATGGGACACGATTTGCATTTCGACCTCGACAAATAATCGTAGAGACGTGGTGCACCGCGTCTCTACAATAATGACAATTACGATAAATGAAAAATATCCGAAACTTCTGCATTATCGCCCATATCGACCACGGCAAGAGCACGTTGGCCGACAGGTTGCTACAATACACTAAGACCGTCACTGACCGGGAATTTCAGGATCAGGTGCTGGACGACATGGACTTGGAGCGCGAGCGCGGCATCACAATTAAGAGTCATGCCATCCAGATGGAGTACATCTACAAAGGCGAGAAGTACATCCTCAATCTGATTGATACTCCCGGCCACGTGGACTTCTCTTACGAGGTCTCCCGTTCCATCGCCGCATGCGAGGGGGCATTGTTGCTGGTGGATGCCACACAAGGCGTTCAGGCTCAGACGATTTCGAACCTCTACCAGGCTATTGACAACGATTTGGAAATCATTCCGGTGTTGAACAAGATGGATATGCCGGCCGCCATGCCCGAGGAGGTCAAGGACCAGATTATCGACATGCTTGGCTGTGATGTGGACGATATTATCGAGGCTTCCGGCAAGACGGGTCAAGGTGTGGAGCAGATTTTGGAGGCCATTATTGAACGCATTCCTGCTCCGAAAGGCGATCCCGAAGCCCCGCTGCAAGCCCTTATCTTCGACTCCATCTTCAACTCCTTCCGCGGCATTATCGCCTACTTCCGCATCTTCAACGGCACTATCCGCACGCACGACATGGTGAAGTTTTTTGCCACCAAACACGAGTATGACGCTGACGAAATCGGCATCCTCAAAATGGACCGCGTGCCCAAGGATGTGCTGTCTGCAGGTGACGTGGGCTACCTTATCACCGGCATCAAGACCTCCACGGAGGTGAAAGTCGGCGATACGATTACGCACGTTGACAGACCCTGCGAAACGGCCATTGAGGGTTTCCAGGAGGTGAAACCGATGCTGTTTGCCGGTATTTACCCCACGGAGGCTGACCAATATGAGGAATTGCGTGCTTCTTTGGAGAAATTACAACTTAATGACGCTTCGTTGACTTTCGTCCCTGAGTCTTCCTTGGCATTGGGTTTCGGATTCCGTTGCGGCTTCCTCGGACTGCTGCACATGGAAATCATCCAGGAACGTTTGGACCGGGAGTTCGACCAAGATGTCATCGCCACAGTGCCGAATGTTTCCTACAAAGTCCTGACTACCAAGAAACAGTGGTTGGATGTCTATAACCCGTCGGGGATGCCTGCACCGAACGAAATCGACCATGTGGAGGAACCCTACATCCGCGCGCAGATTATCACCAAAGACGACTATATCGGGTCGGTCATCAAGCTCTGCATCGACAAGCGCGGCACGTTGGTGAACCAAATGTATGTGGCCGCCAACCGTGTGGAACTTACCTTCGATCTGCCGCTCGGCGAGATTGTTTTTGATTTCTATGACAAACTCAAGAGCATTTCGAAGGGATATGCCTCCTTCGATTACCATATCACCGATTACAAGCCTGCGCATCTCGTGAAGCTGGATATCCTGCTCAACGGCGAATCGGTGGATGCCTTGTCGGCGTTGATTCACGTGGACAATGCCTACTCGTTCGGTCGGCGTATCTGTGAGAAACTCAAGGAGTTAATCCCGCGTCAGCAGTTCGATATCGCCATTCAGGCGGCCATCGGCTCCAAGATTATTGCCCGCGAGACTGTCAAGCAGGTTCGTAAGGATGTGACGGCCAAGTGCTACGGCGGTGATATCACCCGTAAGCGCAAGCTGTTGGAGAAGCAGAAGAAGGGTAAGAAACGTATGCGCCAGGTCGGTAACGTGGAAGTGCCGCAGTCGGCGTTCCTTGCGGTCTTAAAGCTGGATTAGCCTTCCAAGAGATTCCGTTCGCAAACGATATTGCAGGTCAGCAGGGAACTCATCGCGGTTCCTAACATGCCGTGCAGCATGAGGTTCTGTCCCGAGAGGAAAAGGTTGGGGATGGGTGTCGCGGGTGAGGTGACGGTGCCGATGAGATTTGTGCAGGATTTCCGTACGCCAAAAGCCGAACCTTGCGGTATTCCCGTGTAGTCGCGGTAGGTGAGGGGAGTGCTGGTCCAATACTCCTCGATATTATCTTGTAATTCAGGAATATAGTGCATCGCTAAGTCGATGCACTTTTTTGCTTTATATTGTTTGAAATCCTTGTAGGCCTCCGGACGGTGGCCTACGGAGCTGTCGGCCCATTCGCTCACGGCATCCCACGACATTGGGGTCAGCAAGTCGATAACGGAGGCGAAATTCCCTTCCGAAGGCACGTTGTAGCTGATCAACATGTTGCGTACGGGGTCGTCTTTCCCGCACGGGGTTTGCCAAAGATCATCGCCTTCGAGGATGCTGAAGCTGCGGTTGCGGTAGGGTATTGTGTCGGGTTTCAGTGCGAGTTGCACTGTGAACATCCCGACGGTGTTCGCCATCCGTTGCATCCTGCGGCGGAGTATTCCACGTATTTGCGGGCATTCGGGAATGAGGGCAATGGTCTGTGCGGGATGCAATGTGGAGATGAAGTCGTCTGCAGTGTATTCGGTGCCGTCGGTGCAACGAACGGTGCTCACCTTCCCTTCGTCGCTTAGCGTAAAACCGCTGACGGTCTTGCGGGTCAGCAACTCGCCGCCTACTGCCAAAAGATTCTCCACAAGCCTGCGGATGAGCGTTTCGCCGCCGCCTTTCAGCCGATAGGCGCCTTGGATGAAGGAGTTGAGGGACTGAAGGAAGGAATAGAGCGGCAGCTCGTCGGTAAGCTCGGTGGTAAGGCTTTGCCCGCACAAGATGTCGCGCAGTTCGGGACTCGTGAAATGGCTTTCTATATACGTTTTCGCGGAGACGGCCATCAGTTTGCTCATCCGATTCTCCTTGTTGGGGAGCACGGTTTCGTAAATGTGTTCGTTGATGTCGCGCATGACGCGCACAAGTTCGTCTATGGCGGACTTTTCATCGGGAAAAGCCTTCGAGAGGGCTTCGGCAAAACGGTCGTGGCCACGTTGCAGGGTGTATCTTTTGCCGTGTCGGTGGATCTCTAAAAAGTCGTCATCCAGTCGTTGCCAGGGCAGGTCTTCGAGTCCGAAAAAGGTGACAATCGGGCGCATGACCTCGCCTTCGCCCGCACCGCCAACGTAGTGAAAGCCGGTGTCGAAAAGCTGTCCTTTCCGCCGGAAACTCTGGAATGCCCCGCCGGGAACAGGCTCTTTCTCCAAGACTAACACCTGTTTGCCCGCTTTGGCGATTGCCAGGGCGCAGGTCAGACCGGCGAAACCGCCGCCAATCACGATTACGTCCGCTTTTTCCATCCTTGTTTACTGTAGTTCGGCATCGAGTTGGAGACGCAAGTCCTCTTCGTTCTCCGCATCGATCAACGTGGCTTTCAGTTTCACCGTGCCGTTGTCCTCGGAAATGTCCATTTTCAGCCGAAGGGTGTCGCCGGGGCGTACCATGGCGGCGAGACGGCAGCTCTTGATGGACCTGAAACGCAGGTTGCGACCAATATTCCGGCCTGTACATTCGCGAATCATCTGCATGGTCAGCACACCTGGCGTGATGGGATTTCCGGGGAAATGTCCTTGATAAACAGGGTGATTCGCATTCAACCGCACGACAACCTCGTTGCCGCCATCGTGAACAATATCATAAAGGGTTCCGTTCTGGGTCATGGTGTAGCCTTAATTATCGGAGGCCAGCTTCATCCGGCAGGTGAGGATAACATGTTCATTTACAGATGTCTCCGCCGACACCATAGTGATGCCGCCCACTTGGGATACGACGGTCAGGCGGGTGTGCAACGTGTCGCCTGTGGTTGGCATGCGATTGTCGAACACAGCTTTTTTGATGTCGCCGATATATCCCAGCGTGACATTTTCTCCCGCTTGTTTGCGCAGGAAGCCGATGTGTGCGGCCGAGGTTTGCGCCACATGTTCCAACAAACCCTCCTCCGCCATACAGCTGTCCTCGCCGAGGAACATGTTGTCCGCAGCAATAGTCAGCTCCGACTGGCAGTGGAGTTCGTCTTCGAAAAAGTAGCCGTCCACCATAAGGATGGGCGGCCGTTGCGGGATCAGGCTGGGAATGTCCGTCACCTTACATGCGGGTGAAGACATAGTCGTACAGATCAGCGAAGGTCTTGATGGTCGGAAGGTCGGGGGTCTTGATTTCCACGCCGAACTCCTCGTTCACGAGGGCCACCATATCGACAAGGCTGAGGCTGTCGAGGTGCATGGTCTCTTTGATGTTGGCTTCGGGTTGGATGGTCTCAGCGTCAACTTCGAACTCGTCGGCGAGAATCTCAACCATCTTTTTGATCATTTCGTCTTTTTCCATTGTATTTTCTTTTTTTCGTTTGTCTTTATTATTTTCTTTTTTTATTCAGTGACTTGCAACGTTAAAAGTTTCAAGTTTCAGGTTTCAGGTTTCAAGTTTCAGGTTTCAGGTTTCAAGTTTCAGGTTTCAAGTTTCAGGTTTCAAGTTTCAGGTTTCAAGTTTCAGGTTTCAAGTTTCAGGTTTCAAGTTTCAAGACCTTGGTCTTAAGTCTTAAGTCTCAAGTCTATTATCTCATATCTTTAATAATCAACGTCGAGTTAGTGCCGCCAAAGCCGAAACTGTTGGAGAGGAAAATGTCGAAGTCTTGATTGTCAAGGCGTTGGGCGGGGATGTTGAGCTTGGCGGTGTCCTCATCGCCGTGGTCGAAGTTAAGGTTGGCGGCGATGAAGCGGTTTTTCATCATGAGCATGGAGTAGATGACCTCGCTGGCTCCCGCCATCCACATTTCGTGGCCGGTCTGGCCCTTGGTGGAGGTCACGGGCGGCATTTGGTCGCCGAAGACGGCGTAAATGGCCTTGGCTTCGTTGGTATCGCCGACGCCAGTGGAGGTGGCATGGGCATTGATATAGCCAATCTGCTCCTTGCTGACACCGCTCTGTTCGAGGGCCATGAGCAGGGATTTGCGGGGACCGTCTACGTTGGGCGAGGAGATGTGGTCGCCGTTGGAGGAGAATCCGTAACCGAGGACTTCGGCCAGGATGGGCGCTCCGCGCTTGACGGCAGAATCGTAACTTTCGATGATGACGGTAGCCGCCCCGCCGCCGGGCACGAGGCCGTCGCGGTTGGCATCGAACGGGCGGGAGGCCTGCTCGGGCGCGTCTTCACGTTTGGAGAAGGCACCGATGCCGTCGAAACTGCCGATGGAGAAGGGGTTTACTTCCTGGGCGCCTCCGCATACGATGCAGTCCTGCAAGCCCCACTTGATGAGCAGTGAACCGAGACCGATGGCGTGCGAGCCGCTGGCGCAGGCCGCACTCACCGTCATGTTGATGCCGCGCAGTTTGAACAGACAGCCTAAGTTCATCGTCACTGTGGAGTTCATTGATTGAAAAATGGCACCGGAGCCCACCATGCGGGTGTTCTTTTTCTCACGCATGGTATCCACGCTCTTCACCACTGCGTCGGCACTGCTGTCATTACCGTAGAGCAGCCCTACGTCGTGGCTCTCCATGTAAGCGGCGTCGAGGCCGGCCATCTTCAGGGCGTCGGCGGTAGCCATGTAGGCGTACTGGGCCTCCTCGGGCATGAACACGCGATGGGCGCGGTCCACTATGCCCTTCAGTTCGGGTTTCTTCACGAATGCCGTGAGACCCGACTCGAAACCCATCTCTTTGCGCACGGGGTCGAACACGATGCCCGACTTGCCGTGGAACAGCGACGCTTTCACTTCGTCCAATGAAGTTCCGAGGCATGACCAGATGCCCATACCGGTGATGACAACTCTTCTGCCGTTATTTTCGCTCATATCGAAGTCCTTTTAAGTTCTTTTAACATTTTTAAATTCCTAAAATTCAGAGGCATACAATAAATTTATGCATTTTCGCCTCTCAAAATTTTGGTCGGCAAAGATACACTTTTTTTGATATGCTAATTAGTGTGTTATGAGGTGTTTTCTCGATGGTTGGTACAATAAAAAAAGAGGCCGTAAGACCTCTTTTCAAGTGGAGCCGGGGGGAGTCGAACCCCCGTCCAAACATGCCGCAGATATGCTTTCTACAAGTTTAGTCTCCGTTTGATTGTCGGCGGCGGCATGGTACGGGACGGACCTGGCCGCCGCTTATCTTCTTAAGTTTCGCCTCGGCGTCGAAGCTACGCCTCGGCTATCAGCCCTTTTACGACACCCCGGGCCGGACGTTGGGCCGCGTAACTTCCGGGGGAGCGCCCGCGGCTACGGACCTTGTCCGCGCGGCGGGATTCGCAGCAATTAAGCAGCGAATGCATAAGAAGTTTCGCCATTTATTTGGCATTGAGGGTTAATTTTTAACGGAATCAGCCCACAAATTCCGACCTGCTTACATACCCCCGAACTTGCTGTCAAAACCAGACGGCCCCCGGGGCTGAAGGGAGGCTATTTCACCTCGCCCTTCAGTTGCAATATCACTCTGTCGGTGTTCGCGTTCGAGAGCACCGTGATGCGCTTGCTGATCAGGCCTTCGTTCTTGGCCGTGTAGGTCGCCTTGATGGTGCCGGTCT
>Ga0310696_10007842_pt1 | contig 12497 bp, 18 predicted proteins | sample AusTroGonzalo_MG_4_FD_203885 | JGI IMG/M metagenome (GOLD analysis project Ga0310696, IMG submission 203885) | Bovine rumen microbial communities from tropical cattle in Woodstock, Queensland, Australia - Gonzalo_02 (v2) (version 2) | ecosystem: Host-associated > Mammals > Digestive system >... | reverse complement strand
CGGCGAGTATGAGGAAAGTATCACAATTGATAAGTCAGCACTCGCAAAGGCTGTCAATACGAGCCTTCTGTTCAAGCAAGAGCCTACCCTCGTATTCTGTAAGAGTGGCGTAGCCTTAAAGATTGATTCTTCGGACTTCGTTTACAAGATTAGTTCGGAGGCTTGTAAGGACTATTCCTATACAAAGACAAACGGTATGGTAGAAGTTTTGAAGAAGATTTTAGCATCCAAAGAGGACGAAGTAACCATTTCTTATGGTAAGTCCGCCGATGGCGAAACCACTTCTATCCGTTGCGATGCAGGTGATGTAAAGGAAATCTTCTCATTTGAGGAAACTTAAATTATGAGAAAGTTAATTGCGACCATATTGGTTATAGCGACTATTTTGTGTGTTGGGGCTTGTAGCCAAAACCACTATGAGCCTTCACACTCGATGGTCGAAAGTCACGTCTTCGTTTGCGATAATCCAAAGGCTAAATCAGATTTTGACCTATGGATGATGAAAGAGGACGGTGTAGGACTGAATTGGGTTCCTTCGTACCTTATCTGTACGCAAGGTAAGGTCTTGGGTGTTATTAGGGGAGATATTCCACTTGCGGAATTTCAGAAACAGTACGAAATGATTGTTTCCTCTCCGTTAGAGAGTGCATATGACGATTATTGCGATTATGACATCCAAAATCTCAATGGAAATAGGTATAAACTCATAGATTTTATGCCTGTTGACGGTAATGTATATGTTCTTGAAATAAGTTGGGCTACCTGCCCTGACTGCATCCATCAGGACGAGAACTATACCCAAGACATCTATAACGCCTATGACACGCAGTTCTTTTATAGGTATTATATAAATACAGAACTGAAAGATGTTCAGGCTATGGTTAAGAGTGATTAACGGAAAGAAATTTAAATCCCGCAAAGCCCTTATTTTACGAGCGTTTTGCGGGTTTTTTCGTCTCAATCGAACAGATTTTTTGAAAAAAGTCCAATTTTCCCCTTTACAAACGAAAAGTTATCTGATATAGTATCACTATCAAGTTGAGCAACACACTCACTTGACACGATTTGTACCTTGACATCAGAATAATCTATAACTCGATGCAGACTACGGTTGACCACTGTAGTCGAGGCATACTGAAAAGTGCTCGGAACGAATAACGACGATAGCCGTTAGGAGTTGACCGCACCAAACCCGTGAGGGGGAGGCGAAGACCCAAAAGGTCGTAAGTAAAAGGTATGGCACTCCATACATCGCATTATAGGGTAGAGAGCGAGTGGTCTCCACAATAGACGCCGACCCGAAAGGTCGGAAGAACCCAAAAAGGACGATTAGCCGATGACTGTTTGACACCTTTGGGAATATCAAACAAGGGGATTTGCCGTGAAACGGTGGAAACGCCGATATAACACTTGCGAACTCTGCGAGTAGGATAAGGCAGTACGAATAATATCGTATTTCTTCGGATTTAAGAAATATTCTATTGCTGAATGGTCTCTGAAAGTTGTGGGTAGACAATCCCATCATACCTTGACCGCAAGGTGGGGTACAGATGTAATAGGGTAGCTCCCTGTTGCACAGCCTGTACTTCGTATGTGACCTAATAATAGTGAAGTTGTATGCGGGTAGAGCGAAGGCTCATAAATTATTTTGATTTCAAAGTACAAGTCGTACAGTATTCTCCTCTCTTGTCGGCACGGATGTTTCTCCCCGTGCCGACTTTAATTTATATTTACATACTAATCGAGGTTTGTTATAATGACTTTGGTAAGTAAAAAAGTCAAAAGGAAATCGTGCTATGATAAAACCGCTGTTAATAGAAGAATGGCTTAAAGAAAATAACATCGCTTGGACTAAATCCCGTTCAAAAGGTGCATACATCAATACAAAGGAATTAGACGAACTTGAAGAGGAGGAAGAAACGACTCCTCAAATCTCATTTTTGGACGAGGATAACACTAATGAACCTGTGTGTTTGGGCAGGCTTACTTATAAGTTCAACGCCGTCAAAAGTGCTACGATTAGGGTTGAGTATATGAGTAACCGTAAGAGAATCTATACTTTTAGCGAAGTTTATCGTGATGTCAAAGGAGAACTTTGCGAAACGGGATTTACCACAGAAACCGAAGAATCATTTGTGGATGAGTGCAGGCGTAGACAATTAGAAATATATGTTTTTGGCGACTGAAACGCCGATTTTGAAGGGAAATTATATGGATAATAATAGAATTGACGAGCTTAAAGAGCGTATTTTTGCCATCAGTGATGAAATGCAAGACCTCCGAAATGAGAGTTATGGGCTTGAAAAGGAACTTATGGCACTTCAGCAGGAAAAACTCAAAGTTTTGGTTGGACTTTGTTTTGTAGACGGCAAAGATGTATGCAAAGTTATAGATGTCCCGCAGGAAAAGAAGTTTACTGTTCATTTTGACTTCAATCCCTACCAAATTCCTGTAGTCAGGCTTGGAAAAGATACTATTTCAAGGACTACCGTGTTTAGTGTGGCTGTAGATACTGACGACCCGAAAGAGCAGTTCCTTAAAGAACACCAAACTTGTACGCAAAACCACTTCAATAAGAAGTTACAGTCCATAACGGAAACACTCGGAGGAAAGGTATGACCTTAAACGAAGAATGGAATATGACATACGACGAGTATGTTCAACACCTGCTCGATAAGTATGGTGTGGCATTAGACGACTATTTTTGCACCAAAGAATGTAGGTCAAAAAATAGAAAGGTCAGTCGAACAATAGAAGGTTTAGAGTGCCACCATATCGACGAGGATAAGTATATCCATCTTTCCACAAAGGAATTTGCCCGTAATCATTGGGAAAGCCAAAAGGCAGAGCGTTTGGTGTACGCCGACCTTATTGAGCATCTTCTTTTACATATCAAGATTACCCGTGAGAACTGTATCGAGGTCAACCCTAACGCCGACCCAAATAGTGAGCGAGCAAACTTCGGGTTTGATAGCGGTTGCCTTTATCTTATAGGCGTAATCAACACAATGTTCCAATTTAAGCCTGAAATAGCGTGGAAAGCCGACCTTTTTGAGAAGATTGAGCCTCGTTTTGATGATTATATTGAAATACTCTCAATGTTACATATATATTACAATGTACCTTTTGAGATACTTTTCACGGGTGATGTTAACGCAAAATACCCGTGCAGACCGCAAAAAGTCATAGATGCGGTATTGAGAAGAATGAATAGTAGCCCGAAGTGCCACTTTATAAGGAGTGAGAACAATGGATAAGACTTTATTCGATACAGTACCTAATAAATATAACTTAACAATGAAAGACATCCGCCACCTTAAAATCTTGGATTGGGATAGGCTGAAAAAGGCTTGTTGGAAGAACGATGCTATGAAAAGAACGGGTTCGTGGTGGTGTCATCTCGAAGGCTGTCAGTTAGCGGGCAAGCCCTATAATGATGAGGACGAGTTTTGGATAGGTTTCAGGGAAGAAGATAATACCGTCAGGTGTCATTTTTCAAGTTACGGCGGTATGTGTGGCTACAACTTCAATAAGTTTTATAGCCCAAGAAGTGTTCAGAACGATTTTGATATAAGAGTTCAGGTAAACACTATCCGTTGGCTTAATATGATGATAGACGAGAAGATTTTAGGACTAAATGACGACTAACGAGATTTTATCACTCCTATTCTCAACAATAGGGGCGTTACTTTTAGCATATAGTACCTTTGCCAAAAACAAGAGCAAAATGATGTATGTCCAAGTAGCAGACTGCAGTTTCAATGCTCTTGCTTGTTTATTTGCGGGCGGGTATTCGGGATGTGTAACCTGTGTCCTATGTGGTATTCGTAACTGTTTCAATGCTAAAAAGAAAATGCCTATATGGTTGTTGATTATCTTTTGTGTTCTATTCCTGACGACGGGCATAATTTTTAATCAAGCGGGAATTATCGGTTGGCTACCTATCATAGCCTCCCTTCAATACACGATTTGCACCGCTATCTCTAATTCCACTCAAAAATTAAGAGTAATTATTATTGTAAACACGGGCTTATGGTTGGTTTACTATATTGCTATGCACTTGTACCCGTCTATCTGTATGGCTATTGTTATCCTTATTGCCTCGACTTTTAACCTTATACGATATAGAAAGAAAACCGAGTAATTCTGTCGGCTTTCTTATTGACAAATTAAACTTCTTTCTGATATATTTAGGCTACAAACTCGTACAATAAAGGTGGTAAAAGTATGAACTATCAGGAAGTAATTGGTAACTATGGGGAAATGCTCAAAAAAGCAGACCGAGTAATCAGGGCGGTTATTAAACCCGCACCCTTTATCTTCAATTATGATTTTTTATGTAACGCTGAAATAATCTCGGATAAAAGAATGCAGGTTAAAGCCTTTGAGTATTATAACTATGAGGGATATTCTTCGTCTACATACATTTTCCCTATTAAGTGGCTTGATTATTCTGACGAACAGTTAGAAAGAGTTAGTCATTGGCGAGATATTATACGAAAAGTGTATTTCAAGAGATGTGCGGAAATTCGACAGGCAAGATATAACAAGAAAAATCAGAAGTGGCTTGATATGGAAAGAGCCAAGAACAAGGCGAAGTGGGAACGCATTGAAAAGGCTGTAAAGGCAGGAAAGGAAGCGTACTAATGGTTCTTAATCGTATATTCAAAGATAAACTTATCGAAATGGGGCAGACGGGCTTTATGTACCAAAAGAAGGATGGCATCCTTTATAAAGCCCCGTGCGTCTATTGGAATCTCCGACAGTCAAGAGCATTTAATAAAGGCGGAAATATGCCACAGTTTAATTGGCAGTATTTCGATGCTGATTTGGTAAATCTTACCAATCCTATTGTCTACGCATTTCAAACTTTTAGGTTTGCGGATGGAAAATACTTCACAGATAATATAGGTATCAGCACGGAAACGCCTCCGAACAAGATTAGTGGTATTGATACTCTTTTCCTGAAAGAAGAGGACGATGACAAGGCTCTGCAACTCTTTGAAAGAGCGGGCTATACTGTAGATAGAGTAATGGAAGCAAGAGCGTATTATAGCGAAAGGGTGATGACGGTATGATTAACTCTCGATTAGAGAAAGAATATATGGACATTTTTGCAAATGACCTGAAACAAACGGGTTATGTGTATGTTTTGCTTGGAAAGAAACTAATTGTTGAAAAGTGTATCTACTTCACCGAAGCACAGCGATATGACTTGTGGAGTAAGCAAGTTCCCTATAATCTTATCGTTAAGAACAATGGGGAAAAATCTTTCCTTGCCCCTGAAAGTGGATATATGAGCAGAGATGGGCGAGATTCTGCAGTTTTTATGACATATCCCAATAAATACGACAGGCAGAAGAGTGGTTGGGCAGAAATAGATAAAGTTGTTCTTTATGACCGCTTTTTCCCTGCTTATTTTGCTTTTGAGCGTGAAGACGACAAGGCTCGTAAGGTAATTACCGAGTGGGCTGAAAAGAAACTTGAAGAACAGCAGAGAGCCGTAAGGGTTTATACGGGTTTTGTCGATACGGCTAAAAATGCCGAGTTTACGGAGGTTAACAATGTTTAAGAGTGATTTTGAGTTACTTGAAAAAGTAGGACAGACAGGCTATCTCTATATTTTTGGTGGAAAAAGCATACAATATATGAAGTGTGTTTATTATACAAATAGACAGTTGGTAGCCTTGCGAGAAGGTCAGCCTATGCCTTATACCTTGTTCACCGCAAAGGATAAGCATTGTTGGGAAGGCAGAGAGCCTGATACATTGTTTTATAGGTCGGACGACCCCGAAGGCATAAAGTATTTTCGACATCCCGAAGATGATGATGTTTGGTTTGGCACATTGAAAAAAGAGGACGACCCGCTGAACGGATGGGCAGAGGGAGCAAGTTTAAGAGGACATCTGTACTTGGATAGAGTTTTCTTTAAGCGTGGTATTCTTCCTTTGTGCTTTTTCTTTGAGAGAAATGACGAAAAAGCGTGTGAGTTATTCAGGGATTGGGCAGAGCAGAAAAGAAAGGATGCTTTAAGCGAAGTTGGTATGTACTCTAATTGGTTAGAGGCTATAACGGTTGAAAACATTACAAATGAATAAGTTTAGTCTAAAATCAGTTGTGGATAATGTCTTTATCCTTGTCGGAGGGTTGATTATACTTTTCGCCGCCGTCCTATTGAGTTATGGTATTGGACAGGGTTTTAAGAAAGTATCAAATGACTTACTCGAAGAACAGGAAAAAGTAGAAGAATCTCGGAGGATTGCCAACGAGCAGTATCAACTTGCCTGTGAAGAAAGTGCCAAACAGTATAATGGCGAATATCCCGTAACTTCAAAATACATAGACCAACACAAAGTTTTGGTAAGAATTGGTGACATTTATCAATGGATGCCTACGGGTGCGGAAGATTATTATATATACTACGGGTATGAAGTTGAGGGTTATCCTAATCGTCCCGTGCAGATAAAAATTGAAGTAACAAAGGATGTTTATAATAGCGTAGATACTTCTTGTTACTATAACCCTGAAACTAACGAATTTACGAAATGGGAGAAAGAAAATGAGTGAACTTAATGCCTCGGATATAAAACTGTATCAAATGGTTAGTCTTGCTTCCCGTGAGCCTATTGTAGACAAAAAGAAAATCAAAAATGACCCTAATTATAGCCTTGAGCTGTTCAAGATTCAGGTAGAAAAGGCTATATATAGTGAGAGTTTTGCAGGTTGGTGTGATTTAACCTTTAAGAAGCAGATAGATAAAGATGTTGAGAGAACAACGGTTACTTGTGATTACAATATCTCCCGTACTCCCGATGGCAAACTCAAATATACAATTTGTTGCCCTGAAATGAGCGACAAGTCTGAATATCGAATTAAGAACATTACCGTAGATATGTTAAATGAAGTGGCAGAGTTTGTCAGGGTTGTTTTGAATTCGTATTTTTGGAGCAGAGGCTTTGCCATAACCCTATCAGACAAGAATGATTACAAGTGCGACCAATACGCAGGTGGCACAATAGAATTAGAGTTTTAGGTCTATTTTAGCCTTTACAAATTAAATACTTCTGTGATATACTCTCTTTATTAAAAAGAGAGGTAATATCACTATGAATGAGAATTCTGTTATATGCAACTACATAGCCAATCATCCTACTTGTTGGAAGGAAGATATGGCTAATTTAGATATTAAGGTCAAGATTGATAAGGACTTGGCTATTTTTAACTATGGTATCGACTGCGACTTCGCTAATCCTATCGTTCAGGAGGCGAGAGGTATCATAATCAACATAAAGACACTTGAAGTTGTATGTTTCCCTTTCAGAAAGTTCGGAAACTACGGTGAGTCATACGCTGACGAGATAGATTGGGCATCTGCAAGGGTTCAGGAAAAGGTGGATGGCTCGATAATGAAGGTATGGTTCTATAATGGTAAGTGGAATGTATCTACAAACGGTGTCATTAACGCTTATTACAATGTAGGCGATTTCTGTTCTTCAGGAAAGTCTTATGGAAAACTCTTTGACGAGGGTGCAAAGGATGCGGGTTTAGACTACAACAAGTTAGACCCTGACTACACATACATTTTTGAGTTGATTTCCCCTGAATGTCCTATCGTTATTAACTATCCAAAGACAACAATTTATCACTTGGGTACGAGAAATAACGCTACAGGACAGGAAATTAACGCTGATATTGGCGTTCAGAAGCCTAAAGAGTACAAAATGAACTCCCTTGAGGACTGTATTGCATCCGCAAAGATGATAAATGCCGACACTTCCCTTGACGACATCAAGGGTGAGGGTTATGTTGTCGTGGACGGAAATTGGCGTAGAGTTAAGGTTAAGTCCCCCGACTATTTGAAGTCCTCCTACTTCAAGATGTATAATAACCCTACGGATGAGAGAATCGTCAACATCATTAAGGCGGGTGAGGTTGAGGAAGTATGTACTTATTTCCCTGCTTTTAGAGAATCCGCTAATAGAGTTCTCGCAAATGTTGAGGCTTTGAGAAAGTTCTTGGTAGAGTATCTGTATTCTTGTAAGGAGGATGCTACTACTTTGTCAAGAAAGGACTTTTTCTTGGCACATAAGGATAGCAGATATTGCGGATATGCTTCGGCATATTTCTTCGACGAGGAAAGAACAGAGACTATTGAGGAATTTGTAGACGACAAGATTAAGTGGCTTTATAGATGTTTCCCTAATAGGCTTATTGAGTTCTATACGGAAGTAGTTGGAAAGGAGAACAAATGAGCAGATTAAACATTATGGTCGGCGTACCCGCAAGCGGTAAGGATTGGTTTATCGACCACCACAGAGCCGACGACGACATTGTACTTTCTTCTGACGGTATTCGTGCCGAAATGGGAGATGTAAACGACCAAACACACAACAAGCAGGTCTTTTCTATTCTCTATGAAAGAATGGAGAAGGCTCTTGCTGATGGTGAAAAAGATATTTGGTTTAATGCCACAAATGTAACCGTTAAGGATAGGTCAAGAGCATTGGCATTGGGTAAGCAGTACGGTGCGGAGATTTGTGCCTATGTTATGCTTACGCCTGAAAATCAGTGTATTGAGAACGAAAATCTCCGTGATAGACGAGTAGGTGCAGAAGTTATTAGGAAGTTTTCAAATAGATTTACATTACCTGCTTATGACGAGGGTTTTTCAAAGATTTATGTTGTCAGAAAAGGCGAAGTTTTTGATTTAGCCGATTTTAATTTTGGAAATTAAGTAAGGAGTTTCATTATGGAATACTCAAATGAATTCAAGGAAAACCTGATTATATCGTTCTATAAGAACTTAACTTCTCCTAATCTTAAAGAGAGCGAAAACACTTGGTCGATTATTGAAAAGACCGAGATTTTACTTGACGAACTCGCTTCCCGTTTTGCCGAGAGAAATGAAGAGGACATTCTTTACGAAGTAATCAATGCTTACCGTGAATCTATCGGTAAGATGGAAAAGCTTTATGCTTGCACGGAAGAAAACTTCAATACGGTTTTGGCACAGTTTAGCCCGTCGGAAATCCTCCAATTAGGAGCGGAGATAGGCGATGATATTGACGATATTGACGAGTATCAGGCATTTAAGTTAACGGATGACGGTATTCACTTATACTACACGCCATATGACGACTTAAATGATTATAAGAAACTCGATTTTATTCAGGGCTTAATTAAGAAAAACTTTGAAGATATGACCGAGGCTGAATACAAAGTCAGCATTGAATTAGTTAAGATTGCATTAGGCACTATATAAAGAAAGGACACGAAGATTATGAGTACACGAATGACATTTAAGAGTAGAGCCACAAAGAAGCTGAAGCCTTCCGCCGTAAAGGTACATATGATGTTCCTCACTGAAGGCAAAAAGCAGGAAGAAGTTGTTTCTGAATTAAGTGAGAAACTTAATAAGGCAAAGGACTACATTACTACTTTTAAGTCGTATAAGGCTAATTCTTATACACAGACAAGGATGGACACTATCAAGGACACAGTTCATAAGAAGAACTATAAAGCCGAAGTTAAGGGTTATAGATGTAGTGCATCCGCTTATGCAACACTTGAATACGGTGAAACCGCCGTAGAAGATTTGCTCACTATTATCAATATGAGCCTTGAAAAGAACATTCAGTTGAATTATGAGTTCATTGTCGACCCTAATCTCGTAATGGAAACTTATGATGAGTTAATGGCAGAGGCTATCAATCTTGGTTATGCAAAGGTCAATAAGATAGTTAAGAATTCTATCCCGTTTAACGGAAGAAATGTTGAGATTACGGAAGTTTTGAGTTCTAATGTAAATCTTGAAAGTCCGCAGGTACAGGAATTTGAAAGAGCACCAAGTTTTACAAACAGAGCCCCTATGATGTTGAAAGCAACAAGAAGTGCTGAAAAGGGTAGGGGTTTCTTTAGTAGTGATAAACTTGCGGCAACTCCCGAAGAAGAGGAAGTTTATGTTCCTGAAAGAGTAATTACCGCAGATATGATTGAGGCTATGTTCAACGCTGAATCAAAGGCTGTATGCGAAGTATCGTTACAGTACGAAATAGGATAAGGAGTAAAATATGGAAAAATGGATAAGGTCAGCAATTCCTGCGTTACTGATACACTGTTCAATAGGAACGGTTTATTGTTGGAGTACCTTTAAGGAAAGTATCGCTAACACTATCGGAATGTCCACATTTGCAGTTGGTTGGGCTTTTAGTTTGGCTATATTTTTCTTGGGTATGTCCGCCGCTTTTGCAGGAAAGTTGGTAGAACTTAATATCCATAGGTCGTCATTGATTTCGGCTATTTGTTTTACCGTTGGTATGATAGGCACGGGACTTACCATAAAATATTGTACAGGGGTATTAGCCCTTATTTTATTGTATGTATTCTACGGCTGTATTATGGGTATCGGGCTTGGTATCGGCTATCTAACCCCCGTAAAAACCCTTATGTTGTGGTTTAAGGACAATAAAGGACTTGCTACGGGAATATCCATTATGGGTTTCGGTTTGGCAAAGGCTATCGCTACGCCTATAATGGAGTTTCTGCAGAATAGTGTCGGTATTTCCGCTATGTTTATGATTTTGGGCGGTATATACTTCGTAATGATGTTTGCGGGGCATTTACTTCTCAAAAAGCCTGAAGGTTGGGTGGAAAGCAAGGCTACAAACGACGAATTTAAGGTATCTTCGTTGTTCAAGAACAAGACCTTTATTGGTATTTGGCTGATATTTTATATCAACATCCATTGTGGACTTATGCTTATCACTTACGAAAAGCAGTTCCTTAACACCACATTTGCGGAAATGGCTATCTTGGCAACGATTATAAGCGTTGTACCGTCAGTTACGGCTATCTGTAACGCACTTGGTCGTATCGGGTATTCTACGGTATCGGACAAAATGAAAGATAGAAGTACGGTATATCTCATTATCTTTGCTTCTTGTATTCTCATTTGTACCGTTACGAGAATTGCGGGCTATGACGGTTTCCTTATTATTGCTTTGTTAATGATTGTTAATCTTGGTTACGGCGGTGGCTTTTCAACCTTACCTGCATTGTTAGAATCCCGATTTGGTATGAAGAATATCTCCAAAATACACGGTATTACATTGTCTGCTTGGGCGATTGCGGGTATTACGGGAAATAATACCTCCGAATTGTTGCTCAAAGCATCAAATAACAACTATCTCTTGATAGTATCGGTAGCCGCAGTTCTTTATATCGTATCGCTCTTGATATGTATATTCTTGGTTAAAAATAGGAAGGAAGAAACAGTATGATTGAGAAGGTAAACCCAAAGCATCCCGACAAGGTAGCAGATAGAATAGCGGGTGCTATTGTAGATTTGGCTTATTCTATCGAAGAAAACCCGAAGATAGCCGTAGAAGTGCTTATCGGACACGGCGATTGCCACATTATCATTGAATCAGACATTGAGTTCACGGGCGAAATGGTTATGCCTATCGTAGAGAGAATTGGTGGTAAACTTAACCTTGATTTGAAGTCCGTTAAGCAGGATGTCCATCTTGCCGATAATCAGGTAGGCGAAATTAGGTGTGGAGATAACGGTATTTTTAGAGGTGTTCCGCTTAATATCGAAGAAAAGATATTATCCGAAATTGCTCACGACCTTTATAGGAAGTACGATAGCGACGGTAAGTATATCTTCAATTTGAGAGATAAAAAGGTAATTATCTGTCAAAGTAACGCATCCACGGAAGAACTCAAAGCAGAATACGGTGAAAACGCCGTAGTCAACCCGCTTGGCGATTGGACGGGCGGTACAGATGTCGATACGGGTGCTACTAACCGTAAGTTAGGCTCGGATATGGGTAGAGCGGTTACAGGCGGTGGCTTACACGGCAAAGATGTATCAAAAGCCGATGTTTCGGTCAATATCTATGCGTTCTTAAAGGCACAAGAACTCAATAAGACGGTAGATTTCTATTGTGCTATCGGTGATACGGAAGTAGGCGGTGTACCTTATTCTGAAATAGTTGCTACGGCAAAGGAGTATATCGACAGCATTGGCGGTTTTGAAAAGTTAGCCGAGTGGGGACTTTTTTAAGATAGAGCATTTACAACGCCTATAAAAACAGGCTATACTAATAGTGTGCTTTTAGCCATAAGTTGTTTTGCCTCCTATACAGACAACTTGGGGGTAGGGAATCCAGACCCTACCCCTTTATTATGGTATAATTAGGACGGGTGAATTAAATGGAAGTATCTCGTACAGAAATAGAGCGTAGATATAAAGAGCAGGACTTTTTGCTCTATTATCACTATGTCTATTTGGGTTGTTGCGGTAATACCATTGAAGAATACCTGATGCTATATGCCCTTAAAAATCAAATTATCATTTATAACGGTAGAGAATCGCATTTACCTGTAGTATCTCCGTGGCAATATGATAAGGTAGTTAAGCGTATTTCTAAATGCGTAAAGTCTTGGGAATCGGTAGGAAATGAAACCTCTCCGTTAGAAGTTATCGTAAATTT
>Ga0310696_10007841_pt1 | contig 12498 bp, 10 predicted proteins | sample AusTroGonzalo_MG_4_FD_203885 | JGI IMG/M metagenome (GOLD analysis project Ga0310696, IMG submission 203885) | Bovine rumen microbial communities from tropical cattle in Woodstock, Queensland, Australia - Gonzalo_02 (v2) (version 2) | ecosystem: Host-associated > Mammals > Digestive system >... | reverse complement strand
AGATCTGGTGCGCCGCTTTGTAAGCCGTCTGAAAGAACTTTGCCCTGAGCTGCTCGTTGTCAGTGGACTGGCTTATGGTATTGATATCTGTGCCCACCGTCAGGCTCTCTTTGCTGACTATCAGACCGTCGCTGTACTGGCTCACGGCTTGGACCAGATATACCCCAACCACCACCGCCAAACGGCTGTCGAAATGTTAAGCCGAGGCGGTCTGCTGACGGAGTACATGAGCCAGACAGAGCCCATAGCCAATAACTTCCGTCAGCGTAACCGTATTGTGGCTGGCTGTTCGGATGCAACATTGGTCATTGAGTCGGCCTACAAAGGCGGAGCGCTGATTACTGCCCGCATCGCCCAGGACTACGGTCGCGATGTCTTTGCGTTCCCTGGTCCCGTAGGTGCTCCTTACAGCGAGGGCTGCAACAACCTGATTCGTGACAATAAGGCTGGGCTTATCACTTCGGCCGATGACTTCGTTGAGGCGATGGGCTGGCAACCCCTGCAACCAAAAACCGACACCGTAGAACGTCAGCTCTTCCCGGAGCTGTCGCCTGAGGAACAGGCTATTGTCACCCAACTACAGCAGACCAACGACTTACAGCTGAATATCCTCAGTGTGAAGACCAATATCGCCATCGGCCAACTCACAGCCCTCCTCTTCCAGTTGGAGATGAAAGGCGTGGTGAGACCATTGGCTGGAGGCACATACCACTTATTGAAGTGAAAAGTGATGAAGTGAAGAGTGAAAAGTAAACAATGAAGATAGGAAACATAGAATTTGGAGAACGGCCGCTGTTTTTGGCACCAATGGAGGACGTGACGGACATTGGATTCCGGATGCTGTGCAAGCGGTTCGGAGCGGCGATGGTCTACACGGAATTCGTGTCGGCCGAAGCGCTGATACGTGACGTAAAGACAACCATCCGTAAGCTGACTATCAGCGATGAGGAACGTCCTGTTGGAATACAGATTTACGGACGCGACGTCGAGGCAATGGTGGAGGCGGCGAAAATAGTAGAGCAGGCAGGTCCCGATCTTATCGACCTCAACTTCGGCTGTCCCGTGAAGAAGGTGGCAGGCAAGGGCGCCGGAGCCGGTATGCTGCAAAACATTCCGAAACTGTTAGAGATTACGCAGAAGGTGGTACAGGCTGTCAAGCTGCCTGTCACCGTGAAGACCCGTCTTGGATGGAACCACGAACAACTCATCATTACCGAACTGGCTGAACAGCTACAGGACTGTGGCATCCAGGCGCTGACCATTCACGGTCGTACCCGCAGTCAGATGTATACGGGTGAAGCCGACTGGACGCTCATCGGCGAGGTGAAACACAACCCCAAGATATACATTCCCATCATCGGCAACGGTGACATCACCTCGTTGGATGACGCTGAAGCTGCCTTCGACCGCTACGGCGTGGATGCTGTCATGATAGGTCGTGCTACTTTCGGCGCTCCCTGGATATTCAGTCGAGAGGAACTGACAATCGACCAGAAGATAGACATCCTTGAGGAGCAGTTGCGCATCAACATAGAGCGGATAGGCCTTAGCCGGAAACCTAATGATACTGACTACTCCGTCGAGAAGCGCGCCATCCTCCATACCCGCCGCCATCTCGCAGCCACCCCCGTCTTCAAGGGTATCCCCAACTTCCGCCAGACGCGCATTCAGATGCTCCGCGCTGAAACGATTGACGAACTGATAGGAATCTTGGAGGACTGTCGCCAACAGCTCTCAAATCTTGAATGATAGACTCTTATTATTGACAAGGACTGAAATAAAAGGGCAAAATGTTTTGCCCTTTTAATTATTTGTTGTACCTTTGCACCCGATTTTCAAGGGGTGCTGCCTGGTGGCGGCTGAGATGATACCCTCAAACCTGATTCGGACAATGCCGACGTAGGGATGGAAAGTATTAGTCTGTTTCCCCTTTACATTATTAAAGGTACAAGAACAAATGAAAAAGATTGTTTTGCTGACCGTAGGCATGGCCTTGACGGTGGCGGTGGGTGCACAGGAAAGATGGCACTATGACTCAACAAAGGTGGAAAAACTCTCAGAAGTGGTGGTTAACGGCGTCAGAGCACAGCAGAATGCGCCGTTTGCCATCAGCAACCTAAAGAAGAAGGAAATCCACGACTTCTCGAAGACGGGCCGCGAACTGCCGTTCCTCTTTTCGCTGACGCCGGGCGTCGTGGCTTGGAGCGAGAACGGTGTGGGCACAGGAACAACCTATATGCGCATCCGTGGTGCTGGCGACTCACGTATCAACGTGACACTCGACGGTGTTCCCCTCAACTCACCTGAAGACCAATGCGTCTTCTGGGCTAACATGAACTCCTACGGTTCGCTGCTCGGTTCTGTGCAGATTCAGCGCGGCGTGGGTTCGTCAACCAATGGTGACGGTGCTTTTGGTGGTACGATAGCCCTGCAGTCGGCCACACCTTCTCAGGATAAGAACATAGAGTTCAACGCCAGCTATGGCACGTACAACACGCTGAACGTCGGCGGCAACTTTTCTACCGGACTGTTGTGGAACCATTGGATTCTGGACGGTGCCTACCACCAGACGACGACGGACGGTTTCCTACACGGTACTAGCGGCCGCAGCGGTTCCTACTATGGAGGCCTTTCCTTCCTGGCAAGCGACGACTTAATCATCGCCTATAAGAACATCGGCAACTTCGAGCGTACCGGTCAAGCCTGGAACGGTGTCACCGCAGGCACCAACGACCTGAGCATCATGGACGGCACCTACGGCAAGAAGACGGGTATCAAGACTTACAAGGATATGTGGGACAAGGGACTGGGCAAGTACAACTCACTTTACGAAGCCTTGATTATCGGCGACGACGACACGTACTCGACAGAACAATATCAGATGGCCGACGGCAGCTTCTGGGACAAGACGACAGACAACTTCTGGCAGAACCACAACCTGCTGTCTGCCTCATGGAACATCAACGACCGCTGGTCGACATCTGCTACGCTGCACTATACCTACGGTTACGGCTACTATGAGGAGTTCCGTCCGGACAATAAGCTGAAGAAGTACGGCCTCGTCTACGACGGTGTGAAGAAGACCGACTTTGTACGCAAGAAGGGACTAACACAGCACACTTACGGCCTTGTGTGGAACACCAACTACAAGGACGAGCGTTGGGACATTGTCGGCGGTCTGTCCGTGCAGAATTTCGACGGCAACCACTTCGGTCGCATCAACTACATTGCCAACAGCGACGTACGCCAGAAATACCTGGCCAATGGCGACCATACCTACTATGACTCCGATGCCCACAAGTTTGACGCCAGTTCCTTCGTAAAGGCCGCTTACAACATCAACGACCAGTGGGAGGTCTTCGCCGACCTGCAATACCGCCACGTGGGCTACAAGACCGACGGTATCAACGACAAATTCTATGAAGAGGAGAGTGGCTACTACAACCAAGTACTTGACATCGACAAGAAGTACGACTTCCTGAACCCGAAGGCCGGCTTTAGCTACACCCTTCACCCTTCACCCGCCACCACTCACCGTCTATATGGTTCGCTGGCCATGAGCCACCGTGAGCCTGAGCGCAACAACTTTACGGACAACGGTTCCTACCCTGCTCCCAAGGCTGAACAGTTGATGGACTACGAGGTCGGCTACACCTTTAACAACGAAATCCTACGCGCAGGCGTAAACCTTTATTATATGGACTACAAGGATCAGTTCGTACAGACGGGACTGTTGAGCGATATCGGTGAGAACCTGACCACCAACATCAAGGACTCTTATCGAATGGGCGTAGAACTGCAGGCTGGTGTAATCGTCACTCCGTGGCTCACCATCGAAGGCAATGCCACCCTGAGCACGAACAAGATCAAGGACTTCGACGAGGTGGTCGAGGACTGGGACAACGGTTCGCAGACCATCCACTACGACAATTCCACGCTGGCTTTCTCGCCCTCAACCATCCTCAACGGCTTTGTCAACTTGCACCACAAGGGACTGCAGGCTACATGGCACACGAACTTCGTCAGTCGCCAGTATCTGGACAATACCGAGAACAAGGACCGCTCACTGCCCTGCTATTCGACCAGCAACGTGCAGCTGAGCTATGCGTTACGCGCCAAACAGGCCAAGCCAGGCTGCGCCTTCCCTGTTCCGCGTTTCAAGGAGGTCATTTTCGGCTTGAACTTCAACAACATCTTCAACCGCCGCTACGCTGCCAACGGCTGGGTTTATTCTGCTATTTGCGACAGTTACGGCCATCCCAACGACAACCGCTACTACCAGATTGGATTCATGCCGATGGCTGGCTTCAACATGATGGGTAGCATCACACTAAAGTTCTGACAGATGGAATTCCTGCAAGCACATTGGCTGGACATCGTGACCACTGTCCTCGGACTGGCCTACATACTCCTGGAGTACAAGGCCAGCATCTGGATGTGGGCGGTAGGCTTTGCGATGCAGGCCCTCGGCATCGTGCTCTACTATCAGAAGGGACTCTATGCCGACTGCGGCATGGAGTTCTACTATCTGGCGATGACGGTGTACGGCTATTGGAAGTGGAAGACCCACCCCCATCCCCTCCCTGCTGAGGGAGGGGGGATTAAGTCGCTACTCCCCTCCCTCAGCAGGGAGGGGATGGGGGTGGGTCTATTCGTCATTGCCGCCATCTGGGCCGTCATCTACTGGCTGCTGGTTACGTTCACCAACAGCAATGTGCCGTTGGCCGACTCCTTCACCACTGCCCTGAGCATCGTCGGCATCTGGGCGTTGGCCCATAAATACCTGGAGCAGTGGTTCATCTGGATTGCCGTTGATGTGGTCACATCGGTACTTTACTTCTACAAAGATATCCCGTTCAAGGCTTCCCTTTATGCTCTTTATGTAGTTATAGCAATTTTTGGCTATCTGAAATGGCGGAAAATGATAAATAATTAGTATCTTTGCGCCCAGAAACGTAAATTTGTACAATCTATGCGCAAAGTAATAGGAATAGGAGAAACAGTTCTCGATATCATTTTCAAGGGCGACCAGCCCATTCAGGCCGTACCAGGCGGCTCGGCCTTCAATGCCATCATATCCTTGGGACGTGCCGGTATACCCACCGCGTTTATCAGCGAGACGGGCAACGACCGCATTGGTGTCAACGTGAAGAAGTACCTGACAGACAATGGCGTCGATGCCTCGGGCGTCTGCGTCTACCCCGACTCTAAGTCACCCGTGTCGTTGGCATTCCTCGATGAGCATAACAATGCCGACTACATCTTCTATAAGGATCACCCGCACGACCGCCTTGACTTTACCTACCCTGACATTCAGGAGGACGACGTGGTGCTCTTCGGCTCGTTTTTTGCCATCAATCCAGTAGTGCGTCCACAGGTAAAGGGCTTCTTGGATTATGCCCACCAGCATGGGGCTATTCTCTATTACGATGTCAACTACCGGTCTTCCCATAAGAACGACTTGGTGAAGGTGACACCCAACCTGCTGGAGAATTTCGAAGTGGCTGATATCGTCCGCGGATCCGACGAGGACTTTGAGGTGATGTATAATAAGAGGGAATGCGACATCGTCTACCGTTCCGAGATATCCTTCTACACCAGGAAGTTCATCTATACTCGTGGTTCCCAGCCCGTAGAATTGCGGGCCGAGAACGGATTCTGTAAGCAGTACCCCGTGCCGCCCACTACGACCGTCAGCACCATTGGTGCTGGCGATAACTTCAACGCAGGCTTCGTCTATGGCCTTATCAAGTACGGTATCACCCGCAACGACATAGAAACAGGACTCACCGAGCAGCAGTGGGACCAGCTGATGGCCTGTGCCCAGGCATTTTCCGCCAACTGCTGCCAGAGTCTCAGCAACAGCATCGACGCAGACTTCGCACAAAAGATGAAACTTTAAAACCACGATAGAATCATGAAAAAGATTACCAGTAACATCTACTATGTTGGCGTCAACGACCGCAACAAGAACCTGTTCGAGGGCCTGTGGCCCCTCCCCAACGGCGTCAGTTATAACTCCTACCTCATCGACGACGAGAAAATATGTCTTGTCGATACCGTCGAGGTCGACTTCTTCATGCCTTACCTCGAGAATATCCGCGAGGTCATCGGCGAACGTCCCATCGACTACGTCGTCGTCAATCACATGGAGCCCGACCACAGCGGTTCCTTGGCTCTGCTCCGCCAGTTCTACCCCGACATCCAGATTATCGGCAACAAGAAGACCTTCGACATGATGGCAGGCTTCTACCATCTGACCACCGGTCTCCACGAGGTGAAGAACGGCGACACCCTCAGCCTCGGTGCCCACCAACTCCAGTTCGTCCTCACCCCGATGGTCCACTGGCCCGAGACGATGATGACCCTCGCCGCCGTTCCCGACGCATCTCCGTCGGGCGCAACAGTCCTCTTCTCTGGCGACGCCTTCGGCTGTTTCGGCGCCCTCAACGGAGCCTATGTCGACGAGCAGATGAACTGCGACACCTTCTGGTTAGAGATGACACGCTACTACTCGAACATCGTCGGCAAGTACGGCACGCCCGTGCAGATGGCCCTGAAGAAGCTGGCCGGCGTCAAGGTAGACTACATCTGCGCTACCCACGGTCCCGTCTGGCACGAGTATGTTGAGAAGGTCATCGGCATCTACGACCGCCTGTCGCGCTACGAGGCCGAGCCGGGCTTGGTCATCTGCTATGGCACGATGTACGGCAATACCGAGCGCGCCGCCGAGGTCATCGCCCGTGCTGCCGCTCAGGCTGGCTTGAAGAACATCGTGATGTACAACGTCTCGAAGACCCACCACTCCTATATCATCCGCGACCTCTTCCGCTATCGTGGACTTATCGTCGGCGCCCCGACCTACAACACCGGACTGTACCACGAGATGAACGTCCTGCTTGACGAGTTGTCGCAGAAGGACATCAAGGGCCGCCTCTTCGGCTGGTTCGGCTCTTACAGCTGGGCCTCGAAGGCCGTCAGCGAAATCGCCAAGTGGAATGACGAGAAGCTGAAGTACGAACAGGTGGGCACACCCGTTGAAATCAAGCAGGCCCTCACCGACGAGACCCTCGCCCAGTGCGAAGCCCTTGGCCGAGAGATGGCTGAGCGGCTGATGGCCGAATAAGAAGAGTACATACAAAAAAGGACTCTGGGTTTTTATAGCTCAGAGTCCTTTTTGTATGAACGATTAACGTTTTTCTGTGTATGCAATAGTGATGTGAGCTGGCTGACGCAATAACAATAGTGAGAAAACGTTTAATTGATACAGTAATGAAAAAGGAAAAAGCAATATTGAGCATCATCGCTCTGGTATTCACCATGAACGTAATGGCGCAAACAAAAGCTGTGAGGGTGGAAAGCCCTATCGTCACAGAGAAAGATTTCGTGTGGTACGTAGAACAGAAAGAAGCGTGGAAGACGCTGACGCAGAAAGATCCCACGAATGAGACGGCGTGGTTGAACTACTACAACGCAGCGCGTTATATGGCTTGGTATCAGCAGGAGGATTCAACAGCCAAGCAGGTAGTACGCGAAATGGAAAAAGTCATCCCGGACAGCTATACTTTCAATTTCTGTGCCTATCGTGAATCAGTACAAGGCAAGGGTTATGGTGACCCCAAGTTATATGCTGAGGCGGCACTTGCGAAGTTGCCCGACAATATGCAGTTCTTCGATTATGACAATTGGGTGTGTTATCTGGCGATGCAAGGCGATGAAGGCCGCATGAGACCAATAGCCAAGCGTTATTTCGACAGCGGTATTTATTCCGAAGCCGTGCTGCGCTACAGCTACAATGAACTGAGTGGTATGGATGATGACGGTATCTATATTGCTAACGGCGATGCGGCCATCATCCCCAAGTGGCTCATCCAGGAAGGCATGGGTGTACAGAAGGACAAGACCATCGTCTGTGCATCATTTCTCGCCGTCAAAGAGTATCGTGAATGGCTATCTAAGAAACTGGGAATTGATTTCCCTGAGTGGACAGAAGGAACTTACGATGCCTATGAGCAGGCATTGTTGCAGGCCATCATTGACAAATATGGCAGTAAAGTGTACTTCTCAACCACCACTCCCTCAGAAACGATGGAACCTTGGAAGAACAATCTTTATAATGAGGGGCTGTTGCTGAAATACTCGGCAAAGTCCTATGACAACCTCGCCGTGAAACGTCGCAACGTGGAGGAGCGCTATATGTTGGAATATCTGCTTGTCTCGTTCCGTCCTGAATGGACGGCCGGCCAGCGCTTATCAGCCAATTACGCTGTGCTTTTAGGCGACCTTTTGCCCTACTACGCCAAGCATGATAAGAAACGCTATGACTGGTTGATGAAGCTGTTGGTATGTGGTGTGACGAACACTTCGCTCGATGAGGAACGAAAGCAGACGATACTCAATCAACTATACAAAAACGTGGAATAGGCGACTGAAAACATGCTGATACCCATGAAACTATCGGCTCAGTCCGATGAACAGCTGATGCAGCGGGCTTCGCGTGGCAACGAGCGAGCCTTCGAAGAACTCTACAACCGTCATGCCAGACGGTTGCAGGGTTTCTTCGCACGACGATTGGGCGATGATGCCGACCTTGCTGCCGACTTTATGCACGACGCATTTCTGCGACTCTATGCTGCCCGCGAGAAATATCACGACGGGAAAAATTTCCGTGCCTGGCTCTATACCATTGCATATAACTTGCTGAAGAATCACTTCCGCCGTTCAGCCTTTGGCTCCTTTACAACAGAAGAATCAACCTATGAAGCTGCAATAGAAGTTAAGATAGACGAATCTATTCTCCACGATGCCCTACGCCAAGTGCTCCGCAACCTGCCAGAGCCATTGGCCATGCTCTTTTCCCTCCATTACGAAGAGGAACTCACCATCCCGCAGATAGCCCAAATCATCCAACTGCCAGAAGGCACGGTGAAGTCACGTCTGCACAAAACAATGACCATAATAAAAGAAAAACTACAACAATATGAGAGTCACAGATAAAGACATTATCCGCATAGCCCAACAACTGCGCGACGAAGATAATCAGCAACAGCACGTTATTCCTTGGCAACATCATCGCCACTTCCAGCTGCCAGCATGGCTCGTCGCTGTTCCTGCTGCGGCCATCATCGGTTTCTTCTTTGGTCTCTGGGCCAATGGAAACATTGACAAGAAAGAACCATTGGCAGCAATGACAGACACGGTGTATATCAAGATAAAAGAACCGGATGTCACTATCGATACCACCACCCGGTTAGTACCTCAGCAAGTGCCTGTGGCTACTAAATCGCCAAAAGTCGTGCGTTCTCGCCGTACGAGGTCAGGTCGCCCTTTATCCGAAGACAAGATACGTTACGATTTGCTGGTGAAGAATTAATAGCAAACATTGGCGCAGTTTTATCAAACATCGGCGCAGTTTTAATAACCATCGGCGCAGTTTTATCAAACATCGACGCAGTTTTAACTATATACCGTACCTTAGAACGACTTTGTCGGCACCATTGGCCATGTTTGTACGTACCTTGGAACGACAAAGTTACTTCTTCCTCGGCTTCCTTCTTGCCCAGCCCTCTTCGCTAAAGTCAGGCTCCTCGCCACGCAGGTCGCGGGGAACTTGGTGCATCAGGTTGCGCCAGTCGTCCCTCTTGCCTTTATGGTTGTCCCGTTGGCGGGTGCCGCCTCCCCGTTCTTTCGGGGAGCGCTCCGTCTCGTAGGGCGTTTTCCTGCCAAAGGACTTCTTGGGCTGTCCCTCGTTCTTGCCGCCTTCCTCTGCATCGTTACAGCGGACGGTGCGACTCTTGAAGCGGATGCCCGTCAGCTGTAGCATCACCTTGCGAGCATCCTTCTCGGGCACTTCGAAGTAGCTGATGGTGTCGAGCAGGTCGATGTGACCCACCTCCTGACGACCGCCGACGTAGCGGTTCAGCGTCTGCATCAGTACGCCCGGGAAGAAACCGTCCTTCTTGCCGAGGTTGATGAAGAGGCGCTTATAGCCCTTCTGTGGCTTGTTCTGTACTTTCTGGCGGTCGGTTTGCGGCTTCTTCTCACGTTTTCCTTCCACCGGTTTCTCAATCTCGGGCGCATCGGCGTAATAGTCTAGGAACTTGCCGAACTCCAAGGAGACGATTTTCTTGATGATTTCCTCCTTGTCGATATACTCAAAGTAGCGGTTGATGTCCTGCATGAACGGGGCAATCTCCTCGTCGTCGACGTCGGTCTTCACAATCTCGTCCATCACCTTGTAGAGCTGCTTCTTGCAGATTTCCTCGGCCTGAGGAATCTCGGCCTCCACAAACTGCTTGCCTATCTCCTTCTCGATGTTGCGAATCTTGTGCTTCTCCTTCGAGTGGACAATCGAGATGCTGGTGCCCTTCTTGCCGGCTCGGCCCGTACGGCCTGAGCGGTGGGTGTAGTTCTCGATGTCGTCGGGCAGTCCGAAGTTGATGACATGCGTCAGGTCGTCGACGTCGAGTCCTCGGGCAGCCACGTCGGTTGCCACGAGCAACTGAACCGTATGCTGGCGGAACTTCTGCATCGTCAGGTCGCGCTGCTGTTGCGAGAGGTCGCCGTGCAACGACTCGGCGTTGTAGCCGTCGCGTATCAGCTTGTCCGCCACCTCCTGCGTCTCTAACTTCGTGCGGCAGAAGATGATGGCAAAAATCTTCGGGTTGTAGTCCACGATGCGCTTCAGGGCCAGGTATTTGTCCTTCGCGTGTACCATATAATAAATATGGTTGACGTTCTCGGCACCCTCATTGCGCGAGCCGACGACAATTTCCTCGTAGTCGCGCAGATACTTCTTGGCCACACGCTCCACATCGCGGCTCATCGTAGCCGAGAACATCAGCGTAGAGTGGTCCTCGGGCAACGACTCGAAGATTTCGTTGATGGAATCTGAAAAGCCCATGTTCAGCATCTCGTCGGCTTCGTCGAGCACAATGTTCGTCACCTCCTCCAAGTGAGCAAAGCCTCGGTTCTTCAGGTCGATGAGGCGCCCCGGCGTGGCTACGATAATCTGTACACCCTTCTTCAGGGCACGCATCTGAGGCTCGATGGCGGCACCGCCATAGACGGCCTCGATATGGATGTCATCCATATATTTGGAGAAGTCGCGCAGGTCGTCGGCTATCTGGAGACACAATTCGCGGGTCGGCGAAAGGACAAGGGCCTGCGTCTCACGCTTGTCCAAGTCAATGCGCTGCAACAACGGCAAGCCGAACGCCGCCGTCTTTCCCGTTCCCGTCTGGGCCAGCGCTATCACATCACGACGCTCCCCTAACAGGTAAGGTATTACTGCCTCTTGTACAGGCATGGGCTGTACAAATCCCATCTCTTCAATGGCGCGGCGAATCTCTCCGCAAACGCCTAATTCTTCAAAAGTCTTCATCTTGCTTGCAAAGATACAAACTTTTTTGTAATTTTGCAAGCATTATGAAGATTTGTGTATTTTGTTCTGCCAATGAGCAGATAGACCCCGTGTTTTTCAAGCGGGCAGAAGAGTTGGGAAAGTGGGCTGCAGAGAACGGCCACACGATTGTCTACGGTGGTGTTAATCAGGGACTTATGGAGTGCTTGGGCCGCGCAGCCCACGAGGCTGGTGGCCACACTATTGGTATCGTGCCGACCATCGTTGAAAAGACAGGGAGGCTCAGCGACTATGTAGACATTGAGATTCCTTGTGACAATCTCAGCGACCGCAAGCAGCTGATGATGGACTATGCTGACATCTTCGTGGCTTTGCCGGGTGGTATCGGCACCCTTGATGAAGTTTTTACTGTGGCAGCCTCAGCCACTATTGGCTATCACCAGAAGTTGGTCATTCTCTACAATGCCAAGGACTTCTGGAATCCGCTCATTACCCTGCTCGACGACCTGCAAAGTCGAGGCATGATTCGCGGCCAGTGGCATGATTATATCAAACCGGTAGAATCTATCGAGGAACTGAAAGGGCTGATAGATTAGAGCTTCTGCTCAAAGGGACCTACGGGCAGGCCTGTCTTGGCATAGGCGTTCAACTGGGTGGGATTGTCTTTCCAGGCATGGCGCACTCGAACGGGCTGCTCGACAGGCGACGTAATAACAACCGTGTTCCCCTTGGCAGTGGCCTGGGCGTTCTGGAAACGGCCGTCTTGTCCAGCCACCTCAAACTCACAGAGATTGTCACAATCGCGTAGCGGTTGGTCAAAGGTCAGCGTAATGGTTGTTCCTTCCACTTTAGTGCTGATGATTTCAGGCATCAGCTTTGTCTTTTTGTCGCCGTATGCCAAACGGTCAAAGCACAGGCCGATGCGCTCAGCCACCTCACGTTTGCGCAAGGGGTGGATGTCGACAGTCTCACCGAGGTCGATAGCCGATGCCAACTCCACCTTGTCCATTTTCTTGGCAACGAGTCGCTGAGCCTCGCGCAGCTGAGCCCAGTTGCTGTTCTGTGGGGTAAGTTGCGGTTGGATGGGCGATGGGTTGCCTGTCTGCTGGCGTCCGTCGTAGTTGGCTAACTGCACC
>Ga0310696_10007840_pt1 | contig 12499 bp, 5 predicted proteins | sample AusTroGonzalo_MG_4_FD_203885 | JGI IMG/M metagenome (GOLD analysis project Ga0310696, IMG submission 203885) | Bovine rumen microbial communities from tropical cattle in Woodstock, Queensland, Australia - Gonzalo_02 (v2) (version 2) | ecosystem: Host-associated > Mammals > Digestive system >... | reverse complement strand
AAAAACGGTATCTTGCGCCCAACCGGGGAGGGTCAGGGCGCAGAGTGAAAGCAAAAGAATCAGTTTTAACAGTCTATGAATCAAAGGTTTCATAAAAATTAATCCAAAATTCATGCTGCTTTAACCAACAAAGTTATTTTTCTTTTTGTAAAAAACCAATTAAATTTGTTCAAAAGGACTCCCGAAAATTTATACTATTTTACATATGAAACGCATTTTTACCCTCTTTTTCGTGGCTGTTTTCTGTCTGATCTCGGCCACGGCGCAGGAGACGCCGCGATGGCTCCGCAACAACGCCATCTCTCCCGACGGAAGCCGCATCGCCTTCTGCTACAAAGGCGACATCTATGTGGTAAGCAGCCAGGGCGGCGAGGCCCGGCAGCTCACCAGCAACCCTGCCTACGACGCCGACCCGGTCTGGACGCCGGACGGCAAGACCCTCTACTTCAGCTCCCGTCGTGAGGGCGGCAAGGATATCTTCAGCGTCCCCGCGGAAGGCGGCACGCCGCGTCGCGTCACAAACTATCCCGGATCCGAGACCCCGAAAGCGGTGTTGCCCGACGGGCGCATCGCCTTCCTGGCGAACATCCAGCCCGACGTGGCGTACGACGGGTTCCCCGGTGACGCCCAGGTGTGGGCCGTGGGCCCCGAAGGCGGCCGTCCGGCCCTGCTGACCTCCATTCCCATGCAGCAAATCAGCGTCCGCCCCGACGGCGGCATCCTCTACGAGGACTACAAGGGCTACGAGGATCCCTTCCGCAAGCACCATACCTCCGCGGTCACGCGCGACGTCTGGTTCTGGAAGGACGGCGTATTCACCCAGCTCACGAAGTATGAAGGAGAGAACCGCCAGCCCGTGTTCGCGGCCGACGGCGATACCTTCTATTATATCAGCGAGCAGGGCGGCAAGACGCTCAACCTCTGGCGCAGCAGCGTCAGCAATCCGGCCAAGGCCGTACAGCTGACGCGCTACGAGAAAGACCCTGTGCGCTACATCTCCGTAGCCGCAGACGGCACGGTGGCTTTCTCGCAGAACGGAGACCTGTATGTGCTCAAGCCCGGCGGCGAACCGCGCAAGGTCGAGATCACGGTAATCCGCGACGAGTATGAGCGCGACCTTGTGAAGATGAACTATACGGGCGGCGCAACGGCCATGGACGTCTCGCCCGACGGCAAGGAAGTGGCCGTGGTCATACGCGGCGACGTGTTCGTCACATCTGCCGAATACAAGACCACCCGTCGCATCACCAACACGCCGGAGCAGGAACGCGGCGTGAGCTTCTCGGACGACGGACGCGCGCTTTACTATGCCGCCGAGCGCGGCGGTTGCTGGGGCGTGTGGCGCACCGTTCTGACCGAAAAGAACGACAAGCTCTTCACCTACGCCGTCAACACGAAGGAGGAGCTCTTCTCCGAGCCCGGCGAGACCAGCTTCCAGCCGGTCGTATCGCCCGACGGCAAGTGGGTGGCCTACCTGCGCGACCGCACGGAACTCGTGATCAAGCCCACCAAGGGCGGCAAGGTCAAGTCACTGCTCAAGGGTGTCAACTACTCCTATAGCGACGGCGACCAGTCGTTCGCTTGGAGCCCTGACGGCGAGTACCTGCTGGCCACCTACCAGGCCAACGGCGGCTGGAACAACGTAGACGTAGCCCTCATCGAGGTCTCGACCGGCAAGATTACCGACCTGACCCGGAGCGGCTACAACGACGGCAACTTCCACTGGGCCCTCGGCGGCAAGGCGATGACCTGGGAGTCCGACAAGTACGGCTACCGCAGCCACGGCAGCTGGGGCTCCTACGACGACGTCTACATCATGTTTTTCGACGGCAAGGAGATGACCCGCTTCGTCCAGGATAAGGAGGACGAGGAGATCGAAAAGCTGCTCAGCGGAAAGAGCGAGAAGCAGCTGGCCAAAGAAGAGAAGAAGGATTCCCTCGACCAGGAGAAACACAAGAAAGTCGAGCTGCTGCTCGACGGTCGTGAGAACCGCATCCGCCGGCTCACGAATTCCAGCGCCGCCTATGGCGACCACTATCTGTCGAAGGACGGGCGCAAGCTCTATTATGTGACGCCGCTGGAAAGCGGTGCCGGCCTCTGCGTGAAAGACCTGCGCGAGGGCAGCGTGAAGGTGCTGGCCCGCGGCGTAACGGGCAGCATCACCCCGTCGGCCGACGGCAGCAATATCTACGTGTTCTCAGGCCGCGGCATCACGAAAGTGACCCTCGCGAGCGGACAGACCAAGCAGATCGACTTCTCGGGCGATTTCGAATTCAAGCCGAAGGCCGAGCGCGAATACATGTTCTCGCACGTCTGGAAGCAGGTCAAGGAGAAGTTCTACGACCCGAACCTCCACGGTGTGGACTGGGATTACTACCGACAGAACTACGAGCAGTTCCTGCCTTACATCGACAATTACTTTGACTTCCAGGAGATGCTCTCCGAAATGCTGGGCGAGCTCAACGGTTCGCACACGGGTGCGCGGTACCGTGCACCGGGCGGCGAGACGCTGGGCCACCTGGGCGTACTCTACGATCTGGCATACACGGGCGAAGGCCTGCGGATCGCCGAAGTGCTGCCGGGCGGCGTGCTGAACCTCGCCGACAGCGGCATCAAGGCCGGCGACCTGATCGTTGCCATCGACGGCCACGCCATCGCCCCGGGCGAGAACTGGCTCCCGCTGCTCGGCGGCAAGGCGGGCAAGAAACTCGTCGTCAAGGTCCGCAAGGGCGGCAAGGACGAAGACCTGGTGGTCCGTCCCGTGTCCAACGACGGAGACCTGCTCTACCAGCGCTGGGTCCGCCAGCGTGAAGCGATGGTGGAACGCCTCTCCGGCGGCCGCGTCGGCTATGTCCACGTGGAAGGCATGGATTCCCCGTCATTCCGCGAAGTGTACCAGAACGCGCTCGGCAAGTACCGCACGTGTGAAGCGCTCATCGTGGACATCCGCCACAACGGCGGCGGCTGGCTCCACGACGACCTGGTCACCTTCCTCGGCGGCAAGGCCTACGCCCTGTGGATGCCGCGCGGCCAGTACATCGGTACCGAGCCCTACAGCAAGTGGACCAAACCGTCCTGCGTGCTGATGAACGAGGACTGCTACAGCGACGCCTGCGGCTTCCCGTACGCCTACAAGGAGCTGAATCTCGGCAAACTCATCGGCATGCCGGTGCCCGGTACGATGACAGCCGTATGGTGGGAAACCCTCATCCATCCGCAGATCGTCTTCGGCATCCCGCAGGTCGGCGGTTGGGTTCCCGATAAGAACTACTACATCGAGAACCACCAGATTGAGCCCGATGTCCGTGTCCCCAGCGATCCCGCCTCCACCCTCCGCGGTGAAGACCCGCAGCTGGCTGCCGCCGTCCGCGAAATGCTCGCCGGCCTGAAATAAGTTCCGCGGGCCAATGTCAGAAAAAGCAAAATTTACGTCGCCTATAAAGAATAACGTAAGCCGGTGAAAATCATGGTGGTGCCGGCGATATTCCGGAGGAAGGCGTTGAGTTGGAGGGTGTGGGTGCGGCTGCCTCCCGTGAAGATGAAGTCCTGCGAGAGTCGGGCCTGGATGTCGTTGGTCCAGGTGACCGAGGCAGGAGATGTGTTGTCGATCAAGGAGCCGCCTTCGTAGAGGAGGGCGACCGTCGTGGCAAAATGACCTCCGCCATACGCCTTCTTATAATAGAAGCCGCCGATGACCTCGTTCGTCACGGGGCCATTGCTATGCGTGTATGCGGCGACAGCCCATGCCCGCTTGAACAAGGGCCGCTCCAGCTTGGCCATCAGCGTATACTGCGAAGCCTCCACATTGCCTTCCATGATGTAGAAAAGCTTCTTGACCAGCTGACTGTACGTCGCTTCCAGCGAAAGGTTGAACTGCCAGGGCAGCGCAATATCGACAGCACCCAGGTTCTTCCAAGTCGATCCGCCGGGCCGGCCATACACCGCCGTTCCGGCACGCAGCACCACCTTTCCGTTGCCCAGAATATCGTAGTAAACGCTCGCGCGCGGCGAGAAAGCAAACGGGAAGCGGAAACGCAAGCCCGCCTGCAGTGTCACGCGCCGGCCTAGACGGATGATGTCCTGGGCATAAAAGTCCAGGTGCATCGCCGTCGTATCGAGCCCAACCCCGCTCCAGCGGCCGGCCTGCACGCCAAAGAGCAGCTGCTGCGGCCCGGTCGCATACGAAAAGTCGTCGGACAGGCGCAGTTCCTGCCCCAGCCCGTCGCCATACCATCCGGCCTGAAGCCGGTTCGAAGCGGCGCTCCCGACTGCTGCGGTCCAGCCGCCAGCACCCCAGGACTCACCCAGGTAATGTCCTCCGGAAACATCCAGCCGGTTCGACTCGTTGAAGCGCGCGTCAAAGCGCCCGGCGCCCTCAAAGCCGGTAGCAGTCCAATATTGCAATGCTCCGTATAACTGGTAGTCTTCGCTGCCCAGCGGCGTCGAGACGGAAATGTTGCCCGAAGCCGTACTGCGCGGCCCCACGCTGTTGCCGGAGAAGAAGCTGTACATGCCGATAGCGGACGCGTGAAATTCGCTGCTTCCCGTCGAAACCTGCTCCATCATGGAAACGCCATCGTACGACATCTCCATCCGCACGTCAAAAGGCACGTCCGTGTACACGCGCTGCCCCATCACGCTGAAGGACCTCGGCGAGAATGCCACGTCACCGCCTTCCAGCGGCTCGCCGAACCGTTCGCCCATCCGCATGACCGTCGCCGCTTCATCGCAGCGGACTTGGGTGGTGCCGGCTTCCAGGTCGGCGTCCACCACCTGGTTCTGTCCGGAATAGAGATATAGGTTCCGCACCGTCTGCGGATCGTAACCGAAATAATGGATGCGCACCGTGAACGGGCCGCCCGGCACGATGTCCTGCATGTGGTACCAGCCGCGGCGGTCCGTCGAGGCATAGTACTGTGCGTTGGTCACCTGGTTGATGAGCACCACCGTCACGCCCTCGATCGGGCCGTTCTCGTCGACGATACGGCCGCCCAGGCTTGCCGTCGATACCTGCGCCTGCGACGGCAGGACAACCAGCAACGCCAGCAATAGGCTAAGGAATGTCTTTTTCATGGTGACACAAAGATACAAAAAAATCCCCCTCGTTTCGGAGGGGGATCTTAAGGTACCGGAACCGAAAGGCGCCGGATCCATGCATTCGATTAGTTGAAGAAGTACTTCAGACCGAAGAGGATCTGCCAGCACTCCGACGGGCTCTTGGAATACTTGTTCCAGGTCTCGGTCGGATATGCGCCGTCCACCTTGTTCATGGAGTACACCGGAGTAGCGCCGTCCACCGAGTCAAGCTTCAGGACAGGGTTGGTGTACGTGCCGCTCGAGGTGGTGTAGCAGGACCAGCGGTGAACACCCCAAGAGGAGTTGAACAGGTTGCCGATGTTGTCGATGCTGACGCTGAGCTGGAAGTTGTGCTTGGTCTTGCCAATCTTGAAGGCGAAGTCCTCAGCGATGCGGGCGTCGAAGCGGTGCGTCCAGGGAGCTGCTGCTGCATAAGCCTCAGCATACTGGCCTTTGTGCTTGCTCAGGTACTTGTCCTGCTCGACAAATGCCCAGAATGCGTTCTTGTCGGCGTCGCTCGTGAAGCGGAGCTCATCCTTCGTAGCCGGGATGTACATCATATCCGAAGAGATGCCGTCGCCGTTCATGTCGTTCGAGTAAATGTAGCTGTATTTGCCAGCGGTGTAACCCGAGTAGTAGAGGTTCAGGTGCAGGCCGTTGCCGCCGAATACCTTGAACGGAATGAAGTAGCTGATGTTTGCTATCAACTTATCAGGAACCACGTACTGCGAGCACTGCAGGGTAGCGAAGTTCGGACCGTCGATCGTGTAGAGACCGGTGTAGGCGCTGGTAGCGTTGGAACCAGGCATACCGGAGATCTCTTTGTTGACGGTGTGCGTGTAAGCGACCATCATGTCGAGGTTACGGGCGGGCGATGCCTTCAAGGTAACGTTGGCAATCCAGCCATAACCCTTGTGCGTATTGGTCAGCACGTAAGCCGTAGAGCTGCCGTACTTGTAGTTGCTCAGCGAACGGTAGTTGACGCGGTTGTCCGGACCAGCGAAACGGCCGCCGTGCATAACTGCATCATCGTTGATGTTCCAGTCGACGAGACGGACACCGTTGATGGTCTTGTTGAAGATACCTTCTGCGGTGAGGGTCATCGGGAAGCTGAACGGAAGGTTCCAGTCGAATGCGAGAGAGCTCTTCCATACCTGCGGCATCTTGAAGTTGCGGTCAACACCGTTGATGGTGCCCTGCATGCTGCCTTCTGCTGCGGAAATGGTGCGCTTCAGGCCGAGGGCGTCCTTGATCTTGTCGGTGTCGGTCATCATCTTGCCACCTGCCATCAGTTTGTCGAGGGCCGAAGCGACCTCGTCGGAATAAACCACCTGGCCGTTCTTCAGCTGACCGGAGTACACTGCCTGGTTGAGGATCATACCGGAGTTGGTCGGCATGTTGGTGAAGAACACCAGCGGGAGACGACCCTGGAACAGACCGGTACCACCACGGATGGTGAAGCTCTTGTCGCCAGCGACATCCCAGTTGAAACCGATACGCGGGTTCACCTGGACCGTGGTCTTCGGCCAGTGGCCGGTGTCGACGCTACGTCCGCCCATGTTGTAGGCCAGGATGGCGTTGTTGGTGATCAGGTCGGAGTCATCGTACATGATCGTATCGAAACGCACACCGTAGTTGAGTTTGAAACGGTCACCGATGTTCCAGTCGTCCTGAACATAGACACCCAGCTGGTTGTAGGTGATCTGTGCGGTCTCCGGCGAGTTGTCGTATGCGTAGTAGAGGCAGAAGCTGAGCGGGCGTGCGCCGTTGATGAAGTCATCGACGCTTGCGAAACGGTAGTAACCCGCACCGTTACGGATGTACGAGTTGTCTGCGAACATGTGTTCGAAGTTGATACCGGCGGTCAGCTTGTGGGAACCTGCATAGTAGGTGAAGTTGTCGGTGATGTTCCAAACCCGGTTGGTCACACCATTCTTATAGGTGAACAGCTCGTAACCGAACGAAGTAGCCGGCTTGAAGTTGCCTTCCGACAGATCGCCGTGGTCCATGATATCAACGTGCGGGAAGATATCGGAGTTCGAACCGCGCTGGTCGTTGATGAACGAATAGGTAGCGATCAACTGGTTGGAAATGCTCTCGCTGAAGCGGCTGTTGAGCTCGGCAGCGAACGAAGTCACGTTGTTCTGCTGGCTGTACATGTTGTTGGAGAACGGCTGAGCCTGGTCGCTGGCGCGGTTGTAGGCCTTGTTGCGGAACTTATCGTCGCAGGAGTTGCCGTTCGGCGCGTACCAGGTGAGGTTCTTCGTATGGTTGAAACGGAAAGCCAGCTTGTGGTTATTGCTGATGTTCCAGTCGATGCGGGCCAGGATCTTCATGTTCGAGGTACCGCCCGGGAAGTCAGTGTAAGAACCGGGGTTATAACCGTAGTCGTTGATCAGCTTGCTCTGGACAGCCTTCAGTTCGGACTCGGAGATGCCTTTGCCGATACCGTTGGTCGTGATGGCCTGGCCCGGCTGGTCGTTCAGCTCGAAGTTTGCGAAGAAGAAGAGTTTGTCCTTCACGATCGGGCCGCCGAAGGTAGCACCGATGGTACGGATGAGCTCGGAGGGACGGTCGCCGAGATCTTCGCCGTAAATCTTGTTACCGCGGAGCTTCTCGTTGTGATAGTAACCGTAGACCGTGCCCTTGAAGGTGTTGGTACCGGACTTCGTAATAGCGTTGATACCGCCGCCCACGAAGTTGCTCTGACGAACGTCGAACGGAGCGACCACGAGCTGGATCTCTTCGATAGCGTCGAGGGAGATCGGCGTACCGCCACCAGGCAGGTTGGAGCTCAGACCGAAGTTGTTGTTGAAGTTCGCACCGTCGATCGTGACGTTGGTGGAACGGCCGTCGCTGCCGGCGAAGCTCATACCGTTTGCATACGGGGAGAGCTTGGTGATGGCGCTGAGGCTGCGGCTCGAGTTCGGAAGGTTCATCATCTCACGGTTGGAGACGTTGGTGGAAGCACCGGTCTTCTCCGTGCCGAAACGGGTGGTCGAAGCAACCACCACAACTTCCTTAAGCTGTTCTGCAGCATCCTCGAGGACGACGTCCTGCACAAACGTTTCACTCAGTTTGAGGGTGATGTCCTGATAGATAACGGTGTTGTAACCCATCATCTGAACCTTAACCTCATAGGGACCGCCCGGGCGAAGACCCTGGATCGTGTAACGGCCTTCCGCGTTGGAAATGCCATAATACTGCGTACCCGAAGGGGTGTGGACAGCGATGACAGCGGCACCGGGAACAGCGCCCTGCGCATCAGTGATCTTACCGCTCAGGGTAGAGGTCGTCATCTGTGCGAAAAGGGACACAGAAACGAACAGCCCGAGAGCCGCAAGAACGAAAAGCTTAAATGCTTGTTTCATAGGTATTTAGATAGTTTTAAGGTATTTTTCTCCGCGGCAAAAATAGTAAAAGGATTCGTGATTACCAAAGAAAAAGGGCTCCTTCACAAAATTAGCGATTTTTTTTGTATCTGAAAATAATATCCTACCTTTGCGGCCGTTAACAAAGTGGATGGATTTGACTGCTTGCCAACCACTCTAAAAAAGGCTAAAAAATGTATCTCTTTACCTCCGAATCCGTTTCGGAAGGCCACCCTGATAAAGTGGCCGACCAGATTTCCGACGCAATCCTCGATGACTTTCTCCGCCAGGACCCGGCGTCTCATGTCGCATGTGAAACCTTTGTCAGCACCGGCCTCACGATCGTGGGCGGCGAGGTGACTTCGCACGATGCCTGGGTGGATATCCAGACCGTTGTCCGGCGCACCATCCGCCGCATCGGCTACACGAAGGGCGAGTACCATTTCGACGCAGATTCTTGCGCCGTCATCTCGGCCGTGCATGAGCAGAGTGCCGACATCGCCCAGGGCGTGAACCGCGCCAAGAAGGAAGAGCAGGGCGCCGGCGACCAGGGTATGATGTTCGGCTATGCCTGCAACGAAACCCCTGAGTTCATGCCGCTTCCGCTTACGCTGGCGCACATGACGCTCATCGAGCTGGCGCGCATCCGCCGCGAGAACCCGTCTCCGATGCCGTACCTGCGGCCCGACGCCAAGTGCCAGTACACCATTGAATATAACGACAACCACACGGCGAACCGCGTCCACACGCTCGTCCTTTCGACGCAGCACGACCCGGACGTGGACCAGGCCCGCATCCGCAGGGACGTGGAGCAGATCCTCATCCCGCGCGTGAAAGCCCGCCTGAGCGCAGAGAACGCCGCCCTCTTCCAGGAGGGGATGATCCTGCACGTGAACCCCACGGGACAGTTCGTCATCGGCGGCCCGCACGGCGACACCGGCCTGACCGGCCGCAAGATCATCGTCGACACTTACGGCGGACGCGGCGCGCATGGCGGCGGCGCCTTCTCGGGCAAGGATCCGAGCAAAGTGGACCGCAGCGCAGCCTATGCGGCGCGTTACATCGCCAAGAACCTCGTAGCGGCCGGTGTGGCCGACGAGATCCTCGTGCAGGTGTCCTACGCCATCGGCGTAGCACGCCCGGTGAGCATCTTCGTCAACACCTACGGCACGGCACACGTTCCTTTCTCCGACGGGGTAATCGCCACGAAGGTGGGCGAATTGTTCGACCTGCGGCCGGCGGCCATCGTCGAACAGTTCGGACTGACCAACCCCATCTACGAGCCCACGGCGGCTTACGGCCATATGGGCCGCGACCCCTTTGTGAAGGAGGTCGAGCTCATCCGCGACGGCCGTACCGTGCGGCGCAAGGTGCAGTTCTTCGGTTGGGAATTACTGGATGCTGTCGACAAGTGCCGTGCGGCCTTCCAGCTGTAGCTTCAGCGTCATCGGCACCGGTTTTTCGACATCCGGCACGCTGAGATCGTAGCGCACGAAGGCAGAAGCAGCGTCTTCGTCCAGTTCTACGGAAACGATTTCGAAAGAGGTCCTTACGAGGGCCTCTTTTATTTTTTGGGCCGTCTGCTCGGGGACGCTCTCCAGATCTTCCGCCACCCGCATCATCCGCTCACCGAATTCCGGGGTGCAGCAGGCGGCAGCCGCTTCGTAGTCAGCCGTATAATAAGCGTGTAAAAACGTTTCAGCTACGCTTTTTACACGGTTTTCCGGGCTTTGGCACGCGCTGAGCGCCAGCGCGGCGAGGAGGAAGGCAAGAAGACGTTTCATCAGGTTCAGATGTCCATTTCGACGACCGTAATGCCGGCTCCGCCTTGCTGGACAGCCTCGTCGCGGAACGAGGCGACGGCCGGCACGGTCTTCAGGAATTTTCGGATTTCTTCGCGCAGCACGCCGTTGCCCTTGCCGTGCAGGATCTTCACCTGGGAGACGCCCACCATCGTGGCGTCGTCGATGAAGTGCATCACGATGTCAAGCGCGTCGTTCAAGCGCTCGCCGCGGATGTCGATCGTGGGCTTGAACTCCAGCTTGCGCCGGCTGATCGATTCGCTGTCGTAGTGGATGACCGGCCGGAACGTATTGCGCTGCTTGTCTTTGAATTGCTGGTTCGAGATGCGCTCGATCTTTCCGGGCGCCATCTTCGAGATAATGCTGCCAATTGAAACGGAGACATATTTGGCCGACACTTGCACGACTTCGCCGACCATGTCGTTGTCTTTCAGGCGCACCTTGTCTCCGACTTGCAGCGGACTTTTGTCCGCGGCAGGGATCTTCGGCACAGACGACGCCGCGGGCTGTTCTCCGCGCTTCTCCTTGCGGGCGCGCTCCCGTTCCTTCCGCTCGACAATCTGACGCATCTTCCGTTCGATGGCTTCGTCGTTGGCGCTGGGCTTGTCCTGCTTGAGGTCTTCGCGGGCCTGGGTGAGGGCGGCGCGGGCCGTGCGCGTCTTGTCGCGCTCGGCCTGGGCTTCGCGGATTTCGCGGATCGTGCGTTCTACCTGCTTGTTGGCCTGGTCGAGGATGTCCGCGGCCTCGGCGCGAGCCTCGTCCAGCATCTTCTTTTTCAGGGCTTTGACTTCCTCCAGCTCTTTCTGGTAGCGGTCGGTGAGATTTTCGAGCGTCTTGTCGGTGGCCTTGATGCGGGTGAGCTTCTCGTCGAGCACGCGGCGGTTGCGTGCAATCTTGCGCAGGTTGCGCTCGATGTTCACGAAGTCGCTGCCGGCACGCGCCTCGGCGTCCTTCACGATATCGGCCGGCAGGCCCATTTTCCGCGCCAGCTCAAAGGCGAAGGAGTTGCCGGGCATTCCCTGCTCCAGTTTGAACAGGGGTTTGATGGCAGCGCCGTCGAAGAGCATGGCGCCGTTGTCAACGCCCGAACTCTTGTCGGCGTAAAGCTTGAGGTTCGTGTAGTGGGTGGTGATCACGCCATAGGCTCCCATCTCGTCGAGACGCGCCAGTACGGCCTCGGCTATGGCGCCGCCGGCCGCCGGCTCGGTGCCGCTGCCGAACTCGTCGATCAGCACGAGCGACGACGAAGAGGCATGCAGCAGGATCTCGCGCATGTTCTTCAGGTGCGAGCTATAGGTACTCAAGTCGTTCTCGAGCGACTGGTCGTCGCCGATGTCGATGAAGATGCTGTCGAAGATCATCATCTCGCTCACCTCCGAAGTGGGGATGAGCATGCCCCACTGGAACATATACTGCAGCAGGCCCACCGTCTTGAGGCACACCGACTTGCCGCCGGCGTTCGGGCCGGAGATCAGCAGGATGTGTTTCTCTTTCGAGAGCGAGAGGGTCAGCGGCACGATTTCTTTCTTTTCGCGCCGGAGCGAAGCCTCCAGCAGCGGGTGGCGTGCGCGGCGCAGGTTCAGCTCGCCATTTTCCGAGAGGATCGGCATTCCCGCGATCATGTCGAGGGCCACGAGCGCCTTGGCGTGGATGAAGTCAATCTCGCCAATGTAGTCGGAAGCGTCGATCAGATCGGGCAGGTAAGGCCGCAGGAACTCCGTGAATTCAAAGAGTATACGCGCGACTTCGCGCTGCTCGTCGAACTGGAGTTCGCGGATCTGGTTGCCCAGTTCCACGATTTCGAAGGGCTCGATGAAAGCGGTTTTACCGCTGGCTGACTCGTCGTAGACGATGCCGGGCAGTTTCTTCTTGCCGCCCGCCGGCACGGGAATCAGCACGCGTCCGTCGCGGACCACCACTTCCGCGTCGGCCTCTACCAGGCCCTCGCCCTTGGCGCTGCCCAGGATGGCATTGATGCGTTTCGACACCTGCCCTTCCTTCGCGCGGAGGCTGCGGCGGATCTCGCCGAGCGCCGGTGAGGCGGTGTCGCGCACCTCTCCCTGACGGTCGAGGATCGTTTCGATGCGGCGGCCCACTTCGGGATACCACATGACCGGTGCCGAAATCATGCGCAGCGTGGGATACAGGTCATCCTTGCATTCGCGGAAGAAGGCCAGGATGCGGCGCAGCGTGTCCAGGCTCGTGCGCAGCAGGCGCAGCGAAGGCAGGTCGATGCTGGTGTTTTCAGCT
>Ga0310696_10007839_pt1 | contig 12499 bp, 11 predicted proteins | sample AusTroGonzalo_MG_4_FD_203885 | JGI IMG/M metagenome (GOLD analysis project Ga0310696, IMG submission 203885) | Bovine rumen microbial communities from tropical cattle in Woodstock, Queensland, Australia - Gonzalo_02 (v2) (version 2) | ecosystem: Host-associated > Mammals > Digestive system >... | reverse complement strand
GGCCACGCTTGTGAACCCGAGGTTCATAACCGGCTGTGATTCCCGCACTCTTGAGGAGTTGAAGAAAGAGCATGGGATTGTGGTGACGATCGAGGACGGCATATTGAGCGGAGGTTTCGGAGGGAAGATCGCCGGATACTATGCCGATTCCTCCATGCGCGTACTCAGCTACGGCTTCTCACAGGAAATCCCCGTACGCTACGAACCGCCATGGCTCATGGAGCGCAACAGGCTGACTCCGGCCTGCATCGTCGGGGATATTCTGGACCATATCCGGGCCAGTTGGTATTTTCCGATCCAAATGGATAAATGAGAATATCGGGGCCGCGAGGAGCTTCATCGTTGTCTTTACTATGATCTGACCAGACCTGTTTTCTGCAAAGTTTAGGTCTGGAAGTATCTTCGTCCAGAGTTCTCTTCATGTTTGATGGAAGACGCATGACCATGGCATTGTAGATATAACAACTGTATGTCTGTGGTCAGAGGAGCATAGGCAACGCTATCCGCCTCTCTCAACGGGAGGCGGATTCTTTTTTTATCTATGTCCTGTTGCAAGGGGTGTTAACACCCCGGGCGCCTTGGTGCATAATGGGGTGAGAGGAAATCAGATGAGGATAGAAGAGTTCACTTTCGTCATGAAGGACGGGCGCACTGCACTGGTCAGAAGCCCCGAGGAAGGGGACGTCATGCCCATGCTGGACTATCTTCGCACCGTGGCAGGGGAGACGGACTTTCTTCTGAACTATCCCGAGGAGACATCCAAGTACACACCTGAAGGCGAGAAGGCTCTCTTCGAGAGGGTCAACGCCTCGGACTTGGAGGCCATGCTGGTGTGCATCGTAGACGGAAACATCGCCGGAAACAGCATGATCACGTTCAACAACAGGATCAAGATGAGACACCGTGCAGGCATTGCCGTAGCAATCAAACGCGAGTACTGGGGCCAGGGCATAGGAACCCACCTCATGCAGGAGATGATCCGCATCGCACAGTCCAAGGACCACGTCACCCAGCTTGAGCTGGATTTCATCCAGGGCAACGAGCGGGCAAAAGGTCTCTATGAGAAGATGGGCTTCAGGGTAACCGGAGTCAGGCCCAATGCCATAAGGCTCAAGGACGGGACCATGCTCAGCGAATACTCCATGGTCCGCATGATGTAAAAAACCCGACCTGGCAGGTCGGGCTGATAGTTTGAATGCTGTTTCGCTTCTCAGAACGAGTAGGCCAGTCCAAGTGCGACGGGGCAGGCGTATGTGAGTGCCGATCCCAGAGCCTTCTTGGTCTCAGGCGATGAGGGGGCGAACGAGGTGGTGTGCTGTCCGGCAAGACCGATCTGCGGCTTTGCAGTCAGCGTGATTCCCATGTCGCCCGTGAGCATGAACTTGCCCTCGATGAAGGTGGTGAAACCGAAGATCATGTCGGCCTCCGTCCTGTCATAGGTCATCTCGCCTTCTTTGGTCCTCATCTTGTTCCAGAACCTGTTGAAGTGCAGTCCGCCTCCGAGTGCGAGCTTGATGGGGTTGAGGTCGATCTTGTAGGCGACACCGATTGCCGCGCTCCAGAAGTTGAGGAAGAGCTCTGCGTCTTCGGGCATCTCGAAGTATGTCCTGATATCCGTCCACTCGGTTTCCTCGGCATCGGTCCTGATCTGTGCATCGCTCATGAAGACGATGTTGTAGTCGGAGAAGAACATGACCTTCTCGCTGATGTCGTACTGGGCTGCGAAGTCGACTCCGAATCCGATTCCCTTGATGAGTCTCGAAATGGGGATTGTTTTTTCGTCGGATGGGGTCTTGACCCTGAACAGGTCCGTCGAGGCTCCGAGTTTCACCGTCGTGCCCACGGAGGCGAAGAGTGCACTTGCGACGCAGATGACAAGCAGGATTGCAAACAGTTTCTTCATAAACTCCCTCCCGTGTTTTTGTCCGAGGAAAGTATAGGGCACGCATCGGGTGAAGTAAAGCGGCGTTTTTTAGTTATTGAAATGAAATATTTTTTCACAATCCCGTGAAAAATGATTAGGTGGATGCCGATTCAGGGTGCTATAATTACAAGTCAGAATAATAACCCTGTTGTAATTTAGGAGGAAACTATGGGAGAGATCATTCCGCGCTGGGAATGGCGCACATTCGGAAAAGAATTCGGAGTAGGAGAGGAGAGGATCAAAGCCCATGAGCTCGGAACATTCAAGAAGAGCTCGGAGAAGTACATCCTTTCAAGGAAGAGCAATGAGAACTGCAAGATCCGCGACGATCTGATGGACATCAAGAGCCTCAGACAGGTCAATGCAGACAAGCTCGAGCAGTGGTATCCCACAATGAAGCTCACCTTCCCGCTCTCAAAGGCCAGCATCGAGGATCTGTTCAAGAACTTCTTCAAGGCCGAGCTCCCCAAGCTTGAGAAGGCCGAGTACACCTACGACGAGTACCTCAACGAGGTCGTCGGAAAGAGCAAGGACCTCGTAATCGTCGACGTCTACAAGGAGAGGTCGATCTACACCATCGAGGGAACAACGGTCGAGATCGCAGAGACGAAGTTCAACGGCGTCCCCAACAGGACCATCTGCGTCGAGCACACCGATCCCGAGCTGGTCATGAAGGTCGTCAAGGACCTGGGAGTCGCAAAGCTCCCCAACATCAACTACCTCAAGGCCATGAAGCAGGCTGTCGGACTCCCGGCATGGGTCGACTGAAGGCAGGGAGGAACCATGAGCAGAAAAGCAATCATTGATATCGGTTCCAACTCCATCAAGTTCTTCGTCGGAGAGCTCGCAGCGGACAAGACCATCAAGACGGTCCTGGACACCAACGACATCGCACGACTCGGAGAGGGCCTGGATGCAACCGGACTGATCAGCCCGGAGGCAATGGAGAGAAACGTCGCATCCGTCGCAGCATTCGCCAAGCAGGCCAAGGAGCTCGGTGCCGACCAGATCGTCAGTGTCGGAACCATGGCGCTGAGAAAGGCCGGAAACTCGGCCGAGTTCGTCGAGAAGGTCAAGAAGGCCTGCGGAGTCGAGGTCAAGATCATCCCCGGAGAGGAAGAGGCAAGACTCAGCTATCTGGCCATCCTTTCGGGTCTTCCCCTTGCAAAGGACGCTGACCTCGTGGTCTTCGACACGGGCGGCGGAAGCACCGAGTTCATCTACGGCAAAGGCACCGAGATGATCAAGCGCTTCTCCGTCAACCTCGGAGCCGTCAGGATCACCGAGAACTACCTCAAGTCCGATCCCGTCACAAAGGACGAGGTCAAGGCGGCTCTCGCACAGATCGACAAGGAGTTCGCAGAGGCCGGAGTCAACGGCAAGCCCGCACAGCTCGTCGGAATGGGCGGAACGGTCACCAGCATGGGCGCCGTGAAGCACAAGATGGTCAAGTACGACCCCAACGTCATCCAGGGTTCAAGACTTGAGAAGTCAGACATCGAGGAGCAGATCGCCGAGTACTCCAAGCGCACCATCGAGCAGCGCAAGGAACTGCCCGGACTGCAGCCCAAGAGAGCCGATGTCATCCTGGCCGGCGCATGCATCCTCAAGGTCATCACCGACAGACTCGGTGCGGACGGCCTGACGATCTCCGACAGGGGACTGAGGCACGGACTCGCATTCGACCTGTTCCAGAAGTAAACCACTATCCAAAAGGAGAGAAACATGAAGAAAGCTTTAGTTATCCTGGCAGTCCTGATTGTCGCCATGACAGCAGTGTTCGCCAACGGCGGATCGGAAGCCGCCAAGACAGAGGCGGAGTGGAAGCCCACCCAGCCCATCACAATCATGAACCACGTCGCAGTCGGCGGTGCCATGGACCTCTATTCCAGAAAGTGGGTTGAGATCGCAGCCAAGTACACCGATGCCACATTCGTCGTCGACAACAACGCCGGATCAAGCGGACTTACGGCAGGTGAGTGGGTCCTCAACCAGGACGCTGACGGATACACCGTCTTCGCTCTTGCTCCCACATACCTCGACGCCGTCATCCAGGCCGAGCTTGACTGTGCAGAGTATGTCGATGGCTTCGAGTTCATCTACAACCTCATGGCTGACCCGTACTGTGTTCTGGTCCCGTCCTCATCCGAGTTCAAGACATTCGAGGAGCTGATCGCCTGGGCAAGAAAGGGCAACCTCATCACACTGTCCGAGCCCAACTACGGTGCAAAGTACATCGATGCCGTGCAGGTCTTCGGTTCGATCGAAGGAGTCCAGTTCAAGGCCATCTCCTATGAGAGTGCAAAGAACAACTTCGCCGCCCTCCTCGGAGGACAGACCGTCGCATCAGTCGGTAACCCCGGCGACACCAAGAAGTACGATGTCAGAGCTCTGGTCGTAGGAAACCCGACCAAGGTTCCCGGACTCGAGGATGTCCCCAACTACAAGGAGCTCGGAATGGATCCTGCTCTGGACGACATCTCCATGTGGAGAGGTTACGCCGTCAAGGCCGGTACCCCCAAGGGAATGATCACATGGTTCCAGGATCTCTGTGACAAGGTCTCCGCAGACCAGGAGTGGATTGACTACATGACAAGCAACAAGCTCACTGTTCTCACCGACAAGACCGAGGCCTTCACAAAGACCGTCGAGAACGAGGTCGTCAGCACGATCGAGGTTCTCAAGAGCGTCGACCAGATCAGCGCCGACTACAAGAGGTAAGACTCAAAACTCCGCCTGGAGGGACGCCCGTTCCTCCAGGCTTTTTTCAATGAGGGAATCATGGAAGCATTATCGAAATTTCTGACAGGGCTCAGCTACTGGTGGATCATACTAGGATTCCTGGCAATCATGGTGGGCCTGTACTTCCTGTTCAACAGCATCCAGAGGACCAAACCGGTCAAGGCTCAGCTTCTGTGCCTGTGCGGCATGGATCTGGTGACTCTGCTGTTCTTCCTGCTCACGTTCAATCTCAGGGTGAGCAAACTCGCCGCAGAAGCCGGCGCCACACCCAGGACAATGCCCAGACTCTGGGCGTTACTCATGCTCCTGGCGTCCATCGGAGCATTCTTCGCCATCATCAGGAAGGATGCCAACCCGGACGAGAAATTCAACAGATGGGGCTTTGCCCTTCTGGTCGGAGTGGGCTCGATCTTCAGTGTGATCATGTTCCAGTATATCGGCTACTATCTCTCAAGTGCCATCTTCATCGTCGTTGTGATGCTGGCAATGGGTGAGAAGAACAAGCTCCAGCTTATCCTGGTGCCCGTCGTCTGGTGTGTTTTCACTTATTTCGTATTCTACAAGCTGCTGTTCATCAAGCTTCCGTTCGGATCCTTGTTCAGCTGGCTTATCAAGTAAGGGGAGGTCCATATGGGTACAATATTCAGCAATCTTGGAATGGGCTTCTCAACAATCGCAAGCGTGCAGTCGGTGCTGTTCATCCTGCTCGGCGTCGTGGTCGGAATCCTCGGTGGAGCAATCCCCGGAATCTCACCGTCCATGGCCGTTGCGCTTCTGCTGCCGATCACATACTCGCTCTCGCCCATCACTGCTATGGTCATGCTGATGGGAATCTACATCGGAGCCAACTACGGAGGATCGATCACAGCGGTTGCAATCAACACGCCGGGAACTCCGTCCGCCACTGTCACAGCCTTCGACGGCTATCCCATGCTCAAGAACGGCCGTGCCGGCGAGGCCATGGGAATCTCCCTGTGGGCATCGACGATCGGCGGAATCATCGGAGCACTGATCCTGATCTTCTTCAGCGTGCCTCTCTCAAGAGTCGCCCTGAAGTTCTGGCCCTCAGAGTACTTCGCACTCTGTATCATGGGTCTGACCACCGTCGCCACACTCGGCGGAAAGAACTGGCAGAAGGCCCTTGTCACCTGTCTGTTCGGACTGCTTCTCAACACCATGGGCCTTGACCCGACGTTCGGAATCAAGCGCTTTACCTTCGGTGTCACCAAGCTGTTCGACGGCTTTGAGATGGTCCCCGTCCTGATCGGACTGTTCGCCCTTGGCGAGGTTCTGAACAACCTGGAGCACTTCGACCCGAAGAAGAAGGTCGAGCGCGAGACGGTGGACTACAAGCTTCCCAAGATCAAGTACTACTGGAAGCTCAAGTTCTCCATCCTGCGTGCAGGTCTCATCGGATGTCTGATCGGTATCTTCCCCGGAGCCGGTGGGACAATCGCCTCGTTCCTTGCCTACGACGTGGAGAAGAGAGCCAGCAAGCATCCTGAGGAGTTCGGTCACGGAGCTCCCGAGGGAGTCGCCGCTGCAGAGGCCTCGAACTCCGGTTCGGTCGGCGGAGCCATGGTTCCGCTTCTCACGCTGGGTATCCCCGGTTCATCGACGGCTGCAGTTCTGCTTTCGGCCCTGATGATCCACAACCTGAACCCCGGACCCAAGCTCTTTACCGAGCAGCCGGCTCTGGTCTACGGACTGTTCGCCTCCATGTTCGTCGCCAACGTGCTGATGGTCCTGGTCGGAACCTACGGAGCGAAGCTCTGGGTGAGAGTCGGATACATCAAGAAGACGATCCTGTATCCTCTGATCTTCGCATTCGCGATCCTCGGAAGCTACTCGATCAAGAAGTCGATGTTCGACGTCGGAACATGTCTGGCCTTCGGTCTCATCGGATGGATGTTCAAGAAGTTCCACTTCCCGGCATCCCCGCTGGTGCTCGGACTGGTTCTCGGAAAACTCATCGAGACGAACTACGTCCAGACTCTGATGGTCACAGGTCCCGTGGGCTTCGTTCAGAGACCTCTGACGGTCATCCTGTTCGTGATCTCCATCGCAGCTTTGGCTTACCCGATCATATCGGCGAAGATAAAGGCGAAGAAGCAAGCGAAAACGGAATGACAGGCAAGGCCGCAGAAATGCGGCCTTCTTTTTTGTCCCGATGTACGGCATAATGGTTGGGAGAGGAACGTCATGAAACAGCAGACTGTAGACAGAATCAGGAAATTCTCCGAGGACCGGGACTGGGACCAGTTCCATTCGCCGGCAAACCTGGCCAAATCCATATCAATCGAAGCCAACGAGCTTCTGGAGTGCTTCCAGTGGTCCGATGACGACTACGACATAGACGAGGTCAAGGACGAGCTTGCAGACGTTCTGGTCTACTGCGTGGACATGCTGGACAAGCTTCATCTGGACGCCGATGAGATCATCAACGCCAAGATGGCCAAGAACGAGGCCAAGTACCCTGTGGAGAAGGCCCGCGGGTCTGCCAAGAAGTACGACAAGCTCTGATCACTTGTCCAGCAGGATGATGATGTTGTTGCTGTTGAAGGCGTTGAAGTAGCGAACGTCCGAGGCAAGATTCGAAACCATGCGTATTCCTATGGCCATCTCGTTGTCGTCCTTGTTCAGTTCGTAATACTTCGTCGGGTCGAACTCAAGACAATAGTCCCTCAGTGTAATGGATATCTTGTCGTCCGAGATGAACAGACGGTAGTCGGCGCATGCGGCCGCCTTGGTCTTGGACTTTCCGTGCTCTATGATGTTTCCGGCCATCTCCTCGATGAAGAGAGCCGCAAGGGCGGCCTTCTTCGCATCAACTCCGTGCTTCAGGCAGAAGTCCTCGGCCTTGTCCTTCTCGCGGATCACATCGTCCATGTTGAGGATGCGGGCATAGAGGTTGTCCGACTCCTTGCCTCCGAACGACTCATCCAGATACATGTAGTCCTCGATGTGCCTGGGAAAGTGCTTGCAGTGGATCCATATGACGAAGAACATGATGATGGCCAGAAGAAGCTTTCCCGCGGCAAGGCTTGCCAGGACTCCCTTGGATCCGAAGAGCGTTCCCATCAGAAGGGCCGTCAGGACCGGCACCAGGAAGCGCTCGAAGAAGCTGAACGCGTTGACGAGCTTTCTGTTGTTGATTCCCTGAAGGTAGTTCTGATACGCGCAGGCCAGGGTGTCCAGAGGCAGGGCCAGGGCAAGACAGCGGATGCTGAAGACTGAAAGGCTGATGACCTCGGGATCCGAGGTGTAGATCCGTGAGATGAGCGGGGCCAGGAGGAAGACCAGGACTCCGACGGTTCCGGAGATCTGGACCGAGAGCTTGATGGAGTAGGTGAACAGCCTCTTCAGACCCTGGCGGTCGTTGGCGCTGTGGAAGATTCCCGTGATGGTCAGAAGGGCCCTTCCCATGCCAAGGCCTATGCAGAACATCAGAAGGTTCAGATCGTGCTGCATGCCGCGCGCCGCGATCGCAGCAGCGGATACGGCCACGGCGATGTTGATGTGGTTGGTGATCAGGTCCCTGAGGATGACGAAGAGCTTTCTGACGAAGGCGGGTGTTCCTGCCTTGAGCATCTCCTTACGGGACTGCGGATCCGATTTTGTGTGCCTGAGTTTGAAGTAGCTTCCCTTTTTGAGGAAGTGCAGGATCAGGATGACGAACTGGATGACATAGGATACGGACGTTGCCATTCCCATGCCGAAGGTACCCGCCTTCAGGACGGCTGCGGCAATGATGTCTGCTGCGATGACGCAGATTCCGAACACACCCGATGAGAGCGTGAAGCGCTTCTTGCCGCCGTCAAGGACGATCATCGGTCCCATGATCTGGATCATGATCATGAACGGGATTCCTATCAGAAAACCGTTCATGTAGTCCATCATGTACGGACGGAGCTGCGGGTAGGTGTTGACCGACACTCCGCAGACGGCGAACAGGGCGTTGGGAATCAGAAGGCAGCACAGGATCACCACGACGCTGACTGCAAGGCCAAGAAGAAGGGAGAAGGAGAAGACGCCGTTGGCACTTTCCCGCTTACCCGTTCCCACGTCCTTGGAACCCACGACCTGACAGCCTGTGGATATGAAGGTGGAGAACAGCAGTATGGTGCTGATCACGGGCGAGAAGAGAGACACCGCAGAGTATGCCTCGGAGCCGATGAAGCGGCTTGTGACAATGCCGTCCACAATCAGGGCCACCTGTCCCACGATCTGCGTGAAGATCATGGCAAGGGCCACCGAGAGTAACATGCTTGCTATGAGGTCTTTCTGCTTCGGCTGCCTCATCTTCTTCATCCGAGCTGTTTCTCAAGCTGGTCCAGAAGACCTGCGAACTTTCTGGTTGCCGCCTCGACGGGCTCCTGGGTGGACATGTCCACACCGGCTGCCTTCAGCGATTCGATCGGGAACTTGGAGCCGCCGGACTTGAGGAAGCCCAGATAGTCCTCCAGCTCCATCCTTCCGCCGTTGAGAACGCGCTCGGACAGGGCGATGGAGGCCGAGATTCCGGTTGCGTACTTGTATACGTAGTAGGCGTTGTAGAAGTGCGGGATCCTCAGACCCTCAAGGTCGGAGTTCTCCTCGAACACCATCTCCGGTCCGAAGTAGGAGACCAGAAGGTCGCGGTATGTCTTTCTCATCGTGGTCACCGTCAGAGGCTGGCCCTGCTCCTGCTGTGTGTGGCACAGAAGCTCGAACTCTGCGAACATCGTCTGGCGGAAGAGAGTGGCGATGATGTCGTCGATCTGCTTGGCGATGATGAAGGTCTTCATCTCCTGGCTCTCGGCGTTGTCGATCAGGTACTTGGCAACCAGCTGCTCGTTGAACGTTGAGGCGACCTCTGCCTCGAAGATCGTGTAGTCGTAGCAGAGGAACGGGTTGTTGCGCTTTGAGTAGTAGCTGTGCATGCTGTGTCCGCCCTCGTGTGCCAGGGTGAACACATCGCCCAGAACGTCCTCCTTGTAGTTGAGCAGGATGTAGGGGGCTCCGATGAAGCCGCCGCTTGAGAAGGCTCCGCTTCTCTTGCCCTTGTTCTCGTAGCGGTCGACCCAGCGGTCGCGGGTGATTCCGTTGTAGATGGTCTTCACATACTCCTCTCCGAGGGGCTTGAGGGCGTTTTTGACGATCTCAGCGGCCTCGTCATAGGTTTTGTGGGTCTTGACCGAACCCACGAGGGGTACGTAGACGTCGTAGTGGCGAAGCTCGTCCAGGCCCAGGATGCGCTTACGCATCGAGTAGTAGCGGTGAAGGGCGGGGAAGGCGTTGTGCACGGCCTGGATCAGACCGGTGTAGACGCTGCGCGGGACATCGTCCTTGTACAGGGCGGCATCCAGGGCGGTGTCGAATTTGCGGATCCTTGCGTTGAAGATGTCCTGCTTGACGGACCCTGCGTAAAGGGCGGCGATGGTCTGCTCGTGCTTCTGGTAGGTGCCGTAGAACTGCTCGTAGGCACGGCGGCGCACGTCACGGTCGGGGTTGATCATGAACTGGGACCAGGTGCTCTGGGAAAGAGGCTGTCCGTCGATCTTTCCGAAGTCCAGGTCCACGTTGGTGAGCATGCCGAAGGCCTTTCTGGGGGTCTCCTGGAGCTCGGACTGCTTGGCCAGGATCTCCTCCTCCTTGGGCGACAGGGTGTGTTCCTTCTGCCTGAGGATCTTCTTGAGATAGACGCGGCTGTCGTCCAGCTCCTTGGCCTCGAGGGTCTTGCCCAGTCTTCTGATGGCCAGGATCTCGGGGTCCATGTAGCTTGTGGCTGCGACAAGGTCCGTGTAGACCTGCGAGACCACGCCGATCTTGCGCTGGTTCTCCGGGTCGTTGGACTCTGCGGACGACTTGAGAGAGGCGTAGACGTAGACCTGCTCGGCAAGAGTGAAGGCGTCTGCCAGCCACTGCATTGCGGCGACCAGGTTGTTCAGGTCCTTGCCGATCTTTCCTCTGAAGCGGTCGGCCTCGCCGATCTTTCCCTTCAGCTTCTCAAGGTCCGCCTCCCATGCCTCGTCGCAGGGGTAGAGGCTGCTCAGATCCCACTTGTCGTTCTCAGCGACGTCTTTTCTCAAAGGTATTTCCTTAGCCATGTTGTCTCCTATGGTTTTCAAATCAGTTTCATTATGCTTCTGCAGGCCTTGCCCCTGTGGCTGTACAGGTTCTTCTGTCCGTCGGGCAGCGTGGCCATGGAGCATCCGGCCTCGTCGCAGAAGAAGACGGGGTCGTAGCCGAAGCCGCCGTTTCCCCTGGCCTCCTCGAAGAGGATGTGTCCCGGGGCCTTCTCCTGGGCGCAGTAGATGGTGTTCTCGTCTTTCATGAGGACCATGGCGCAGACGAACACGGCCTTTCTCTCGCTCTCCGGTTTTCCCTCGAGCATTTTCAGAAGAAGTGCGTTCCTCTCGTGTGCGCTCAACAGGTGTCCGCTTTCCTCCGAGCCGAATCTGGCCGTCCTGACTCCCAGAAGCCCGGGCAGGGCCTCCACCAGAAGTCCCGAGTCGTCGGCAAGAACAGGAAGTCCCGTCTCCCGTGTCATGGCAAACAGGGCCCTGGCCTTGATCAGGGCGTTCTCGATGAACGTCTCCCCGTTTTCCTCGCAGTCGAATTCAAGACCGAGGTCCTTGGGAAGCAGAATCTCATGGGAGGCGAAGATCTGACCGATTTCATGTCTCTTGTGCTCGTTGGAGCTTGCAAGCAGTATCCTCATGGTTTGAGGATAATTCATTTATCCTATGTGTTCAACACAGACGGGCTCCGGTGCGGCCTTCTCGAGCGGATTCCGTATGGCCGTTATGCCGAACTCGGAGAAGGGCATGAAGACCGGAAGGACCCTGTTTCTCAGGCTCGCCATGCAGCGTTCGGACAGACCTTTGGTGCTGCCTGCCAGCTTCCGGAGAAGGCTTTTGGAGTAGTGGACGCTTTTGGCCACATAGGATGACTGAAGATTAAGAAGGTCTCCGACGATGTGATACGGCACCCTGAGCTTGGCCTTCTCCTTGTCCCGGTTCAGCTCCCTGAGACGGGCTTTGGCATAGTCCAGCCGGGCCCTGTATTTCTCCGGCCGGAGGCTGGACTCCATCCTGGACTCAAGGTCGATGACCTTTGCCCAGTAGAAATCAGCACGCCGTTTGAGATACGCCCTGTCGCTTCGCCTTCTTGCACTGCTGTCCAGGAGGCCCGCCAGATGGTCGGCTATGGCAATCGTCTGGGTCCTGTTGCAGTTCACCGTGACGCAGAAGCTGTCTATTACGTTGACGGGAAGATAGGGGCAGATTGTCAGAAGGAAGATGAACAGCTTTCTGATCACGCCGGGATTTCTCAGACAGGCATATCGGATGCGGGTCTTTACCATGCGGCTTTGTGCCTTCTCGTTCTCCCTTTCCTCGTTGCGGATGACCTTGTACTCCGGTGTGGCCTCAGACACGGTGTCCCAGGAGGGCAGGTCGTGGCTGAGGAGCCTCAGAAGCTCGGGCCGTCTGTTGCGTTCCATGTAGTTGTAGGCACGGTTTTCCATCGACTGTTTGAGGTATGAGGAAAAGCGCCCGCGCGAGCTGTCGTAGTCGTCCAGGATCGTCGCAATGTCCTTGATTACGAACAGGATGAAACCGGACATCTCCTCGTCGGTGATGAGGAACCTTACCCTCTTCATGAAGTAGACCTCGGCGATGATCAGGTCACGCAGTTTTCTGAAGATCTTGCTGTCGCACACGGACACCTGACTGTCCTCGGCGGACAGGCTTCTGTATTCCTCCAGGTATCTTTCCAATGCTTCATCGGTGCTCATGGGCAGAAGGATAACAGAGGCGTTTTCCGGGCAGAAGGACGGGGTTACAGAGA
>Ga0310696_10007838_pt1 | contig 12499 bp, 7 predicted proteins | sample AusTroGonzalo_MG_4_FD_203885 | JGI IMG/M metagenome (GOLD analysis project Ga0310696, IMG submission 203885) | Bovine rumen microbial communities from tropical cattle in Woodstock, Queensland, Australia - Gonzalo_02 (v2) (version 2) | ecosystem: Host-associated > Mammals > Digestive system >... | reverse complement strand
CCGGTATTACCGTGCTTCCAGCGGAAGTCGAGCGTAGGCGTGAAGTTCGTCACCGTACGGGTCGTATCGGCATGCACGCCCTGATAGTCCTGGATGTAGTGCGACTTCTGCGGAATCACCTGGAAACCGACGTTGAAGTTATAGGTGTTGCGCACGATGCGGAGCATCACCTCTGCCGTATGCGTGTAGTTCTTGTATTCTGAGAAACGGCTCAGGTTCTGGTCATACTCCATGGTGGAACGACTCAGATAGTCATCCCATCCACGATAGAAAGGACGGAGCCCTGTGAAGTCTGCATCCAGCAGGTTGTAGGTCTCACGGTCGCTCTTCTGATAGCTGTACTGGAAGTTATAGCTGAACTGCAGGTAGGTGCGCCGCATGATGGGCTCGCTGTAGGTGACGCGGGCGCTGTAGCTGTAGTTGTCCGTCGGGGTGATGTTCCAGCGGTTGGTCTGATAGGACGAGTCGCGTGCCACCAGAGCGGTATAGTTGTTCGTCAGCGACTTGCTGTTACCATCGCTCCAGTTACCATTCAGCTGCAGGGTAATGTTACGTCCGTAGCTGTTCAGTTTCCTGTTCAGCTGGAGCATACCGCCCACGCTCTTGTTGTCGCTGTAGCTGATGCTGTTCTGTTCGTTATAGTTCAGCACCTTGTCGCCCAATTCCTTGATCGAGAGCAGGGGGTTGGTCACATAGAGGTAGGGATCTGCATTGAATGTGGCGTTCATTCCGATCTGCTCACCGTCGTTGCTGTTGTAGCGGAAATTCGGACGGAACATGATGTTCGTCATCGAGTCGGGTGTCCACTCAATACGCATCTGTGCATCCCAGCCATTGGTGCGGCTGTAGTTCTGGTTGATGCTGTTGCCGAACGATGAGGTCGAGCCGCCGTAGATGTCCTCCGTAGAACTCTTCGACAAGGCATCGCCGTCGGAGTGGTTCCAGCGTACGCTACCGTCGAGCGTCAGGCGGTTCTTCTTCTCATAGTTGAAGTTCAGGCCTGTCATCTTCGTAGCTGTCAGGCCCTGGCGTCCCATACCGAAACGTCCGCCACCGCCGCCACCGCCTGGGAAGCCCATGTCGTTGACGTTGTTGGCACTGGTCATCAGGAAGATGGTCATGTCGTTCTTCATGACACCTCCGAAGATACGACCAGAATAACGGCTCTTGGTACCAACGCCCAGATCGGCATTGACCATCGTACCACGGTTCATGCCAGGCTTCACGCCGAAGTCGAGCACCGTCTGTTCCTCACCATCCTCGATACCGCTGATACGTGCCAGGTCGCTCTGCTGGTCGTAGGCCTTGATCTTATCAATAATGCTGGTAGGCAGGTTCTTCATGGCCGTCTTGGTGTCGCCAGTCATGAACTCCTTACCATCGACGAGGATCTTCTTCACCTCCTTACCATTGATCTTCACCGTGCCGTCATCGCTCACCTCGGCACCTGGCAGACGTCTCACCAGTTCCTCAACGACCGAACCCTCCGGCGTACGGAAGGCACTGGCATTATAGACGAAGGTGTCGGCCTTCATCGTCACCTTTGCAGCATGGGCCGTCACTGTGGCACCCTTCAGCATGATGGCATCGGGTGACAGCGTGATGGTTCCAGCCGAGACATTCTTGTCGTCGGCAATCTTGATGCTCTTTGTGTACGTCTTGAAACCCACGTAGGTCACTTTCAGCGTATAACTGCCATTCGAAGGGGCTTTGATGCTGAAGGCGCCTTCCGTATTCGTCACGGCATTAGCCACCACCTTGTTATTACTTAAAAGAGAGGCCGTTGCCTGTATCACGGCGTCTTTCGTGTCTTCTTCCACAACCTTACCCGTCACGGTTCGTTGTGCAAATGCTACTACTGTCGTCATGCTGACGATCATCAGAAAGAGTAATTTTCTCATTATGCTAATTTGTTGATTTTATCTTTTGGACGTTCTTTTTTCACGAAAGTTTAATCCCAATTGGAAAAAATTAGGGTAAAAATGACAATTAATCGAAAAAAAGCATCCGATTTCGGAAAATTTAATATAACTTTGCAGTCGCAATTAAACAACCACCCCTAAAAAGGAGAATGAATCAGCAAAAAGTCATCTTGGCAGAACACCTTGAGCAGTCGCTTACAGAAGCGATGGCCGAATGTAAGCACGACAAGACTTTCATCCTTGCCGATGAGACCACCCGCCGGCTCTGTCTGCCAGTGGTTGAAGGGTTCGACAGTCTGAAGGGGGCCCAGGTGATTACCATCGGTGCCACCGACACCCACAAGACACTGGAATCGCTGGCCCACGTCTGGGAAGAACTCGGAAAGGGGGGAGCCACCCGCCACACCTTATTAATAAATATAGGGGGCGGCATGGTGACTGACCTCGGAGGCTTTGCCGCATCCACCTTCAAACGGGGCATCCACTACATCAACATCCCCACCACCCTGCTCTCGATGGTCGATGCCAGCGTGGGCGGAAAGACGGGCATCAACTTCAATGGGCTGAAGAACGAGATCGGCGTGTTCAACAATGCCGATGCCGTCATCCTCGACACCCAGTTCCTACAGACCCTCGACCATGAGAACTTCCTTTCAGGCTATGCCGAGATGCTCAAGCACGGGCTGATCTCCAATGAGCCGATGTGGGCAGAGCTTTTAAGTGAGAACTTAGAACTGAGAACTGAGAGGTATGATTACCATGCAAGGTTCAAGCAGTTGCTTGCCGACAGCGTTGCAGTGAAGCAGCGCATCGTCACCGAAGACCCCACGGAGCAGGGCATCCGCAAGGCCCTCAACCTGGGTCACACCGCAGGTCACGCCTTCGAGAGCTTCGCCCTCCAGCATCAGCCCGTACTCCACGGCTATGCCGTTGCCTGGGGCCTCATCGTAGAGCTCTACCTGAGTGCCATCAAGACAAGCTTTCCCACAGACAAGATGCACCAGACGGTACGTTTCATCCGCGAGCACTACGGACGGATGCAGATCACCTGCGACGACTACCCTACCCTGCTCGAACTGATGACCCACGACAAGAAGAACGTGGCAGGCACGATCAACTTCACGTTGCTCGGCGATATCGGAGACATCCGTATCAATCAGACTGCCACCAAAGACGAGATATACGAAGCCCTTGACTTCTACAGGGAGGGCTGAGACACCTACCGCCGCCAATGCGGCCCAAAGAAAACCAATCAACTTGGGCCTATATCATATTACTAACTAATCGCAGATGCAGCCACTCGTGAGAGCAGCTGCATCTCTTTTTATCGATGACACTTAAAGGGCGATGACGCGGAAGGCGTATGGTGGCAGCTTGAGAGCGCCGCTTTCCACCACCCCACTCGTGATGTCTATCTTCTGGTCTTCAGGCTGTCCGCTGAAGCCCTCAGTCTTGCTATCTGCAGGGATGGTGAGGCCATTGACCGTCAGCGTCAGCTCAACGGGCAGGGCATTCACCAGTTTCAGATAGCGACGGCCTGTCTTCGAGTCGCGAACGAGACTGGCTGCCACACGATGCCTGAGCGCTGGGGCAATGTCGAGCGAGGTGCTCACATAGCGGTCGCCACCATAGACAGAGAACAGTCGCTGCACGTCGTAGGCTGGTGTGGGGCGCACCTCTGTGTTCGAGAAGTAGATCATGTCAGGATCCCAGTTGTGATGACCGTCCTTGGCCAGCATCGGGGCGTAGCTGGTCATCTCCACCACGTCGCCATTGCGCTCTACATCAGTCAGATAGAGGGCCTCTGCCAAGGCAGTCTCCACATTGGGACGCTTGGCAGGCGTAGAGGCGGCATACTCGCCAAGATACACCTTAGGCATGGAGCGGTCGTAGCTGTCATAGTAGTCGCGATGGTGCATGAGCCAACCTGTCGACTCGTAGTAATGCTCATCGACCATATACTGCAGGTCTGGATGCTTCTTCGTGAAGTCCCAGCCCTCGATATAATCAGCCGAAGGAGTATGGAAGGGGCCTACCGTACCACAGATCTTGATCTCAGGATACTTCTGGCGGATGGCCTTGCAGATCATCTCATAGCGCTCTTCAAAGACGGTGCCGATGATGTCCTCATTGCCAATACCGATGTATTTCAGGTTGAAAGGAGCGGGGTGGCCTGCGTCTGCCCTTATCTTTGCCCACTTCGAGGTGGCAGGGTCGCCATTGGCCCAATCGATCATGTCGAGCAACTCCTGGATGTAGGCAGGCATCTGATCCATGGGGATGCCTCCCTGCTGACCGCCGATACCGTCGGCGTTGGCGGCTGAATTCTGACAAGGCACGCCTGCAGCAAGCACGGGCAACGGCTCTGCCCCAATATCCTCGCAGAACTGGAAGTACTCGAAGAATCCCAGTCCGCGCGTCTGGTGATAGCCCCAGATATTGAAGTCGGGCTTACGGTCCTGCAACGGGCCTACGGTATGGTTCCAGTGGTAGATGTTATCCATGCCCTGTCCGTGACTCATACAGCCACCAGGGAACCGCATGAACTTGGGTTTCATGGCGGCAATCGTCTCTGCCAGATCCTTGCGCAGGCCGTTCTTGCGATGCATGAAGGTCTCCTGTGGGAAGAGCGAGATCATATCGATGCCCACATGGGCCACCCCTTTCGGAATGATGGCCAGACGGGCCTTTGCGTCGCCCTTCTTGGCAGTAAGCACGGTGGCATACTGAGTCCAATCACTACCAGCGGTCTTTAGTTTGTTGCTGGCCAACACGGTGCCGTCGGCACCCACCAGTTGGATGAGGAAAGTCTGCTTCTGGCCTCCAGCCAGCACATACATCGAGAAGTCGTATTTCTTGCCAGCCTCTACTGCGATGCCGTCCCAGCCCTCGTTCCACAGCGTATCCTGCGGCCACAGCAAAGCATAATGGGGATTATTGGGGCTGAGAGGATGCTCTGTAGCAATCTCTATCTGACGGGCCGAGTGCCAGGCGGTGGTGGCGTTCCACTCGCGACGGTCTTCGGCACTGTATTCGAAGTCGCGGTTCTGCACCAGCTCAGCATAGAGTCCACCGTCGGCCGCATAGCTGATATCCTCGAAGAAAATGCCGATGAGCTTATCGCTGATGGTCTTTTCCTGATCCGTGACAGTCAGCGTGGCACTGACGGGCTGTTTGGGCATCAAGGCATTCTTGGCATCCTCGTACATGCGCTCACTGCTCAGGCGTGCGTCCTCCTTCATCCTGTCGAAGTGGGTGATGACGGCACTGAGTTCCTGAGGAGAAATCTCGAAGAGACATCCCTCCTGCAGCTTACCGGCTATCGTGGCAGTGTCGCGCGTCCAGGCTTCCATCTCTATCAGGCTCTTCTCATCCTTGCGGAACTGTCGGAAGTCGTTCGAAGCCGACACCCAACGCCTGTCGCCATCCTTGGTCTGATAGTAGATATCGAAGGTGCCGTCGTCGTTGGCGAAGATGACGGGCTTCAGGCATTGTGGCGTTGTCATGACGGGATAGTCCTGTGGCCGCCAGGTGACAAGGTCGCGGCTGTAGGCAGCAGCAAAGAGCGGTGAACGGTCGTTCACCTGGAACACCAGTCGCCAGGTGCCGTCGTTTGCCCGCGCCACAGAGGGATGGAACATCCGTTTCTCCGCGCCCCACGTTCCGTAGTCAGAGGAACAGAGCTGACCAACCTCCTGCCAGCCATCGCCAGCGAACTGCGCAATATGCAGCCCAGCCCTCTCGTTGGGGCTATAGATAAACACTCTCTTTGTTTCCTGGGCACAAACGGCCATCGCTACCATAGCGAAGAGGCTCAATAAACATGTTCTTGATTTCATAACTGCTGGGGTATTTAGTATCTTACTTAATTGCAAGGCGTTGGGCCTCCTTCCGTGCGGGTTTGCCTGTTTCCGTCAGGGGGATATGCTCAACATGGACGTAGGCACGCGGCTGGTGGTACTTAGGGAGGATGCGCTCACAGACCTGGCAGGCCTCGTCGATGGAGCCTTCAGTGAGCAGGACGACCAACTCGCCGAACTTAGGATCAGGTCGCTTTGTTATCATATATGGTGCGCGAAGATGGGAACAGAGCTGACGCTCGAGTTCCTCGGCCTGGATCTTGATGCCGCCAGAGCAGATGACGTTGTCCTTACGGCCCAGGATACGGAAACGACCGTCTGGACGTAACTCGGCAATATCGTTGGTAACGAGGGGCTCAGGGCAGACCTCAGGGGCATCGATAATGAGACAGCCTTCGTCAGAGAGGCTGAGACGGACAGAGTCGAAAGGCGTGTACCAGTCGGAGACCTCAGGACCGCTGAGTCTGCGGAGCGCGATGTGTGAGAGTGTCTCTGTCATGCCGTAGGTGCTCCACACGGCATTGGGAAAGGTTTTTAATTCGGCAGCGAGGGCATCGTCGATGGCTCCACCGCCGATAATCAGGTGACGGATCTTCATGAGCCGCTCCCGTTCCTCTGGCACCTGCAGCGTGTTCCACACCTGCATAGGCACCATCGCCGCGAAAGCTAATTGAAAATTAGCTGCCGCCAGAGGGTGGCCGGAGGGTTCGACAGCTATCAGACGAAGGTCACGTTCGAGGGCACGTACCACCATCATCTTCCCTGCGATGTAGTCGAGTGACATACAGAGCAGGGCGGTGTCGCCCTTACGGAGTCCGAGGAAGTCACAGGTAATACGTGCTGATGCCAGCATCCGTCGTTTTTCCACCAGCATCTGCTTGGGTTCCCCAGTACTACCACTGGTATGTACGAGCACCGTCTCTGAAGAGTTATTCCACTCTTCGAGAAAACATTGAACGTTGAACTTTGAACTTTGAACTTTATGATTACTTGATGGCGGCAGCAAATTCTTCATTCTTCATTCTTCACTTCTCACTTCTCACTTTTCACTTTTCACTTCTCACTTCTCACTTTTCACTTCTCACTTCCCACTCCTCCACAGCCTGTCGCCTCTGATTTCGAGGCCCATCTCGATATTATCCGTAAACAACTGTCCAGTACCCAGCCCCTGCGGCATACTGATGTTGTCGCCATAGACATCGCTGGCAAACTGGGCGATGGCATTCAGTCCCACATTGCTCTCTAATGCCGAGGTGATCCACGAGCCGATGCCCATGCCACGGGCCGTCTCTATCCACTCCCGACAACCCTGCATACCCCCATGAAGCGAAGGTTTCAGGATGATGTAACGGGGCTTGATGATATTGAGCATGTGCGCCTTCATCTCTGGGTCGTTCACACCTATCAGTTCCTCGTCAAGGGCTATCGGCAATGGCGACTCACGGCAGAGTTCCGCCATATAGGCCCACTGTCCTGCCTTGATGGGCTGCTCGATGCTGTGGATGGCATATTGCGAGAGCAGTTCCAGTTTGTAGAGTGCCTCTTCGAAGGGGAAAGCCCCATTGGCATCCAGCCGCAGTTCCACCTCGTGGAAACTGAAACGCTCACGGATGCGCTTCACCAAATCCAGCTCCTGTTCGAAGTCGATGGCACCGATCTTCAGCTTCACGCAACGGAAGCCCTTCTCCAGTTTCTCTTCCATGCGCTGGAGCATCTCCTCATAGCTGCCCATCCACACCAGACCATTGATGGGAATACCCACTTCACCGCGACTGAAGGCCGTATCAAAGAGGTGGTTCCTTAAATCCAACAGCGCCGTCTCCAATCCGAAGAGCATCGAGGGATAGTCGCGCAAAGAATCATAGTCGATCTCACCTGTTGCACACAAGGCCTGGCTGGCTTTGTCAAGTCGCTCACGATAGGCATCATCAGGCATCGCATCACAACTCAGGTCAGGCAGCGGGGCACACTCCCCTACACCCGTTCTCTCACCGTCAGTCAGATGGACAAACCATGACTTCCGCTCAGTATACACCCCGCGAGAAGTCCCTGCCGGCTGTCTGAAATGGAGAACGCGCTCCGTCACTTTCGCTTCATATCCCATAGCCTTATTATTTTGCCAAGGTTACGATGGCCGTCATACCAGGCATGAGGTGAGGATGAGGTGTCAGCAAGGCCTCGAGGTGCACCATGCCGTTCTTCTCAACAACAGGACTGATCGCAGTGACCTCAGCCGAATGGATCTCCGACGGATAGGCGATAGAAACCACCTTGACCTGAGTACCCTTCTGAAAATGGTGGAACTCGTTTTCGAGTACATCGAAACTGACCTTCAGATGCTCCGTATCGACTATATAGAAAAGCGGTGTACCAGGTGTAGCGGCACTATAAAGTGTTGCTTCTATCCTACTGATTGCACCTGTTATTGGGGCTGTAATAGTACAGTATTGAAGCTGATGTTCCAACTGTTGTAACGAGGCCTTTGCGGTATTGTAGCCACTATTGATACGGGCCTGGCGTTTGATTTCATCCGATGCATTTTCCAGTTCATGACGCTTATATCCTTGTCCCATCAATATGGCCTGATACTGGTATTCTGCCTGTTCCAATTCTGCCTTACAACGTAAGATCTGGTCGTGCAGGGCTGCCTGACTAAGTCGGGCAACTACCTGACCTTTATGAATGCGTTGGCCCATCTTCACGTCGAAGGCTACGATTTGTTCATTAAGCCTACTATATACAGGCACTTCCGTTACAGCCTGTATGGAACCCTTACTTGAGAATCCATTCGCTTCAATGGCCTGCCGCGAGTTCTTCGAAGTCTTCGAAGCCGTGTACTGGGCTTCAGGAACTTGGGCAACTTCCTCTACCTTTTTATTATTGTTACAGGCAGACAGCGTTAACAACAGGGCACATAATGTCAGATATCTATTCATGTTGAGTCAGTGTTAGTAAATGATAATAAGTGGTCCAATATTTTTCAAGAGCCGTCAGATGCTGATTATAGGCATTATCGCGACGACTCTGTGCCAACGAATAGGTGTTGATGTCACAGATGCCGTTAGCATAGTTTTCTGCATTCAGTTCGAACACCTCATCAGCCATCGTGACTGCCTGGGCAGTATGTTCGAGCAATTGCTGATGGGAGCGCAGATTATCGAGTGTAGTCAGCACATCCTCGCAGAGTGCCCGCTCCACCTCGTCGAGAGCACTTGCCTCACGGGCTGTCCAGGCCGTAGCCGCTTCGTAGCGTTTCTTGGCAGCACCATGATCCATCAGCGGAATACTCACGGAAACAGCTCCAACCATATAGAACTGCTGATGCCTGTAAGCCTCGCCTAAGTTGCTACCGACCTGTTGGAAGCCTACGTTTACGTCGAGTCCCACGTTGACACCCTTTTCCTTTTCTGCCTTTTGCTGCTGATGGGAGGCCTCCAACAGTGCTACCTTCTGGTGCTGATAGACGGGATTGTTGGTCTTGGCCATCTGGAGGGCCACATCGGCTGTCATCTCCAAAGGTTTGGGATTATCTGGAACACGGAGGGATTTGAATTGAGAGTTGAGAGTTGAGAACTGAGAGGTATGATTACTCCCAAGATATGAGAGCAGGGCTTCGCGTGCGATCTGTTCTTCGTTTATGGCAGTAAACAGCGCATTGCTGGCGTTGAGTCGCTGAAGTTCGAGCGAACGGAGTTCAGCCAGTGTGACCATCGCAATGCTGGCTTTCTCCTTGGCGATGGCATACAGGGTGTCGGCAGTCTGCTTGTTGCGCTCACACATATCCAGCATTCCCTGAGCACATGCCAAACGGAAGAACCGTCGGGTAGCCTCCTCTGCTATCAAGTGTAGCTCATAGCTGTGCTGCTGACGGGCAGCTTTCAGTCGCTGGTCTTCGACTGCCTTCTCCCAGCGATAGGGATTATAGCCCAACAGCGACTGGCGATACCCAAGGATGATGGGTGTAGCCACGAAGTCTCGCGGATAATTATTCTTATCGCCAGCGAAATACTCACTCCACAAGGCCTGTGTTCCTAAATAGGCCTCGCCACCCCAGTCTAACATCTTCTGGGAGAGTCGCATCTGCGCCGCAGCGGACAGTCTGTCGTAGTTACGCAGATAGACATAGTCGCGTGACGGGTCGCTGATGACACGTGAGTAGTTGGGTGTAACCTCTAAGCTCAGTTGGGGTTTCCTTAATGCCTCAAACCCGGCATACTGTGCCTGGTGGTAGTCATACTCATAGCGGCTTTGGAAGGCGGTGATGGCACTGTCCTGTGCCATCTTAATGACCTGTTCCAGGCTTTGAGCCGCGCAGAGGGCCGGAAAGCCGCAGAGCAAGATTATTATGTTTTTAACTTTGAACATTGAACTTTGAACTTTATGATTACTTTGGCGGCAGCAAACTTCTCACTTTCTCACCTTCTCACTTTCTCACCTTCAAATCGTTTGTCGTTTAACGATGTCGCTGAACAGTCCTCCCAGTGCCATCAGTTCGTCAAAACTGCCATCCTCCACGACACGTCCTTTGTTGATTACAATGATACGGTTGCACTGTCGGATGGTGCTCAGACGGTGGGCAATGGTAATTCGGGTACACTTCATATTGGCCAGATTCTCGGTTACGATGTGCTGACTGATGTTATCGAGTGCCGAAGTAGCCTCGTCGAGGAACAATATACTGGGCTTGCGGATCAATGCGCGGGCAATGAGAATGCGCTGGCGCTGACCGCCTGATACGCCCTGTCCGTCGGCCGAGATATGCGTATCAAGTCCGTGTGGCATCTTTTTGATGTCTTCTTCGAGAGCAGCCATACGTACAGCCTCCCATACATCATCATCGCTGAGCCAAGAGTTACCAAACAGAATGTTATCGCGGACAGTTCCTTCCACTAGCTGGCCATCCTGCAGACAGATGCTGACGCAATTCTGCCTGAGGCTCGGTTTGCTGACGTCATCAAGGTTGAATTCGTCGTAGAAGATGGATCCTCCTTCTGCCTGTTCGAAACCTAACAACAGACGTACCAGTGTGCTTTTACCGCAACCAGAAGGACCTACCAAGGCCACATAGTCGCCAGCATTGATATGCAGATCCAGGCCGTCAAACAGATATGGCATATCCTCAGAATAGCGGAACTTCAATCCGCTCACAGAAATATCTCCACTGATTTCCTTCATAAACACCATATCCTGCTTTATCTCGGAATTGGCGGTCAGAATCGGACTACAGAGTCTTACTTCAGTAGCCAACTGCGCCACATCAATAATAATACGTTGGAACTGACTTACTGTTTCAGTGGCAATAGCCAGTACACTGCAATAAGCAATATAGTCAGAGAGCCCCAAGCCATAGTGCCAGGCCGCCAACATGGTGACGATCATAGGCAGCAGACGGGCATTATAGCTCAATGCATTAGTAATCATCGTCATAATATAACGACTACTGAAAGCATCCGAAGGTTCGTAGGCTATGGCCCAATGACGGAATGCCCTGATTTCCGCTCCGTTAGTCCTGATTTTCTGAGCACCCGATATCAAACTGAAGACCAAGCCTAACAATTTCGAAGAACTGGCATTGACCTTAATCTGTACCCTTGATCTGTAATAATACTGTAGAAGGATCGTAAACAAATAAAAAGCAAGTACCAGAACACCTGTATAGAGCAGCGGTCCGCCATAAGTAAAGAACTGGATGAACAACACTGCCGTAAACAGGAACGACAACATAGTAGAGAGCATATCCTCGGTAAGTTGTGAACTGATTCTTACCACCGATAGCAGCCGGTTTGCCAAATCGCCAGGAGCAAACTCTTTGAAAAACGATGTAGGCATCATCAGCAACCTGGTCATCAGCGGTGCCTGTAAGCTATACTCTATCTTGTCTTTCATGCGTATAACCAACAGGTTACGGGTAAGTTGTACCAAAACAAGACCTACAGCTGCACTAAACAGCAAAATAGCGATGGGTGTTAACTGTGATGCGTCGCCAGAAGGAATAACCTCGTCAAACAACAGCTTGCAGACGTATGGTGTAAACATAGTGAGCAACACAACGCCCAAGCAGGCCAACAGTGTATAGAATGCATCAAGGGAGTTAAGTTGCTTTAAAGCATGCCAAATGTAAGCTGAAAGTGTCAGATTGCGCTGTGGAAGTGGATAACAGAGCGTAAATGCCTCAGGTTTCAACAGCGTATGGTCGCGCTTTGCCAGACAACGCTGACCTGTCTTAGGATGTATAAACGAATAATCGGAAAACCGGGGCGAAAGGATGACGGGTGTATCATCTTCGCACATAAAGCCTAAGAGTTTGCCAGTACAGCGACTCCACCAACGGCCTTCCAACTTGACCTGACGGAAGAAAATCTGCTGGCGATGGAACTCCTCTTCCAACTCATCGATCTCTTCAGGAATCTCGCGTTGCTGTGTGAGCTGAAGCCACACCTTGCGATCAACCATCCCACGGAAGATGTCGACAGCCTGATTCATAGCCTGCCTATCGCCCTCAATGCGCTTGACTAACTGATCGAACAAGATACTTTTCATAGGTCAGGCGTATTTCATCAGTTTACTATACAGGCCTTCTTGCTGCATCAACTCGTCATGCGTGCCGTGTTGCAGTATTTGGCCGTGATCCATCACATAAATCTGGTCGCAGTCGCGAATAGTGCTCAGCCTGTGGGCTATCAATACCAGCGTTATACCCATCCAACTGATACGCTT
>Ga0310696_10007837_pt1 | contig 12499 bp, 7 predicted proteins | sample AusTroGonzalo_MG_4_FD_203885 | JGI IMG/M metagenome (GOLD analysis project Ga0310696, IMG submission 203885) | Bovine rumen microbial communities from tropical cattle in Woodstock, Queensland, Australia - Gonzalo_02 (v2) (version 2) | ecosystem: Host-associated > Mammals > Digestive system >... | reverse complement strand
GGAGGGGTTCTACTACCGTGCGAAGTACCAGTACGCCGTCGGGAACTTCAAGATGGCCGCGAAGTGCCTAGACCAGCTGCTCAAAATTAACAAGGTCATCAGACCGTCCCATATGTGGATTAACCCGGAAATCTATGACCGGCACCGACATATTGAGATGTACAACGACGCTATGAAGAAGGCCGAGTTCTCGAATATGCAGCCGATGATGCCGGAAAGGGTCGAGATGTACCAGAAAGGCCGAGATTACTCGGCGGCGGGTATAGGATCGCAGATGATGGGCGGTTTTGGCTCACCAATGTACGAATATTCCAACTAAATACCCAGCCAGTCCGAAAGACTGGCTTTTCTAGCACTTAGAAACATATAAACTACGAGCAAATGTATTGGAACAACGAATATGTCTACGAATCTACACGAGCTTACTAAGCAGCTGGATGCGCTGACCTATAACTCTCGAAGTGTCCTCAACGCACTGATCCGTTCTGTAATGGCAGCCGGTTCCAGCACTGGCTGGACTGTGGAACGTGCTGGTGTGGAAGTAACGATGACGAGGACTGATATCTTCCTTTTGAGTTCTTTCTATACCGAGTGGGAGTACACCCGTTTCGACAAGGATCAGTTTGATACTATCCGCGAAAAGCTGGACGCGCAGTACGCCGACGGCCAAGGAATGGTCGACAATCCAGTTACTTACGCTATTGTTCAGCACGCAAAGATTATGACGATGACGACGGCAGATTCGAGCGTTACGGATAATACTTACTGGCTTGATAAGGTAAAGCAAAATGTAAATCCGAAACTGTTCACAAATACGGCCCCGATACCTATTAATATCCGTACGCCGATATATGACGAAAACCTTTCGACCAAACATTTCGACCAGTTTGAGACTTATTTATTCCCACGTTCTTACTATACAGTAGATACCTTGGGTTATAGTGGAGATAATGCATCGCATGTTGCTGGTGGCCGTGAATGGTTTTTTGACGTAGATGACAAGGCTACTGTGTGTGCGAACCGTACAGTGCTTGGTGTACAGAATACTGAAGTTGCCAATATACGTGAAGCAAATTATCAGTACATTGAGACACTTAGGTCACTTGCTGGTGGTACTGATTCCTATGCGTACGGACCGAATTCATTTAGTTATGGTCTGTATAACCAAGTGTATGGAAAGAATGCTGTAGCTCTTGGTGGTACAGAGAATTTTGCTTATACTACCAATGGTGGCATTCTTGGTGGCAAGAAGAATACGGTCGTAGCTGAACAAGGCGCCGTGGGTGGTGGAGAAAATAACACGGTTGCAGGGCAAGACGGTTTTGCCGCCAATGAAAGTAACCGTGTAGGTGGGTATTCTTTCTATTTCCAACGTTACGTAGATGCACCGAACACAAATGTCAATACTCAATGCGCTGATACATTGGAAACTGAGGACGGCTGTATTTACAATTTGCAACAAAGTGGCACTGGATCTGATGCTAGTGGTACGATTGGACCGAACCAGATTGTCATATCTAATGCTGAATTGGTTTATTCTGGTTTTGGTGTGTTGCCGACTAGGATTTCGTCTGGATATGAGGATGCACCAACTGGATATGCCGATTTTAAGGTAGGTGACACCTTAAGAATTTATCGACCAGTTGTATATCATTCTGACAATATTCCGGTTAACATGGGTATTTACATAGATAAGACCGTTACGGCACTTGAAATGCGGCCTTATGGTCTTGTAGTGTCGTTTAATGGCGGTGTAAATAAGTTCCCTGGTATTTCGGGTGAAGTTATAAATGGTTATGTATCTCGTGTTATATCGTACCATGTTCCAGTATGCGATGGAAATAATAGTTTGATGTACTATGATAACCGTGGCTCGTATGGTTCATCGGCCTTTGGTTTTAACAATATTGCTGGTGGATTGAATCAAACTGTAGTAGGACAGTCAAATAATGAACTGCTGAATCCGTTGTTTATTGTTGGAAACGGTAGCAGTCAGTATATTAGCAATTCAATCACTCGTCGCAACAATGCTATGGTCGTTGCTGAAAATTATACTTACATGCAAACGGGAAGCAAGTATATTACATTTGGCATATCCGACTATTCTACAGCCAGTTCGTATGTACATGGCGATGCAAGTTATCTTGCGAATCGTAAGTTTGACGAAGATTATCTTCGTGCTGGTATTGAAAAGTATGCTGGCGTCTATGCATACGACTTAGATAGCGAGAGCTTGGACGATACCAGAGCTGTGCTCCGTGTGTCTCATAAGCTTACTGTGCTGGGTATTGGAAACAGTTGTGTAGTTGCTCGACCGATGTCAACTACGGCTAATCCGAATAATAATAAGGTTTTACTTGAAGCAATGTCTAGTGAAGGTGCCGTTGGCATCCATACTGACGGGTTTGACGAAGACTCGCATGATGAGCATACGGTCGATAATGATTGGATGGTATATTACTCTAATCGCGTCCAGCGTGGAGGTAACGACAGGTCAATCACTTTATGGGCATGGGACAATGTCGGTATACATGGCACTAACGGTGTCGAACTTCATTCGTCAAGCTATATCAACTGCGAATATGGTGTATTAACACTTCATGGCGTGTCTTTGGGCGCATTGACGGCGGATACATCTGACCGTCGTGGATTGATGGACTTCCAGCTTGGTACGGTCTCAAACAAGCAAGATATTTCGTACATCAAGTATCCGGGTCATTATTTCTTGAATAAGGACAGTGCTATTAGTTCGTCTGTCGTTTCGGAAAGTTATCCAGAATATAGCAATGCATACCATGTTATTTCAAGCACGCATTACATTTCTAGAAATGCGTTGGCAAATGGTAACCTTTGGTCTACCGCACAGTTGATTCTACCTGGTGAAGTCAGTTGCGGAATTAACGAACATGTGAAGAATACGTTGCCGCATCCTAGACTGCAAGTACAGACGGTCAACTATTTGGATGATCCGAACATGTCTCCAGAAATTTCTAGTGGGTTCTTGGCTCAAGAACTTGCTTATCTGTCGGATGTCGATAACCAGTATAAGGGTGTTGTTAAGACGCTTCCGAGCACTGGTACGTATTACTTGCATATTGGCGATATCGTATTTGAATCAGATGTATATTCAACTGCTGGCGCGATGCTTGCGATGGCATGGGTTCAGAATGGCGGTTCGTGCGGCGAGGGTTTACTTACTGTCTTGGATAGCAATAGTGTGGTGAATGGCAAGTGTGTTATACTTAACGCAACTTCTACATCTTCGCAGGATTTGACTGATTTCACCATTAGGATATTGCGTAAATCCAGCACAGTGTTCGAGGTATGGAGTGTCACTGAAAATGGCGGTGCACATCATCCTGGTTATGTAACAAGTATGAAGCTCGTTGTCGGACATGCGAGCGTCAATTTTGATAATAACGCTGAGCACACTACGGTCGCTGTGGCTAATCTTGCTATACTTCCGTGGAAGGTGATTTCAATGACTTAAGTTTGAAGGTGATATATGGCTACGAATGTACTTGATATCAATCCGCTTGAACATTTGACTAGCGACATAGCTAAGTCTCAAATTAATTACGAGTCAATACTTAACGGACTAGTTGACTGGAACAACAGTAAGGACGATATCGTAACTATACGTCTGGCAACAACGTCGAAACCGTGGTTCCGTGATATCAACTTGCACACGAGATACTATTACCAAAAGAATTCCGGGGTGACCATTTCAGAGAAGGGTCTAAATCCGGACAAGTTTGCCTACAATAGCCGTGGTAAGATGGCCGCCGTAGTTGGCGATAGTGTAGTGCTTCGGATCAACGTAGTTGATAACGGTGGGGTAGGTTCGTGGCTTATGTACAAAGATGCAACTTTGTATGACGAAATCGCGAAGACCGACGAGCCTACATATTTTGGTTATTACCAAATAGGTGAACAAACTGTGTTTAGCAACAGTCTAGTGGAAGGAAATCTTATACGGTATTCTTATGAATCGTCTGGTAAAGGAAACATCAAGCTTTGTATAGTTAAAGAAAACGTAGCTGCAGGTGATTCGATTACCTCGTCAAAAATTAAGGACGTTGTGTATGTTTTGAATAACGCAAATGGTGTCGTTCCAAACGCCCACCAAGACGACATGCTCATTTTGTTTGAGAATACGGTTTACATTAAGTCAAATAGTGCTGGCGAAGTTGACCACTCGAAAAGCATCACCAAGCTAGTTAGCGGTTACGAGCCGTATTGTGGTGTATATCATTACGGTGATAAGAAATATTCCTATGGTGATTATGTGTATTATGGCGGTGAGTTCTTTGTATATGTGAATGATGTTTCGATTGACATCCGTCCATACGAGGAAGATACAGTCGAACGTTCGGGTAGTCAAGTTGTAATTCGTAAGTACAATACCAACTACTGGAAGTCGGTACTTTTGCTTCCTACAAAGTTTTCGATAGAAGGTAGTGGTTCTATTCGCCTTGTCTTGGAGACCGACGTGAACGGTTTCGTTCTGAAAAATAATTCAGACAGCGTGTCTGATGATAAGACGGAAATCAACATGATAGGCTCAATCAAGCTGGATGGTGGTGTTACGCCAGAACATTCAGGGCTTGACGTTTTCTGTACGTCTAATTATGCTGAGTGGCCTATGCCTACGTCTAAATGGGTTAAGGGTGCATCGTACAAGACCGAGGCTGAAAAGAACGCATACTCTTTGCAACAGTATTCAGCCGTGATGGTATTCAATCATGCCGACCCGAACGTGAAAAAACGCAATATCATTAATTATGACGGTCCGGACCTTGATCAAGGTCTATGCATAATGCTTCCTTGCGAAGTTGATGTTGATGAGAATGGTGCCACTGTGGTTAAGAAACCGTCTGATGGTATGATGTTTGAATTTGTGCTTAATATATGGCCTAACCATGATTATGACAGTCGCGAGTATAATGACTTAATTATTAATAAGTCGCAAGTTTATGTTTACAACGTAAAAAACTGGTCGGATTACAAGACTCAAGGTATTGGGATTTCAACCGTTACTCCCATAGCAAAGTTCAGTATGGCTCGTCTCACTAATTTTTATGTTCATGACGAGAATGTGGGTGTTCCAGACCGTCCGGTCGTTTACAAAGCATCATTCATCTATTCCGAGGCCGAGTCTCGTTGGAAAACATATGACTATTACCAATTCCCGGACCACATATTGCTATCTCCGTTTGGTTTTGTCGACCCAATGTCTAAGGAAGCTTACGAAGTGCAGTCGGCTGGATTCCCACTATTCCAGAATCCGTTCTCGGATTACAATTTGACTCCGATTCATGTATCTGACCGTTATCGGAACCAAATTCAAGAAGATCCCAGAAACCAATAATTTTGTTGTTCCTATGCCGGTCCGAGCAATCGGACCGGTTTTTTTATACCAGGAAAGTATATAAACTGCGAATAGCTACTGGAAGTAATAAATGTCCGAAATTTCAGAATTTGATAAGATACACAATTACGTGACTTGGCCTGACCGTGAGAGAGTATTCTTCCCAAATGGCGATGTTACGATAGGTGCATTGGGTTTCCCGGTGGCTAACGAGAGCGGTGTTGCTAATGACGGTTCATGCGGTTGTGCCGACGATTTCGAGGATTGCGAAATGCCTCCGAAAGTCAATGTTGAGTTCAATACTTTCCATTCGTCGTTGGGAACAATGACCGGTAGTAATTTAGTTATATTGACGACGCCAGTAGACTTGTATAATGACGGTAACAATGTTGTACTGTTTATGCCAGTCAAGAAACTTACCTATGTCAAGGATAGTAATCCAGATGTCCTTACCGTTGAACTATTTGATAATGTCTCCAGCGTATCAAATAAGATTTCTATGTGTCTGGTCAAAAGTGCTGTTTCATCCGACCCGTTGACTACTACGCAACTTATTACTAATAACGTGTTCCATCCGGGCGTCGGTAATAACGTGTGGGTCGCCAACAATATAGGCGCATCTAATGATTTCGACTTATCGAGTAGTATTGATAATGGCAAGTTTGCTGTAAAGATTGAAGTGAATCAGAACGCTGACAATTTATTTGTATGTCTCACTAACCAGCGTGATGATGCTATATATACGAACGGTGTTTATGAAATTGACCACGGTACGATATCTTATATATGTGCTTCCGTTAACGGAGAAGAAATCTCGGATACCGATAGAGAAATGCTTCTTGCCGACGGAAAGACGATGGACAATGTAGGCACGTGTTGTGGTCCCCATTTTCGTAAGACTTATTCGCACGATGAAATCCATAACTATGTGTATGAAAAGGTAGGAGCAACCGCGAGTTTCGGCCTTTGCTCTGATGTCGTTAGTTGCCAAGGAGCACTAGTGAACTGGCTGGTTTCTAGCGGACAAGTCGATATAGGAACTGGGAAAGAGTTTCCAGTGTACGTGAACGGTTTTGGATTAGGTTCTTTCTTTGTCGGACAATGCCCAACAAAATATGACGTAAAAACAGAGGATGCCCGTGATAATTTGCCTACATGGAATCCGTGGCTAACGTGGTCATACGGAACAACGAGGAACGAAAAGGCAACAAATAATGCTCCAGCGTTACCGCGTGACTGGCCGTTTACAAATGCTGATGGGTCGTTTAATTCGGTCGATGACGTCAGCGTAGTGACATTAGTAAAAAATGGTGTTTTCATAAATGGCCAGTCGGAACCTGTTGGCAATCTGTCTACGGATGTACTCAATGAGGAAGACCCATCACAGGTCGTGGCTCACCGTTTTTACAACAAGCACCATTTTGTTCTTAACCAGAAGTACGTTCGTGATCCAGATGGTGGCTACGAAGTTAAGCCGTTCTTTATCAATCTCCCTGCGTCACTTGATACAGAGGATGGCGAGACATATGAAATAACAGTTTCTATACAGAACCAACCAGAAGATAATATTGGACCATTCGTGAACGAAAAAGACATTAGTGCATATTATGCTGCAATGTCTCAGCCTCGTGTATATGTGATGGGTGGTCGTCAACAATTCAGTAACAAGAAACTACCAGTTGATAACATTGATACGGTAGATGTCGACACGTTTACAATTTCTACGAATAGACAAGCGTGTGATATAAACGGAACATCATTACCAGTAGGCACAGAAGTTCGTGCCAATGTAACGGCAAGTATAGATGGTTATTCTTTACCAAGTTTTACAGTATTTGGCACTATCACCTCGACTAGTGTAAGTGGAACGACGATTACATGTGAAGGTAAGATTCCGTCTGACCGCAATTATCATAGAGACGGGGTAAAGTTCACTATTTGCGGCATCGCGTATCTAAAGGAAGACGACAACCCAAGTACGACACGGATGGGACTAGTGCGTGATAGTTCGATGTTCAGCGGAGATCGCGGTTCCGGAGTAACTGACGAGTTTGACCAGTACAATACATTTTACTCATTAGACGATAAGGCTGGACATCGTTTGTTTCCGCATGTCGACCGTCGTTATTTCTTGGCGTCAGTGTACCAGACCGCGACAAATACGTTTCCTTGGCGTATGAATAATCGCAGAAAGCTCCAGCGTCTTGACCGTGTATGGACTGATATTACAGCGTGTGACGGAATTATAAAGAAGGTGTACTTGGCTAACCAAAGCATGCTAGATGATATGCGATTCGCTTTAGTTAGTCGTACTTCTGACGGTCAATACAATCTTGATGCCTCGCATTCTCCGGTTACATACGGAACCGACGCTACGTGGATTAACTTGGCGTCCGTCCTCCGTGTTGGACTGGCTGAAGACTTGCACGAAATGTCCCCGGTTACATTGCCGTACGGAAACCCGGTACGACAAGCTGCCAATGCCATGCGTAACTTTACTAACGATTTGTACAACATGCGCCTCTTGGTCAAGTCTGGGTATAACAATGCAGAAGTCACGACGAAATATATCAGCATCCGTGAACGCACCGAATGGCCGTCAGCAAATTCAAATATATTTAACTCTGCCGACATAGATTACGGAGTTGATTCCTCGGACAGCATACGGTCGAACATATCTCACTGCACTCTTCGCTCACTTCCTGAATATGTGGTTAATTCTGACCGATATGAACCTAATAGCGAATTTTCACCGTCTAGTTCTGATAGCGTGCTGTTCACCGAGGAAGGTGACGGTAACGGCCACGGTTCAGAGTTCTTCCACTATTACAACACTAGTCCGTATGAAACTTATGATAGACATCCTTTGGCTTCTTCGGCTGCATATACTGAAAATGCGTGCGACATGAAAGGATATCCTAGAGATGGCCGAGTGTTTTCGGATAACAGCGTAATTAAGTCTATTTTAGGGACTTGCGGAATCTTGAGTGGAGATACGCATACGTTGAACGACATGCGTCGTTATGCAGATGTCGGTTTAAGAATAGTGATTGATGTAAATGACGCCAATTTGACGAACCCTGATTTGCCAGACTGGCTAGACCCATTTACCGGTATATCTTACAAGGACGGCGCACCGTCTCTATCGGTGTCTACTTTGCCCTCTCTATCAGCCGCACAGAAACAGTGGGTCGCGTTTGACGCGGTTCAGACTTACCGTTATATGATGGGCGACGTAAATGACCCGGTGGACACTGTTTCGTCGTGCATGCCTTACTTATCTGGGGATGCATTGCCGCGTTCTAAGGCGCTTGCCAGTTTCATCGAGAAATACGTGGTGAGTTGCGGTGCTGAAATGCCAATTCATTTCTATAAAGGCCGCCGTATAGAGCTTTATAATGGCACACTGCCTGATGCTGAATCCGCAATATATATCAACGACATATACCGTGTACGGAAACGTATGGAAGCGGATGGTTGCGATGCTGAATCGATGGCAAAGTTCATTACGCATTACATCGACGACAATTTCGCGTCGGTATTGAGTTCGTCCAGAAACCCGAATGCCGACTCGGTAGACGTGACACTGGATTCACATCATGCGTATTCGCTGTCGGCCACCGTACCTCCGTACAAGGTGGCTCCGGAATATACGAACGGAACGACTTATACTCGTGTTAGGATGCAGTTCACGTTTTCGCAAAGAGCTGGCCGATGGTACACTACTGAATATAGGCAGTACCCATGTAGCTATCTTACACCGTTATATGGAAACGACGCGCTTGTTAGAAAGGAATCGTCGATATTTGACTCGGAACCCATGTCGTCTCGCCTTTGGAGAAATTCGGCTTGTACAGGTTTCAACTCGTATCGAAATGTCATGTATTCTCCTTACAGCTCGTACCCTCCGATGGACGTAACTCTCGGTTGTGTTCCATATCTATTTGACGAATGGCCGTATGATGCGAACGGCAAGCTGAAGGCGTCTCTTGCCAACAATAAGGATGTAATTGCTGAGAATAAGCCTACTATGGCGAAACTTGAGATGCCGTGGAAACCGTATGATGGCGGCGGCATAGACTTGTATCCGCCGGCCAATGTTAACGGCGAGTACAAGAGCGAGACCAACGGTGGCGTCCACGCCAACTTTTGGTCTGTTCGTGAGTATGTCCGTCCGGCGACCAGCATATTGTCTGGTACCGATGTGCCTAAATATGAAGACCCGGACACATATAACCCATCCCAGCCTAATTATCGATCTGGTGGCTTGGAATCAGACCCGACGTTGTACAGTATGTTCGACTTCCCGAAGTCTGGACGAGTTATATATCATTTGCCGTCGATAAACGACCCATCGACCGACCGTGCGTTCAACTATATTCTTTACCAGTCTACACCCGACGAGGTCGAACAAGGGATGCCGCCGAGCGGCGTAATTCAGACTGGTGGAAATAACGTTTTTGGCCTTGTATATGGTCTTCCTGACCACGATACTGGGGAATAGGAGGCTTTATGTCTGTAATAAACGACCCGCGCAGAATTGCGGAACTGTCCAATATCAATAAGTTAAACGGAACCGGTGAAAACTTGCTGGACTCATTCCAGCTCCCGGCTAGTTCTACCGCGCCCGATACCGAGGCGAAGAAAAAAGCCAGCCCGGCTAAGTGGTTCGTTGCAGCCGACTACAAGAAAAATACATCGGTTGCTGACGGCGACGCATGGACTGATGATGGCCAGTATGACTACGGTTCGGTCAACATACCGATTAGTCGTATCGCGTTGCGCGATGCTAACGGTTTGATACCGTCGTCAATGTTGCCGTCATACGTGGACGACATCATTTTCGGCACGCTCACGTATACGTCTGGAACAAAAACACAGTTTGTAGAAAATGTCAGCGGAAAAATATATGTTTCCCCGCCAAGTGCTCGTACTGGACATTCTACATACTTGGAACCTCCGGAGAACGTAGTATTCAACGATACTACGTCCAATATACAGTATCGCTTCATCAAGACTAGTGAAACTGATAATAATGCCAAGTATGGGTTTGCCGAGGTTCCGTGTTCTCGCGCTATAAGTTCTGTTTATGGTGTATCGATTACAGAAAGTGGAAACAGTACACAAATTGATGCAAAGAAGGCCGATTACTATTCTGCTACTACTGCATCAAATCTTGTGACGGTAGACTCGACTGAAAGTAACATTCCGCTTTCTACTGCGTCAAGTACAAATGTCGGATTGGGTGCTACGGTATCATCGGACCGGCTCACTAAGGTTACTGGGTTGATTGCAGATGCTCGATATGTGATGCATTTGCAGTTGGAATGCTCTGCTATTGATTTGAGTGGAAATATTATCGACGTTACCGTGCAATGTGGCTCATTTGCCGTCCTAACTCGTCAGATGGACATGTCTGGACCGAATAAGTCGAGTGTCAATCCACCGTCGATAACTCGGTTGGATTTTGCTTGCGAATTTAAGAATGGGTCCTCTACCGAACTGGTAATCAATATTGCTGCCGAAGAACCGATTAAGGTAAAGACAACTCGGTTCACCGTGTTCGAACTACTGTAGCAAGAACTTTATTGCCGCTAATATGAATATGCCGAGTATGAGAATGCTCGGCATTCCTATTACGAAGTACCAGAAAAGTCGACGCGGTTTCCACTGGTGGTTGGTTATGTCGTACAGATTTACTGTAGACATGACTATATGGAATTCAGTCCATATGAACAAGTACACCAATTCGATAAAGTTTAAATACGGCTCTTCAAGCTTGGATGTGTCTATGGTTCTTATCATGTACTTTAAATTACATCATCTTAGCCAAAGTACAACTGGTACTTCGTTGCTATCGATGTCCATAGTGGCGACTTGCTTGAAACCGTATTTAGTTAGAATCTCGTTTGCGGATTCGTCGTCTGCGTCCGTTACCGTAAAGACCTTTGTATCAGTAGCGTCAATTTGAGCTAGGAGTTCTTCACCTATTCCGGTGTTGATGTATTCATCTGGAACCGCGAAGAATTCCATTAAAATTCGACCGTCAAGATTCACTCCAGAATGGAGCGAGTACAAGTCGAGTGGCTTGAACCCCATGTAGTTCTTTTGGGTTGGATCAACCAGAGACGCTACGCCTACCGGAACGCCTTCTTCCTCGATGTATACAATCGTTACTGCGTTCAGTAGACGGTCTACTACGTCTGGAGTAGTGGGCAGCCCAGGCTTGTGAGAATCTGCGCGTACGTTCATTCGTCCAGAGATGATGTCACCTAGCTGGTAGATTACGTCTTCGGTAATATCACTCGGATTTTTGACAAACGCCGAATATTTCGTCGGATCGAGAGGCTGTATTTCAGCAGTCTGGTTAGGGTCAACCGAGTCAAAGTTTTCTTTTAGATCTTCAATGAATTCCATTATTCAGTCTCCTCGGTGGTCTTTTGCTCATCATTGTGTATCGGCATTAACGAGGTCATATAGCTTTCCATAACAGCGTTGTTGTCCAGTGCGCTTTTACCGGCGGCTATGGCCTCCTCCATAGACGTGCCGTTGCTAACGACTGCCACGACGCCGTATAAGTTTGGAGTGCCGATTGCCGACGCCTCTACGATGATTCCGTCTGATACTCGTGTGCAACGTACAGAGCCGTTTTCAAAGAATTGTTCCTTCTGCGAATCGGTTACCGCTCCGCAACTTTCGAACTGGGCTTTCTGCTCGCTCTTGAAGTAGATATCCTTGATGCTTTCGATAATTGACGCGTTGTGGAGCGTCTTCATTTTGGTCATATTGATGTAGAATTCGGCGTTCATAGGAACCTCTCTTTACCATTCTGCAGTTTATACGATTTTGGATTGTTGCAAGATAAACTTAAATGTGCTATATTTCCATGTAATAGGATATATCCGAAAATATGCCAAAAAGACTTACATTAGATGACTTCAAGAACGGTGTCGTATCCGTTCCGGATTTTGTGCCTGGGTTCTACGGGATGGACATTACCGTCCGTGGTGCCATGACTGACAATGAATGGAAGAGATGGGTTTCCATATCTTCTGTATCTGAACTAAAGTGCATGATGGCGAAGTACCGCAAGGAACACGGGGTCGTTGGACTTCGCGACGCCATTGT
>Ga0310696_10007833_pt1 | contig 12505 bp, 3 predicted proteins | sample AusTroGonzalo_MG_4_FD_203885 | JGI IMG/M metagenome (GOLD analysis project Ga0310696, IMG submission 203885) | Bovine rumen microbial communities from tropical cattle in Woodstock, Queensland, Australia - Gonzalo_02 (v2) (version 2) | ecosystem: Host-associated > Mammals > Digestive system >... | reverse complement strand
GTCCAATTTAAAAGCGGGCAAATAGCGGACAACTGACCTACCGGAGAACTACCGGAAAGGGGAAATGTTAAAAAAATGGGGTGTTCGTTAAAAAATTGCACATTATTAAAATAAAACGTATATTTGCATATTAAACCCCAAAATGAAAAACAACAACAAGACTGGGAATCAATCAGATAAAAACAAAAGCAATCCATTAAAAAACGAAAACACGTAAATTCATTTAATATTAACCAAAACGTATTCATTATGAAAAAGTTTTTACGATTCCTGCTCCTCGCGGCACTGATGGTGCCTCTCGGAGCACGTGCGCAGTCGCTGACTGTGGCCAATGGCACAACAACTAACAGTTATGTGCCTATTTACGGCTACTACGCTGACGCCACACAGCACAATCAGGTGATCTATGCTGACAGCCTGCTGACCAACATGGAAGGCAACTACATCACCGCGTTGACCTATTATCTGAATCCCGTAGCCACTTCTGCTTGGGGTACTACAGTAACAGTCAAGATGGGTATTGTAGCCAATTCGTCCATTAGTACTATGCTCCCCTCCGACTCTCTGGTTCAGGTGTGGACAGGCGTGGTCAACGGTACGGAACCCACATGGACTCTAGTGCTGGATGCCCCCTTCCAGTACGTGGACGGAAATCTCCTTGTTGACATCACTACCACCGCAGCAAACTGGTCCTCAGCTTATTTCTTGGGTATCTACTCCGAGACAACCCCCTCTATTTATGAGTACAATTCCTATGGCTATACCTCTGGTTCTACAGAGAACTTCTTGCCTATGACCACCTTTATGTACAATGCCACCGGCTCTGTCTGCCGTGCTCCCGGCGCTCCTGTGTTCGATGCCAACACCAACACCAGCCTCTCGTTCCACTGGAATCATGGCGGCACCGAAAATGCCTGGGAGGTGATGGTGGGCGACAGCCTCATTGAGAATGTCACCGATACTTTCATTGTGGTAAATGACCTCAATGCCTCCTCTCGCTACAACGTCAGCGTCCGCTCCATCTGCGGAGAGGGCGACACCAGTGTATGGTCCACTTCCGTGGTGATGATAACCAATTGTGCCAGCATCGCCAACCTTCCCTGGAGCACCGGTTTCGAGGGAGAGACTGATGGCGAGACCCCACTCTGCTGGTCGATTCCCGCAAATTTGTCAGCCCTTGATTACTATGGCGACACCACCAATTTCATGTATGTCTATAACAGCAACTATTCTTCCTACAATGGCAATTATATGCTCTATGCCTATATCTATAACGGATATGGTATGGCTGAAAATGGTCCTGGCATCATGGCCACACCCTATTTCCAGCACGACCCGACCGACCTGCATGTGACTTTCTATATGGCGAGCACCAACTTCCCCGAGAACGTGACATTTGAAGCCGGTGTTATCTCCGACCTCAGCGACACCTCGACGTTCGTACCACTGATACAAGTAACCCCCAATGACCTCACCATCGACTATAGCTATACCTACACACAATTTGAGTTCTACACCTCGTCGCTCAACCTGGAGTCTACCGACTCGGTCTGCGTAGCCTTCCGCATCACAAGAACCGAAGCTTCTCCTTCGTTCTATTTCTTCATCGACGACATCTTGGTTGAAGAAATGGGCGACTGCCTGGCTCCCACCCTCAACAGCGGCAATATCGACAGCGTGAGCTACGAAGGCGTACAACTCAGCTGGGATTGCAGTGCCGATGTCGACAGCTATGTGGTCCGCCTGCAGAACATCCTTAACCAAAACTATTCCTACTACGCGAGCGCCGACGACAGCCTGCTCATTGAGAGTGGTCTTGTCCCCAACACCATGTATGAAGCTTATGTGGCCTCCATCTGTGGCGATGACACCACTTCCTATACCTATATCGGCAGTTTCACCACTCACTATCGCTGCTATGCAGTGGTCAATCCCGAGGTGGTTGCATTGACTGCTAACGCCGCCGCTCTTGCTTGGAGCTATACCAATACAGGTATCGAGCCTGTCGGCACCGACATCGTGCTGGTTGACCTTACCGATTCCACCGTGAACCCCACAACCCTTACGGTTACTGGCACCAACAGCGTCTTTACCGGTCTCACCGATGGCCACATTTATCAGGCCACCTTCGTGACCTACTGCGGCGAAAGCGACACTTCGTGGGATGAGAGCATCACCTTCATGCCCCACACGCCTCCGTGCGCCGAGTTCACTGGCAATGATGATAATCAGTATATTCCTTTCTACAGCTTCTACAACAACGGTTTCAGCGAAATGCTTTATGCTGGCACCGATATAGTCGGCGTAGACACCCTCCATGGCATCAGCTTTGAGGTTGCCACCCCCCTCAGCCGCAATAACATCATCGACATTTATATGGGTTATGTTTCCGACTCGGTTACTGGCATCACCACAACTTCCTATATCCCCTTGTCGCAACTGACTCATGTGGTGACCGATTACTCGCTCAATACAGCTAATGAGGGTTGGACCGACGTGATTCCTTTCGATACTGCCTTTGCCACCCAGTCCACTGGCAACCTTGTGATTGCCGTCTATAACCACACCGGTTCCTATGCATCCGGCCTCCGTTTCGGTGTGCATACTGGTACTGTCGGTTCTTCGGCCTATTGCTATACTGACTATACAATTACCCTCACTGACCCGTATTCCTCCGGTAACACCAGTACTACGGCCTATGCCCCCAATATCCAGCTCTATGGTAACTGCGGCGGCGGTGACTGCGTGGCACCTGGTGTTTCTGTGGTTTCGACCACTGACAATAGCGTCACCCTGAACTGGCTCCCCGGTGGCAATGAGAGCAACTGGATGGTCCAGTATCGTCAGGCCGGTATTCCTACCTGGACTTCCGCCGGTGCTGCCACCACTGTGCCTTACACGGTGAGCGGCCTTAACGCTGGTACCGTCTATCAGTTCCGCGTGGGCTCCGACTGCGGCGACACCGTGGTCTACAGCTCTGCTGTCAATGCCACCACTGCCTGTGGTATCATGAATGCACCCTTCTCCATCATCCCCGACGGAGAAAACAACTGCTGGTCTTATGTCGGCCCTGGTTATTCCTATAACGGATACTACATTTACAATGGCGGCACTATTATCTCGCCCGCCATCGCCGACAGTATCAACACCCTGCAGCTGCGCGTCAGCGTCCATGGCGATCTCTACAAAGTGGGTGTCTGTAATGCCGATGCTAGTGTTGTGACTTGGCTCGATACCATCAACCCGGGTCCCAGCGATGAGTACCATACTATAAAGACTTACCTGCACAACTATTCTGGAACAGAGAACCATGTTATCATCCAGACTGTATTGACGGGTTACTACTACACCTATTTCGACCTGATTTCCATCGAGCCGCTTGACAACTGCATGTTCGTTGAGAATCTTGCTGTCGACAGCGTGACTTCCTCCGAAGCTTGGCTGAGCTGGGTGTCGGAAGGCAACAACTTCCAGGTGAGTTACATGCGCGAAAGTGACACTACCGCTACCTGGAGTGCCCCCATTACCACCACCACTCCGTCGGTGCATCTGACCGGCCTCTACAGCAACGACCGTTACTATGTCAAGGTGTTCAACGTCTGCTCCGCCACCGAACGCAGCGATTCCACCATGATCCGCTTTGCCACCGGTTGTACCAACTATACTCTGCCTTATAGAGAGAGTTTCGGTATGACCGAACTGCCCGTCTGCTGGAACACCGTTCCTCCCACTGTTGCCGTCAACTACACTTGGCAGCAGACCGCTGGCTATGGTTACAACTATATCTATTCCACCTCTGGCAGTGCCAATAATGAATACAACGACTGGGTGATGACTCCCAACATCCAGATTCCTACTGATGCATCTAATGTGAAACTTATCTACCTTGTCGGTGGCGGTTCTCAGTCGTACTATTCAAACTCTGTTGCCTCCTATCAAGTACTTGTCTCCACCACAGGCAATGGCGACATAGCCAACTATACCGACACGATTTTGTTTGACACCGTGGAGACCTATGATAACTCCAGTTACAATTATTATCTGAACTACCAACGTCTCTCACTGGCTGCCTATGCCGGACAATCCATCAGCATCGCCTTCCGTAACACCAGCCGTCAGTATGGTGTTGTCTATCTGGGTACTGTCGAGGTGCGCGAGACTGTCAACCCGATTTATTATGTCTATGGTGAAAATACCGCTTTCGTGGGCGACACCGCAACATTCTATGCTTCCTATCAAGAAGGTGACATGACCAACATGAACCTGCAGTGGAGTTCCTCCATGGCCAGCGCCGGTCAAGCCGTCATGATGGGTGCCACCACCGATACGATGTCCATCGTCTACAGCTCTGACGGTATCGACACCATCACTTTCATTGCCACCAACAACTACGGCGCTGACACCACCAGAGGTCTGGTCTATGTCTACAATTGCGCTCCCGTCTCGACATTCCCGTTCTATGAGAGTTTCGAGACATCCGAAGCACCTGCTGGATGCTGGACCTTGGTCTATGGCGATGGCAATCCTTCCGTCAATACGATGCGCCACGTAACGGCCGATGAATCTTCCAACTATGGCTATCTCGATGCCGTCCACGATGGTACTCGCGCCTTCCGTTTCAGCAGCTACTCCTCCAGCTCCGACTACAACCAGTACCTCATCTCACGTGAATTGGCCGGTACCAATATGACGTTGAGCTTCTGGTATCGTCACGGTGCCTATAGTGCCTCTTCTGTGGATAATTTCCGCGTGGGCTATTCCAGCACTACCCGCGACACCGCCGCCTTTACCTGGGGCGACTGGTTCGAAAATGTCTCCACCAGTGACTGGACTCAGTTCACCGATAGTATTCCCGAGGGTACGAAGTTTGTGGCCATCCAATACTGGGGCGATTATGCCTACTACATCTTCATCGACGACCTCGTCATCAATGGTGTTGGTACTCTCTGCGAAGCCCCCGTGCTGACAAGCGCCGCCACCGCTACCGAGACTACCGCAACCTTCAGTTGGGCTTCCACTGCCGACAACTTTGAGGTTGCCATTGTCGAAGGTGCCTGGGTGGCTCCCGCCACCGGTACTGCCGTCGCTGACACCACCTACACCTTCAGTGGCCTTACCGCCAGCACAATGTACACTCTCGGTGTCCGCAGTGTCTGCAGTAGTGATAATACAAGCGAGTGGGTTACCCGTACTGTCACCACCACTGAGCATCCTTGCTACGCTCCCACCAATGTGGCTGCTACCAACATCACCATGGATGGTGCCACCATCGCTTGGACTCCCGGCGAGGAAGGCCAGACCAACTTCGAGCTGCGCTACAGCACCGCTGGCGACACCACCGTCGTCAACGTCACGGAGAACCCCTACACGCTCACCGGCCTACTGAACGCCACCGAGTACAGCGTGACGGTCCGCGCCATCTGCGGCGAGGGTAACTACAGCGACTGGAGCACTCCCGCCACCTTCACCACCGCTGCCTGCCAGATGGTTCAGGGTGTGAACGTCCCTGCTGCCACCATCACCACCAGCAGCGCCGTCGTCAACTGGACTGCCAACGGCAGCAGCAGCTACGAGGTGGGCTACGGTCCGCTCGGCACCACCACCGACAACTGCACACGCCGCACCACCACGACCAACAGCTACACCATCACTGGCCTCGAAGAGGGTACCAACTATGTGGTGTATGTCCGTTCGATCTGCGGTGACGGTATCTACAGTGACTGGACTGCCGGCTTCGACTTCATGACCACCGAGGTGGGCATCGACGATGTCGACAATAATGCCATCAGCCTCTACCCGAACCCGGCTTCCAGCACGGTAACCCTGACGGGTATCGAGGGCGAAGCCACTGTGACGGTGGTCGACATGAACGGCCGCCAAGTCTACAGCGGCAACGCTGACAACGGCAGTTTGACTATCGACGTGACCAGTATGGCACAGGGCGCCTACTTCGTCCGCATCACGGGCGAGCGCGTCAACGCCATCCGCAAGCTGATAGTCAGATAACGGTTAATGGTTAAAGTTTAACGTTTAAAGAACGTGGCTTGACCTGAAACCCGGTAACTCTACGCAGCGGGGCACCCACAACGGGTGCCCCGCTGCTTTTTCATTTTTCATTATCCATTTTTCTTTTTTTTCGTATCTTTGCATTTTAAAATAATAACATATTTATATGAAGAAGATATTCTCTTTCATTGCTATAGCAATGTTCATCGTGCCTGTTCGTGCCGACGAGGGTATGTGGATTCCCATGCTCCTCCAGCGCAACGAGGCCGCCATGCAGAAAGCCGGTATGCACATCTCGGCTCAAGACATCTACGATATCAACCATGCTTCGCTGAAGGATGCAGTGCTGCTTTTCGGCGGCGGATGCACCGGTGAGTTCGTCAGTAACGAAGGCCTGCTGCTCACCAACCACCACTGCGGCTACAGCTATATCGTGCAGCATTCCACCGTGGAGCACGACTACCTGACCCACGGCTTCTGGGCAATGAACCGTCATCAGGAGATTCCCTGCCCTGGTCTCACGGTAACACGCCTCGTTCGCATGGAAGACGTTACCACGAGCATCCTTGAAGGTGTCACCGACCAGACTTCCGAGCAGGAGCGCGAGCGCATCGTCGAGAAGAATGTCGCCCGTCTCTGTGCCGAAGCCGTCAAAGGCACACACTATAAAGCCATCATCAAGCCCTTCTATTACGGCAACCAGTACTTCATGTATGTCAACGAGGTCTTCACCGACGTGCGCCTCGTGGGTGCTCCTCCGAGCAATATCGGCAAGTTCGGCGGCGACACCGACAACTGGATGTGGCCGCGCCACACTGGCGACTTTTCGATGTTCCGCGTCTATGTGAACAAAGACAACAAGCCCGCCGAATTCAGCGAGGACAACATCCCCTACACGCCACTGAAGCACATGGAAATCAGCCTTAAGGGTGTCGAGGAGGGCGACTTCACCTTCGTCTTCGGCTATCCCGGCACCACACGCCGCTATGTAACCCACGATGCCGTCGATCTGGCCGCCAATGTGGAGAATCCCGTCCGCATCGCCTTGCGCGACATCCGTCTGGCCCATTACAATGTCGCCATGCAGAAGAGTCCTGCCCAGCGTCTGAAATATGCCTCCCGTGTGGCCTCCATCGCCAACGGCTGGAAGAAATGGCAGGGTGAGACCCTCGGTATCGAGCGCCTCCACGGTGTGGAACAGAAGATTGACCAGGAGAATGTCTTCCAACGCTGGGCCGAGAACAAGCCTCAGTATCGTACCGTCCTCGACGAATTGGAGCGCAACTACGCCACCCTCCGTGAGGTGGAGTTGGAATGGACCTACTTCAACGAAGCTTTTATGGCCAGCGATTTTATGGGTCGTGCCCTGCGTCTCTGGCGCATAGCCAATGCCAAGGACGACAGCACCGCAGCTGTCCTTGCCGCCTCCCTCCTCACCAGCAGCGAAAGCTACTTTGAGGATTTCGACCTCCACTCGCCCGTCGACGAAGCCATCTTCTTCGAAACCTTCACCTATATGTGGGAACACGGTTTTGCCCCATTCATCAAGGAGAACGACGGCGTCGCAGTAGAGAACATGCTGAAGAAGGTCTATACCAAGTCGGCCCTCAACGACCCGAAGAAGCTGAAGAAACTATTGGAGAAAAAGCCGTCGAAACTACGCGAATCCGCTGCCGAAGACCCTGCTGTGCAACTCTTCGCCCAAGCCTACGACTTCTGCTATAACGACACAAAACGCGCCACATACACCGAGGCCGACGATAACATCCAACGCTTGATGCGCACCTATATCAAAGGCATGATGGAGCAGTATCCCGACTCCAACTTCTTCCCTGATGCCAACCTGACGCTCCGCGTGGCCTACGGTCACGTGCAAGGCTTCAAACCCAAGGATGCCGTCTACTACACCCCCTATTCCACCATCGAGGGCATCATGGAGAAAGAGAATCCCAATATCTATGACTACCGCGTGGAACCCAAGCTCAAAGAGCTCTGGATGAAGAAGGACTACGGCCAGTATGCCAATAAGAACGGTGAACTCCCCGTGGCCTTCATCGCCACCAACCACACCACCGGCGGCAACTCCGGCTCGCCCGTCTTGAATGCCGACGGACAACTCATAGGCATCAACTTCGACCGCTGCTGGGAAGGCACCATGAGCGACCTGCTCTTCGACCCCGCCTACTGCCGCAATATCTCATTAGATATCCGCTACTGCCTTTTTATCATCGACAAATTCGCCGGAGCCCGCCATCTGGTGGACGAGATGACGCTGGTAAACTGAAAATGAAAAATGAAAAACATTAATTATCGTAAAATAATCTGTGAATTACCGTTACTGATAATTTTTTTCACCTTTCACCTTTTACCTTTCACCTCCCATGCACAGAAGGAAGGGTGCCGCATTGTTCGCGATGACTGGCAACAGCTGCAGATAGAGTTCACCGTGGGTAATCCCGAGGTGAGCACGACGATGATAAGTGGAGAGCTCTTCAACACCCTTAACCTTGTGGGCTATCAGCAGTCGCTCGCCGACTATGGAGCTCCCTCCCTGCCACTCTTCTCACGTCTCATCGAGGTGCCGATGGAAGCGACATTCGATGTCAAAGTCACCGATGCCCTCTATGATACCCTGCCGGCGTTGAAGCACAGGATAGTGCCTGTGCAGCTTCCTCGCAGCAAGAGCGACACTACCGCAAGGAAACTCTATATCAACAACTCTCTTTATTCGTCGGATGTCTTTTTCGGTGAACAGGAGGCTACAGTAAAAGCTGTGGGTGTGGCTCGCGACCGACGTTTGGCTCGGCTGCAATTCTCTCCCGTACGCTACAATCCTGTGAGCGGTCAGGTGGTGGTCTGTCGACATGCTACCGTGACCGTCACCTATCGCGATGGTGACCGAGAAGCCAGCCTGAAGATGTTCGAACGCTACTATTCGCCAGCTTTCAACAGCGGCGCCAACACCCTCAACGGTCTCTATCCCAAAGCCGTCCGCACCACCGCTCCCGTGCGCTATGTCATTGTGGCCAACAGCATGTTCCGTGGGCATCTCGACACTTTCGTCCAATGGAAGCGCCGCAAAGGATTCCTCACCGATATCGTCTACACCGATAATTCCAGTGTGGGTACCACCACGACCTCCATCGCCGCCTACCTTCAGAGTCTCTACGACAACGCCACCCAGGCCAATCCGGCTCCCACCTACGTGCTCCTGGTGGGCGATGTGGCACAACTCCCCACCTTCAATGCGCAGGTCACCTCGCCCAACAATAACCATGTCACCGACCTCTACTATTCGACCTGGACTTCGGGCGACCATCTGCCCGACTGCCATTATGGCCGTTTTTCTGCTCAAACCGTCGCTCAGCTTACACCGCAGGTGCTGAAGACACTGATGTATGAGCAATATACCTTCGCCGACCCCTCCTTCCTCGACCGTGCGGTGATGGTGGCAGGTGTCGACGGTGGCAACGCAGGCGACCATGGTTACACCCATGCCGACCCCACGATGGACTATGCCGTCACCAACTATGTCAACGGCACCCACGGCTGGAGTCAAGTGATGTACTTCAAAAATGATGTCTCCATCATCCCCTCCTGCACCACCAACGTCACCATCGGCAGCAGCGCCTCCTCCAACTCCGCCACTGTCCGCAGCTACTACAATCAAGGAGCGGGATTCATCAACTACTCCGCCCACGGCGGCTCCACAGGCTGGGGTACTCCCAGTTTCGACAACAACCACGTCAGCCAGATGACCAACAACCAGAAGTTCGGCCTGATGATTGGCAACTGCTGCCTGACCAACAAGTTCGAAGAGGGTACCTGTTTCGGAGAAGCCCTGCTTCGTAAAAACGAATATGCCGGTGCCGTGGGTTACATCGGCGGCAGCAACAGCACCTACTGGGGTCAGGACTTCTACTGGGCAGTGGGGGTGCGAAGCAGCATAGGACCTTCGATGTCAATGGTCTACGATGCCGCACATCTCGGTGTCTATGACCGCATTTTCCATACCCACAACGAGAGCTACTCCAGTTGGTGTACCACCCAAGGCTCGATGGTGATGCAAGGCAACATGGCTGTGGAGAACTCCTCTACAAGTTCCGACATGAAGCACTACTACTGGGAGATCTACCACCTCATGGGCGACCCCTCGGTGATGCCCTATATGACGCAGGCTTCCCCGATAACCATTGCTGGTGGGACGATAGTGAACTACGGCGCCACCTCCCTCTCTCTCTCCGCAGCACCGTATGCCTATATCGCCCTCGTCGATACGGTGAACGATGTTCTCATTGCGGCGACATATGCCGACAATAACGGTGACGCCACACTGACATTGCCTGCAGAATTCCCTGTAGGCACCTACCTCCTCGCCGCCTCGGCCCAACAGTATGTCACCACGTTCCAGACCCTCAACGTCATACAGCCTACGGGTCCTTTCCCGATGATTACCAACATCACCTCGGCACCCCTCAATGCCGGCGATACCGTGGCTCTCTCCCTGCATATAGAGAACCCCGGTAATATGACGGCACGGAATATCAGCATCCAGCTCACCAGCAGCAGCCCCTTGCTGACGCTCTCCTCCCCCACTCTTTTGCTCGACAGCCTCGAGGCGGGTGCTTCTGCCAACCTCACAGCAGCCGTCAGCGCTTATGTGTCCGAGAATGCTTCCGACAACACCTCTGTGGACTTAAACACCAGCACCACTTGGACAGGATACTCCCAGCCGGCTACCAGCTCCCTGCGCCGCTGGATTTATGCTCCCATGCTCTCCATCTCTTTCTCTCCTGCCAATCCCAGCCTGATGCCTGGTTCCAGCACCACCGTCACCGCCACCCTCCACAACAGCGGACACGCTCCGACAAAGCCCGCCACCCTCACCGCCACTTCCCCCACCCTCCTGCTCTCCATCCTTGGTTCCTTCACCTCCGGAGCGATTGCTCCCGATTCCGAATTAGCTGTCGCCTTTACGCTTCAAGCCGATGCACAGCTGCCGCAGGACATCTACCTCCCTGTGACCTGCTCTTTCAGCTCTTTCAGCGCAGAACTGCCGGTTTTTTCCGGACAGAGTTTCCTCGAGACCTTCGAGGGAGGACATACCCATGTTGCGGGATGGAGTACGCCTACGACCCGCCCTTGGACCATCAGTAGCGAGCAACCCTATCAAGGCACCTATTGCCTCCGTTCCGCCCAAACTATCGACCACAACCAGCAGTCAGACATGAATCTCAACATCACTGTCGCCTCGCCCGACAGCATCAGCTTTTATTATCGTGTCTCTTCCGAGCGCGACTACGACAAGTTCTTCTTCCTCATCGACGGTGTGGAGCAGTACGATGACTCGGGTGATGAGGACTGGATGCGTGTCGCTTTCCCCCTTTCCGTCGGCAGCCACACCTTGACTTTCCGCTATAAGAAAGATTACAGCGTGACCAACAACAGCGACTGCGCCTGGATTGACAATATCACGCTGCCCCATCAGGCGCATGGTGTCTCGTTCATACATCACGACACTTGTGCCCTCGATTCCACAGCCTCTTATTCGGTGGTGCTGACGGAGGGTGATGCAGTCACCATTGTCGACCACGTCGCCCATCCCTCCTACAACCTCTCCGAAGAGGTCGTTGCCTGCGACAGTCTCCTCTGGCAGGGGACGTTGTACACCGCCACAACTTTCGTCGGCGAAAGCCTCCATACGGTCTACGGATGCGACAGCATCGTAGGTCTCACCCTCACCGTCAACCATTCCTCCGTCGGCGACACTGCCCATGTCAACACACAGGCCAACAACTACGAGTGGAACGGCATCATGTACGAGACCTCCGGCACCTACCAGCAGCATTTCACCAATAGTGTAGGCTGTGACAGTGTCGCCACCCTCGTCCTCACGTTCGGCACCCAGGGGATTGACCACCCATCGCTCACATCATTTACCGTCCATCCCAATCCTACCACCGGAGGCTTGCACTTCAGTCGGCAAGTCGACAGGGTTACCGTCTACGACCTCACGGGCCGGGTAGTGGAAGAGTGCCGGCAAGTCGAAGGGCTTGACCTCGGCGCCCTCGCCCCAGGGATATATACATTACGGCTTACATGTGCTGGCAGCACGATGATACAACGTGTGGTGAAACAATAAAAGAAGAGGCATCCGATTGGATGCCTCTTCTCGTTTACCTTGTAGCGTTTTAAAGCAGCTTCTTCTTCAGGTTGAGAATCATATCGTCCGTCATCTTCTCGAGGTCATACTGGGGATTCCAGCCCCACTCGTTGCGGGCGCAACTGTCGTCCATCTTGTCGGGCCAGCTGTCGGCGATGGCCTGCTTGATGGGTTCGGGCTCATAGACCATCTCGAAGTTGGGGTAGCGTTTCTTGATGGTGTTGTAGATAATTTCGGGGTCGAAGCTCATGGCGGTGACGTTAAAGCTGTTGCGGTGCACCAGCTTGGTGGGGTCGGCCTCCATGATGTCAATCATGGCCTTCTGGGCGTCGGGCA
>Ga0310696_10007831_pt1 | contig 12506 bp, 11 predicted proteins | sample AusTroGonzalo_MG_4_FD_203885 | JGI IMG/M metagenome (GOLD analysis project Ga0310696, IMG submission 203885) | Bovine rumen microbial communities from tropical cattle in Woodstock, Queensland, Australia - Gonzalo_02 (v2) (version 2) | ecosystem: Host-associated > Mammals > Digestive system >... | reverse complement strand
TTCTAGTGAAAAGAGAGGGGGGCGGAAAGAGAGGGAAATGAAAGAGAGGGATTTCTGCGTAATCCCTACAGTCTGCCGACGGCATCCTGTGCAAAAAAAAAGCGATTTGCTTGCTTGAGTAAACTCAGACAGGCAAATCCTTTTTTCGTTTGCGGAAAGAGAGGGATTCGAACCCCCGGACCCTCGCAGGTCAACGGTTTTCAAGACCGCCGCGATCGACCACTCCGCCATCTTTCCTGTCGCGTCAGCGACCTCGGACACTGACTGACAGCTCTGCCGTCATTAAAGTCCTCGGTGCCTCCGCTCTCCCCGAAACAACGTTGCACGTTCTTTCGGGGGCCCCTATTTGCGGGGTTTTCTGCAAATGCGGCTGCAAAGATACAAGTTTTTTTCAATAAAAGCAAATTTATTTGCCACTTTTTTTGCATATTTGCGAAAAAATGTGTATCTTTGTAAAGTCTTTTTTGAAAATGATAGTAGTATGAAAAAACTTGTTATGCTCATTCTGAGCGTGTGCGCTTGTATTATAGGTATGCGTGCGCAGACTCCAGCTCCCCGTTATGTAGGCGGTGACATATCCTTGCTGCCCCAGTACGAGGCGCACAACTCCTATTACAAGGATGCGAACGATAAGAAGATTACCAATCTGCTGACCTGGTTCGTGGAGGACTGCGGCTGGAACACGTTCCGCGTACGTATATTCGTCAATCCTGACGGTTCGGACCCCGCAGTATGCCAGACCACCGAGTATGTGACTGCATTAGGCAAGCGCATCAAGGCTGCCGGTGCATACTTCATGCTGGACTTCCACTACTCCGATACCTGGGTGGATGCCACGCACATACAGGCTCCGGCGGCGTGGAAGGGGGCCTCGGATGCCCGGATGGCACAGTATGTGGCAGATTACACCCATCAGGTTCTGCAGACCCTCAAGGCAGCCGGTGCCGCTCCTGACCTCGTGCAGGTAGGCAACGAGATCATGTACGGACTCTGCGGCATCAAGGTGGCTCCCTATGACAAGTCGGGAACCAACTGGGAAGGTTATATGGGGCTGCTGAAGGCCGGATGTAATGCGGTGCGGGACGAACTGCCCGATGCGAAGATTATCATCCATACAGACCGCCCGACCAACACAGGGTATAACAAGTATTTCTATCAGAAGTTAGTGGATGGCGGTGTAGATTATGATATAATCGGTTTGAGCTACTATCCCTTCTGGCACGGTTATCTGACCGACGAGCAGGTGAAATCGAAAGGGGACAAGAACAACCTGGTGAAAGCCATCAAGCAGCTTGCTACGGATTTTCCGGACAAGAAAGTGCAGATTGTGGAGTGCGCCTACAACTTCCAGTACTGGCCGACATCAGGCGTCAACTACAACACCCAGGACGTATGGGCGTGCAGCAAGAAGGGGCAGTATCAGTTCGTCAAAGACCTGGTGGATGCGCTGGAACCGCTGGATAACGTGGACGGAATAAACTACTGGTTCCCCGAGGAAGCCGGTAACGGCGATGACACTGACTGGAACACCTCTTCCGGCACCGTCATAACTACGTGGCTCAATCGTGGTTTCTGGGACGAGAATACGTCCTCAGCAGGCCATGCGATCAACCGCACCGGACAAATACCCTCCGGGCAAACCGCTGCAGACGTCTGCGCTCCCTACTACATGAAGAACTTCCTGAAGAACGTGCCTTCCGGCTTCGTGTCCGCTGCAGGAAAGCAGGAGCCTGCCACACGCAAGGTTATCCGCAACGGACAGATACTGATAATCAAGGACGACAAGACGTATGACCTGTTCGGACAGGAGCAATAGCGTATGGGTGTGGAATTCCCGATGATAGCCAAGACCTTCAAGGGTCTGGAAGAAGTGCTTGCCGGAGAGATAGCCTCCATCGGCGGCAACGACATAGAGATAGGCCGCCGTGCTGTGTCATTCACCGGTGACCAGGGGGTGCTGTATCGCGCCAACCTATGGTTGCGTACCGCCTCGCGCGTGCTTGTGCCGATTGCCACGTTCCGTGCCGGTGACGCGGATGCCGTATATGCCGAGGTGAAGAAGATAGACTGGGAGAAGTACATGGACCTGACCACGACATTCAGCATTGACGCCACAGTCTATTCGGAGACATTCAAGCATTCGCGCTACGTGACCTACAAGGTCAAGGACGCCATAGCTGACCGCTTTAACGAGAAGTACGGCAAGCGTCCGAGCGTACGTGTCACCGAGCCGGACCTGTATATCAACGTGCATATAGCCGAGCAGCAGGTGACCGTGTCGCTGGACAGCAGCGGCGAGAGCCTGCATAAACGCGGCTGGCGCGTGGCGAACACCGAAGCACCCATCAACGAGGCTCTGGCAGCCGGTATGCTCCTGCTGGCAGGGTGGAACGGACAGTCGGACCTGTATGACCCGATGTGCGGCTCGGGAACAATACTCATAGAGGCGGCACTGATAGCCCTGAACATTCCGCCCGGCATCTTCCGTAAACATTTTGCCTTCGAGAACTGGAAGGACTTCAACAAGGAACTGTTTGAGACCATAAGCGAAGATGACAGCGACGAAAGGGAGTTTACGCATCACATCTACGGCTCGGATGCGGGATACTACGCCGTGCAGGCTGCGCTGAAGAACATCCGTTCGGCTGGAGTGCAGAAGTACGTGGATGTGAAGCAGATACGGATGGAAGAGATCAAGGAACTGAAGGCGGACGGTGCACTGGTGATGCTCAATCCGCCGTATGGCGAACGGTTGGGGCAGGACAAGAATATTATGGACCTGTATGCCAATATAGGCAAGGCGCTGAAGTTCCAGTTCACGGGAGCCACGGCGTGGGTCATCTCCGGCAACGAGGATGCGCTCAAATGCATCGGACTGAAGCCCTCGCAGAAGCTCCACCTGCTGAACGGCGAGATAGAATGTCTGTTCAACCAATACGAACTCTTCCAAGGCGAGCACAAGGAATGGAAAAAGACAGCTCCGCAGAAAGAGCAAAGAACAAAGACCGCTCCGCATAAAGAAAAGCATTATGACAAACGACCCCATACTGATAAGCGAGTACAACTATCCGCTCCCCGACGAAAGGATAGCCAAGTACCCTCTCGCGGAAAGAGACCACAGCAAACTGCTGGTGTATCGCGACGGACAGGTCAGCGAGGATAGGTTCTACCGGATAGGCGAGTATATACCCGAAGGTTCGCTGCTCGTATACAACAACACCCGCGTCATTCAGGCGCGGCTGGTGTTTCATAAGCAAAGCGGCGCACGCATCGAGGTGTTCTGTCTCTCGCCGATAGAGCCGTACGACTACCAGCTGTCACTGGGGTCAACCACCGGCTGCGTGTGGAAATGCATGGTAGGCAATGCCAAGAAGTTCAACACGGAATATGTGGAGTTACCTATTAAATTAGGCGCACGTACATTACGCCTGCGCGCGTATAAGGGACAGCAGCAGGGAAACACGTTCGCCATACGTTTTGCATGGGATGATCCGACCACCGCTTTTTCGGAGATACTGGAAGCTATAGGCGAACTGCCTATACCTCCGTACCTGAACCGCAAGAGCGAAGAACGCGACAAGACGACCTATCAGACCGTGTATTCGCGTATCAAGGGTTCGGTGGCTGCTCCGACGGCCGGTCTGCACTTCACGGAACAGGTGCTTGGTGACCTGCGCAGCCGTGGTATAAAGACCACCGAACTGACTCTGCATGTGGGAGCCGGGACCTTCCAGCCCGTGAAGGTTGAGGATGCGAACGAGCACCCGATGCACACGGAGATTATAGCCGTTCCGAGGCAGGCTATAGCGGAGATACAGGCCGGACTCGGGCATACAGTGGCAGTCGGCACGACATCCATGCGGACGCTCGAATCGCTCTACTTTATCGGCTGCCGGCTTCGAGACCTTGAAGTGTCGAAGTATCGTGAGTTAGAAATGCTCCACATAGACCAGCACGAGCCGTATGAGCGGGAATACACCTTAAGTGCGCATGAGGCGTTGCAGGCCATCTTGGACTATCTTGACACGACAGGCCAGGACACACTGCATGCAGAGACGCAAATAATGATCCGTCCCGGGTACACGTTCCGCATCGTGGATATACTGATTACGAACTTCCACCAGCCCAAGTCGACCTTGCTTCTGCTGGTGTCCGCTTTTGTGGGCGGTGACTGGAAGACCATCTATGACTATGCCCTGAGCCACGATTTCCGATTCCTGAGCTACGGCGATTCGTCGATATTATACAAGACCGCTACAAGGTACCCCACTGCATGATATTTGTGGGGACCCCGCTACGCTAAAAGAATAAAGACCGCTTCGCGAAAAGAGAAAAGAAATGATTGACAGTCATTGCCATATAGATGAAGAGGCGTATGCCGCAGACCGGGAAGAGGTGCTGCAGCGCCAGAAGGACGGCGGCATAGAGGCCATCGTTATCCCGGGTGTGGACATGCACTCGACAGACGGCATTTTTGACATCTGCCGCCGCTGGCGCGGGTTCTGTTATCCCGTTTTGGGCTTGCATCCGCAGAACGTAGCCGATGACTGGCACGAGCAGCTGGACGTACTGCACTGCGCAATGCTGCAACACACTGGTGCAGACCTGGACCTGAGCGAGCGGATTGTAGCCATAGGCGAGATTGGTCTGGACTACCACTACACCCGCGAGTTTGACGAGGCGCAGCACGAAGTGTTCCGCACCCAGCTGCGTTGGGCGCGGGAGCTGGACCTGCCCGTAATCATCCACTCGCGCGACGCAACCGCCGACTGCCTCACAATAGTGAAGGAAGCTGTCAGCCAACCTGCACCGCACCAGCTGCGGGGTGTCATACATTGCTTCAGCGGCAGTGCAGAGGTGGCACAGGAGTGGCTGAAGATGGGGATGTACCTGGGTATAGGCGGCGTGCTGACGTTCAAGAACAGCCGTCTGGCGGAGAACCTGGCGAAGGTACCTGTGGAAAGGCTGCTGCTGGAGACGGACGGACCCTATCTGGCACCGGCGCCTCACCGCGGCGAAAGAAACGAGCCGTTGCTGATGCGGTTTGTGGCAATGCGGCTGGCGGAGGTGTACGGATGCACGCCCGAGGAGGTGGTACGTGTGACATCCGCCAACAGCAGGCAACTGTTCGGGCTGCCCGCACAAAATTGATAAAAACAGGGTGCATTTTGCATGTATTTTGGCCAAAAGTGGTGCAATTTGCAAAAAAAATACACAATTAGCGATTTTTTTTTACAAAACGTTTTGAATTTTCAAAATATTTTTGTACCTTTGTGTCCGATTATGCGCAGAAGCCCCTCAAAAGGCTCAACATAGTCCATCGTAACACCCGAAAAAGCGCCTAACGCAGTGACGGTTTTTCGGAGAGCCGAGGCAATCATGCGCTTTATGTTGCAGCGCAACATCTGATAGCATGATTTGCCGATGGCGAAAGGAGAGATGCTCGAGTGGTTGAAGAGGCACGCCTGGAAAGCGTGTAAACTCCAAAAGGGTTTCCGGGGTTCGAATCCCCGTCTCTCCGCAAAGATTTTTTCCTTGAGCGATTACTAAGCTCGCTTGAGGAATCGGTCAAGGAAAAAAGCTTTGAACAAGATGCCAGCGGCAGCTTGTGGGGATTACGAAGAAATCCCCGTCGGAGAGGTGTCAGCGGCAGCCTGTGGGGATTACAAAGAAATCCCTGACTCTACGAAACATTGAAAAATACATTACTAACAAACAAATAACAATCTCATGAAAAAACTTTTTGCAACCTTTACGGTAATCGCAATGCTGGCATTTGGCGGTGTTGCAGTGGCTCAAGAGGCTGAAGCAGCTCCTGCTGCAGAGGCTGCTGTAGAGCAAGTTGATGAAAACGCAGCTGCTCCTGTTGAGGAAGTTGCCGCTCCCGCTGAAGAAGCCAAGGGCCTGGTAGCTCTCCACAAGACTCTGAAGACGAAATTTATTGAGGGTGGTGCAGGCTTCATGGCTCTGACACTGGTAACTCTCGTATTCGGTTTGGCTCTCTGCATCGAGCGTATCATGTATCTGTCGCTCAGCAAAACCAACACCAAGGTCCTGCTCGCCAAGATTGAAGAGGCATTGAACAAGCAGGGAATCGACGCAGCTCTTGAGGTATGCCGCGAGACGCGCGGACCGGTAGCAAGTATCTTCTACCAGGGTCTGAGCCGCTACAACGAAGGTATTGACGTTGTAGAGAAGACTGTTGCCAGCTACGGCGGCGTTCAGTTAGGTCTGCTTGAGAAGAACCTGTCATGGATTACCCTGTTCATCGCTATCGCTCCATCTCTCGGATTCTTGGGTACGATCATCGGTATGATCGAGGCCTTCGACAAGATCCAGCAGGTAGGTGATATCTCGGCTACCGTTGTTGCCGGTGGTATCAAGGTCGCTCTGTTGACCACGTTGCTCGGTTTGATCATCGCCGTTATTCTCCAATTGTTCTACAACTACATCCTCAGCCTCATCGAGGGTCTGGTTAACGAGATGGAAGACAGCTCGATTAGCCTGCTTGACATCGTTGTTGCATACGACAAGAAACAGAAGAAGTAATCGGCATAACTGCTCACAATTGTTTAACCTGTAAAAAGAGTAAGTTATGAAGAACTATAAATTGATTCCAAAGATTTCGCTGTGGGCGCTGCTCGCTTTGGGTATCGCTGTCATCGCGTTCTTCTTCCTGGGCGGCTCAAGCGGCTCACTGGAGGTTGCCGGCGATTTCCTCAACGTACCGAAGTTCACCGACCTTTTCCTGAGCTGGATATATATCCTGATAGGACTGGCAGTGCTCCTGACTTTGTGTGTGCTGATTGTCAAACTGGCAAGCGACTTCAAGTACAACCCCAAGAGTGCCATCCGCTCGCTGTGCGCTGTGGTAGGTGCTGTTGTGCTCTGCATTATCTGCTGGCTCATGGGTAGCCCTGAGGAACTGCACATCATCGGTTACGAGGGAACGGATAACGTAGGATTCTGGGCACAGATGGCTGACGCTGTTATGTACCTCGTCTATATCCTGTTTGCCGCTACAATCGTTTCGGTGGTTGTAGGTGCATGTATTTCACGTTCACGCAAATAAATCAATGAACAACTATGGCTAAGAAAGTCCCACAGATTAACGCCAGCTCCATGGCTGACATCTCATTCCTGCTGCTCATCTTCTTCCTGGTGACAACATCAATGGACGTCAATCAAGGTCTGACCCGACGTCTGCCTGCGCCTATCCCTCCCGACCAGAAGATCGAGGACACGGATATCAACAAGCGTAACCTGCTGGTGGTGAAGATCAACTCCGCCAACCAGTTGATGGTGCAAGGGCAAGAGATGAACGTCAAACAGCTACGGGAAAAAGCCAAAGAGTTCATTGCCAATGTCAACGACGATGCCAACCTGCCCAAACTCTATGAAGAGGACTTCGGAGGAGCAATTGGTGTTGTCAAGTATGCCAAGAACCACGTTATCTCTGTCCAGAACGACGTAGATACGCAGTATCAGGCATACCTCGATGTACAGAATGAACTCGTAGCGGCTTACAACGAGTTGCGCGACGAGTGTGCACAAAAGTATTTCCACAAGGCTTTCAACGAGCTCGACGAGGATGACCAGAAGCTGATCCAGAAGGTTTATCCCCAGAAGATTTCCGAGGCCGAGCCTAAAAACTATGGAGGGAACTAAGTATGGCAAAAATTCGTAGAAACGAAAAACGCGAGATGCCGGCTCTGAACACTTCGTCACTGCCCGATATCATCTTCATGCTTCTGTTCTTCTTCATGTCCGTAACGTCGATGAAGGAGGTTACCTACAAGGTACAGATCCAGAACCCGCAGGCTACGGAGCTCACCAAGCTTGAGAAGAAGTCACTTGTGCGATACATCTATGTAGGTACACCTACCAAGGAGTTCCAGAAGCAGTTCGGTTCGGAGACGCGTATCCAGCTTGATGACGCGTTTGCCGATAAATCGGAGATAGCTGACTATATCATCAACGAGCGTTCGGCTATGAATGAGTCGGAGCAGGGCTTGATGACAGTAAGTATCAAAGCTGACAAGGAGACCCGAATGGGTGTGATTGCGGACATCAAGCAGGAACTGAGAAAGGCCTACGCGCTGAAGATCAGTTATGCGGCGACGCAACGAACCAATTATTGATGCTTGTATCTGTAATTTTGGGACATGCGCGATAAGTATCGTTCTTTCCTGAGATTCTGTATAGTGGGCGGCTGCGCGGCAGCCGTCCACTATGGTATATATTACCTGCTGCTGATGGTTTCCGCACCGGTTAATGCAGCGTATATATCCGGTTATCTGATCAGCTTTGTCGGCAATTTCTTTGCCACCAGTTATTTCACCTTCTCTTCTCGTCCGACGTGGGCGCGCTTTGCCGGGTTTGCCGGTAGCCACGCGCTGAACTTCCTGCTGCACATCGTGCTGCTCAACCTCTTCCTGTGGATGGGTATCCACAAACTGGTGGCTCCTGTAATGGTTATGGCAGTAGCCATGCTGGTGCAGTACACGGTGCTGTATATGGTGTATCACTTCCCTGCACGTCGGATTGAGGGCAAAGTGATGCTATCGTTTGATGCCGAGGAGTTCGATGTGCCGCGTGAGCACGGTGTGGAGTGGGATGCACTCACAGAGGGAATGAACGTCTCGCGTTACGGCGTTAACCGTATTCTCGACTGCATGCAAGAGTGCGGCGTGCATGCTACATTCTTCTGCACGACAAACTTCGCTGAACATGCGCCTGAAGTAATGGACCGTATCCTGCGTGAGGGGCACGAGGTGGCATCTCACGGCTGTGACCACTGGCAGCCGCTGCCCGTACATGTTATACAGTCGAAGCAGATGCTGGAGCAACAGACCGGACAAACCGTGTACGGTTATCGCCAGCCGCGCATGTTCCCTGTTGACCTGCAGGAGCTGAAGCGCCAGGGGTACACCTACAACGCATCACTTAATCCTGCTTTTATACCCGGCAGATATATGCATCTGAACATGCCTCGTACCAGCTTTGTGGAAGAGGGCGTACTGCAAATCCCTGCATCGGTGAGCCCGTGGCTTAGAGTACCTATGTTCTGGCTGTCGTTGCATAACTTCCCGCTGTGGCTGTACAAGGCTCTCTGCCGCCGCATAATACGTCATGACGGCTACTTCAATACCTATTTCCATCCCTGGGAATTCTACCCGTTGAGCGAACATCCCGAGTTCAAACTGCCGTTCATTATCCGCAACCATTCCGGTCAGGCGATGTATGACCGGCTCAAGGCTGTGATTACCGACCTCAACTCCCGCGGTGCTGTGTTCTGTACGTACCGCGAGTATGAACAATCAATCGAATAGTCTGCTGCCAGGTTATTCTGCAATCGTTTTTGTCATGAAAAAGAAAATAACCATTATCCTGCCGGCATATAATGAGCAGGCGTGTTTTCCCCTGCTGGAGCAGTGTATGGCTCAGGTGCTGACCGATAACCCGGCCTACGACTGGGAGTTCCTGCTGGTCAACGACGGCAGTACGGACGAGACGCTGGAGCACATGATCCGTCTGCGTCACGCTGACCCGGAACATTGGTCGTATATTGACTTGTCGCGTAACTACGGCAAAGAGGTTGCCATGATGGCGGGATTTGACTACGCCAAGGGCGATGCCGTCATTATCATGGATGCCGACATGCAGCACCCTATATCCGTTATCCCCGAGATGCTCTCATGGTGGGAGCAGGGCTATGACGATGTGTATGCCCAGCGCCGGACGAGCAATGAGTCGTGGTTCAAGAAGTGGAGTTCACGCCGCTACTATTCCTTGCTGCAGCGACTTACACGCGTGCCTATTCAGAAGAATACCGGAGATTTCCGCTTGCTGGACAGGACATGTATTGACGCACTGAAAGAGATGCGTGAGTCGGAGCGTAATACCAAGGGACTGTATTCCTGGATAGGTTTCCGGAAGAAAGGAATCTATTATGACCAGCTGGAGCGTACGCAAGGCACTACCAAATGGAAGTTCTCCCAACTGGTCAACCTGGCGATTAACGGTTTGACCAGTTACACCGTGGCACCGCTGCGTATCGCCATGTATCTGGGTATCGGCGTGTCCATCGTGGCGTTTGTATATATGGTATATATCCTTATCTCCACCCTGATATTCGGTGACCCGGTGGCCGGTTATCCGACGATTATGGTAACCATCCTTTTCCTGGGCGGAATACAACTGCTTACGCTGGGTATTTTAGGTGAGTACTTAGGGCGTATCTTCAATGAGACCAAGAAGCGTCCGGGCTATTTCATCCGCCGCTATAATGACGAGAAAGTATGAAAAAACTGCTATCCTTCTTCACGGAGCCGCGTACGGTCTTCTGGCTGGGTTTTGTAATTGCGGTCGCGGCTTCGGCACTGGAACTGTTCCGTGGCGGTGCGGAGAACTACTGCGTGTTCAGGGATGCGACCTTGCAGTTCTGGCAGGGTATTAACTCCTATACTCCGGAGTTTGTCAGTGCGCATCGACGCTATTTCATCTATTCGCCGGTGTTCTGCGTACTGTTCACACCCTTTGCATACCTGCCGTTCTATGTAGGCGGATTTGCATGGAACCTGTTGAGTTATACGGCTTTTTATTTTGCGATAAAGAACCTGCCCGGTACGCTTGCCGGGAAAGTTGTGCCGGTGTTCCTGTTCTTGCTGTTGTCGGTGGAACAGTGTATCTTCCCGTTCCAGTTTAACCTGCTGGTGGCCGCTATCTTTGTGTGGGCGTTCGTGCTGCTGGAGCGTGACAAAGGCTTTTGGGCGGTATTGCTGATTATGCTGTCGGCTACGACCAAGATATACGGTGCAGTCGAGCTGGCACTGTTGTGTTGTTATCCGCGCTTCTGGCGTAATATGGGGTATGCCGTACTGACGGGACTGTGCCTGCTGTTGCTGCCGGTGATTAACGGCGGATTTGACGGCCTGCTGGGCAGTTATCAGAACTGGTTTGCGCAGCTGACGGATCATCACGTAGCCACCGGAACGTATTACTCGCTGGTGTTTGTTCCCGGATTACGGCTTATTGCGTTGCCGTATCTGCGTATCTTCCAGGCGAGTGCACTGGCGGTATTGGCGGTGTTCTTCTTCCTGTGCCACCGCCGCTGGAGCGAATATGATTTCCGCGTAGGCGTACTGGCGGGACTGATGATGTATATCGTACTCTTCAGCGAGGCGTCAGAGTACAACACGTATCTCATAACCATGACCGGTTATGCACTATGGTTCTTCAGTCAGGAAAAGCGCCCGCTGGTGGATAAGATACTGTTCTGGCTGCTGTTTGTGCTATGGGGCGTAATGCCGATAGACATCTTCTGCCCGTCACGCATATGCAACTATGTGCACTCCACGCTCTGGATAGGTGTTATCCTGTTCACCGTAGTGTGGGTGAGAATACTGTATCTGACCATACGTACCGGCCTGCGAAAGCCGGAGTGATGATTACGCCGGATCTAACGCACCTGTTGCCCGAGTACGGTGTAGGTGCCGGCAGAACGGCGGATGTACACATGTCCGTTATGAAGGAACTTCTGAGAACTCTCGGGAGTTCCTTCTGTCATGTCCAGTCCGGAGCCTTCCTGCACATTCTCCGACTTCCATTGTGCGCCTGCGTCGGAGGCTGACCAGTTGTCGCGGTCATCGGCAGCGAAAGCGGCGTAATGGTATATCTGTCCGACTACGGCTGTGGGGTCGGTGCAGGTCTCTGCCTTGCCTCGGTAGATCTCTGTGCCGTCAGTAGGCGAGGAGGGGAAAACATTATCCTTGCGGACAATGACCGTCTGTGCGTAGTCTGGCGCGGGATAGATGTCACCGCTCAGGTGCAAGTCATCCAGCCAGAATGTGCCGGACACCGCCTCGCCGGTTGATACGCCGAACGAGATGCGTACCACGCCTTCCATCTGATTGCGCTCGTCGGTGTTGCCGTACCAGTCGAAAGCCTGCAGGGTACTCAAATCCAGTGTCACCGTCTGCCAGTCGGCTTGGGAGAGGTTGATGCGCTCGGTGTACCACCAGTCCTCATGACCGGCGGACATGTTCTTGCATACGATACGCAGGTCAGTACCTGTGCCGTTGCCCTTGAGGCGAAAGGAGAGGACTGTTGTCTGATGCATGTCGGTTGCGACGTCAAACACATAGTCCGCCGATGCGGTAGCCCATGCTTTGGTGAGGTTGTAGTCGCACTTCAGCGCGCCGTCCGCTACACTGACCTCCATTGTGGCACCGTCTTCGCCTACGGCCTCTATCGGCTGCACACCGCTGCTGAAATCAGTGAGCAGGTTGTCGAGATGCACCAGATGGGTCGGGTTGCGCCAGGTGAGGTGGTATTGCCCGTTGTTCTTGTATCCGTTGAGTGCTGTCGGTGCAGGCGGCGGGGTGGTGTCCTCCAGCAGAGTGACCTCGGCTGTATTACCGCCCATGAAGCTCTTGCCGCCGGAAGTGATAACAGCGTAGATATAGTAATCACCTTTCGGATAGATGTCGCGCGTGTGCCATACG
>Ga0310696_10007826_pt1 | contig 12511 bp, 6 predicted proteins | sample AusTroGonzalo_MG_4_FD_203885 | JGI IMG/M metagenome (GOLD analysis project Ga0310696, IMG submission 203885) | Bovine rumen microbial communities from tropical cattle in Woodstock, Queensland, Australia - Gonzalo_02 (v2) (version 2) | ecosystem: Host-associated > Mammals > Digestive system >... | reverse complement strand
ATGTCCGCAGTCCTCGTGCAGGTGGCGCAGAGCCTCGTATCCGGCCTTCCGCCCGTCGGACATGACGTACGGGAAGCGGTCGGAAGGATGATTCAACCGCACGACCCGGCAATCCGGGAAACGGTTCAGCAGCATCTCCTCCATGCCGCCGGCGGTATTGCTGACGGCGACAGCACATTCCGGCTGGAAGGCACATTCCCGTACCTGATTCCCCGAGAGAAACAGGTGAATGCAGATATTCAGCGAACTCAAAGAGTCGGTCAGAAGTTCCAGTGTTTTGGCGTAAAACGGCGTGGAGATCGTGGCGAGGTCAGCCAGGATCACCACGTTCCGGTGGAAGAACACATTCCCCGCCGCCTTCGGATTGATCCGCACGCAACGGCCGTGCTCGCCTGTCACCAGATCCCACTCCCGCAGCTGGGAGAGGATCCGTTTGACCGTGGCGGGGCAGACCTCGAACTGCTCCGAAAGACGGGCGATCGAAGGAAGTGTATCGGTATACGTCCCGGACTGGATTCCCCGGGCGATATTTCTTGCGATTTCCATGAACGGCTGCGGCATGACACGGGCCCTCTTGCAAAACTTGGCTAGCTATGTTTACCGGTAATATACATGCACTGGAGGATTTGTCAAGTTTTCGCGGAAAACATCTGTCTCGAAAGAATGAAAAGCAAATGTACGGAACAAAAAAACATGCCACGCATACAAATCGGCATCCTCCGGCAATTAAGCTGGAATTGCCGGAGGATGATAATGTAAGTTTAGCATATTTTCAAGAAAATACAAGTTTTTTCTGAAAAAAAATTTTCGGGCGAAAGGACAGCTCCACTTTCAGGGAAATGCAATTTTTCAAAAAACATAACGAAGGGACAGCACTGTTTTCAGGAGGATACAAGATTTGTTCCGGAGAAAACGCTTTGAAGGGAAGCGAAGGCGAGTGATCTGGCGATCACTTCCGATTCAGCTCGAATAGCAGTGTTTCGGGACCGTCTGTCCGCCAGACGAGGGTATCCAGGTCCGCCTCAAAACTCCTTCCCGAAAAAAGTTCTTTTCCGAAGGTGAATCCTTCCGGCAAGGTCAGATTCAGATCCATGGCCTCTTTGCCATGGACCGACAGGAACCGGCTGTTTGCACAAACCGGGACTTCCGCATCGGTATAGACATGAACTCCGGCTTTGATCGCAAGGCGTTTGATATCGGATGTTTTCAAATTCTCCGGATTCCGGACGAAAACGGAGCGCCAGACTCCCATGCTGCGGATCTCCATGCCGCCGGCTTCGTGCAGCGGCTTTCCGATCCATTTTTCGCAGCGGGATTCGTCGAGAGACATCCCGTCGCTCAATCCCGGTGCATACAGCCACAGTATCATCCGATCGTCTTTCAGGAGAAAATTCCTGATCACAGCCTCTTTTTCCGGCGTGATTTCCCATTGACACGGGAAGATGACCAGTTTGATTTTGTCCAGGTTCGGGATTTTCGGGATATCATTCAGACAATAACATTCGAACGGGAAACCGGCCTTGTTCAATTTTTTTCTGGTGGCGCAGGCGAAAGAACGCTGTCGGTTCGCGTCTGCGCCGTGCGCGATATAGTAACTTGCCTCGGGATCAACGATCATGACCGTTTCCGCAACGGAGCCGACCGGCAGATCGATTTTGTCCGCATAAATCTTCTGCATCCGGGCAAAGCAATCGAACATTTCCTGTCCCTGATAGAAGCCGCCCCACATATCGAACCACCAGAGGGAGGCCTGATGGATCAGCGTAAGCGCAAACTCCCGTTTGATCCCGGCCAGATCTTCCGCGAGATCCTTCCAGCAGGGGACGTCGAAGCTGACATGCGGCGAGAGATAATGATTGTAGCAGTGAGTCCGCTGATCGCATTCATGCATATGCACCTTTCCGGCCAGCTTTTCGGTACCGGAACAGCTCTGCCATCCGCTGCCTTCGCCGATCTCGCGGTCGACATACGTCCCGGGCGAGATGAGAAAATCGATGTCGGGACAGCGGACCACTTTCTCGTATGCCAGATGGGTGCTTTCCGCCGCCTCGACGCGGTCGATCACGTAGCCGTAGAACACGCCGATCTCCACATCCTTCCGGATCCGCTTTCTCGTTTCCGCCGCAAACTCGCAAATGGAATTCCCTACAAGCTCATTGCAGAATTTCCGGTACGCAAAGACATCGGGCGTTTCCGTCGGATCCAGCAGCAGTCCGTCATAGGAGGCCCTGCCGCTCTGCAGGGCCGAGGGCGGTTCGCCGTACGGCAGGCCGTTGGCCTTGCGCCATTCCACGTACTTTTTCGCTTTCGGAAGACCGCAAAGCTCGTTGTTGTGGTCGAACCATTCGTCCGTATGGCCGCACGCGATCACATAGGCAGCGATGGAATCCGCGTGATGCTTTTCCGTGTGATCCAGAAACGCGGCAAGATAGTTCATGGTCGGCTGCTTCCAGTGGATATTGACGAGCGATTCGGATAAATGCGTGAAGCTGTCGCCGGTCTCCCGGTAAAGACTCATCCGCCGGGCCAGCCATTCCGGACTGTTCAGGTCGATCATGCAGATGAGCCTGATATCGCCGCGCAGAGCCTTCAGATCCGCGATCTGCCGGTCCAGGGAATCGAAGTCGTATCGGTCATACCAGCACCATACCGGAGGATATTTCGAATAAGGCAGCCCCAGGGAATTGTTGGTGCTGCCGGGGAAAAAGCAGATCGTATCCAGGCCGGTTCCGAGGAAGCGCTTCATGGTGTCGAATTCCGGGTTGAAGGAACGGTAGGCGAAGTAATGGCGGTTCATAGTAAATGCTCCTGTCTGAATCAGATGTCATCAACTCGCCGCAGGACAGTCCCGGACCTTCTGCGGAAGATGAATGATCGTGTTCATGATATCCATAAGTGACTGCGGCATAACGGAGGACCTCACTTTCTCACGACTTAGCTAGCTATGTTTGCACTTAATATACACGCATGAAATAAATTGTCAAGCATTTGCCGGAAAAACCTTCTCCCGGACCGCCGTTTCCGTCCGGATCCGGCCGCGATTATGAGCTCAGAAAAAGAGAGAAAGGAAGTCATCCGGAGAAACGGACAGCATGAAGTCATCGATCCGGACACCCGTCAGCGCACGGCGGACAGCATCGGGTCTGAACTCCACATTTTTCAGGAGAGCTTCCAGTTCGGAAGCGGGCCGCTGTCCGAAGAAGTCGCCGGTGATGCGTGCGGAGTCGATCCTGCCTCGGGAGACGGCGAGTTCGAGGGTAACGGATCCGCCGGGGAATCGTGCTTTCTTCCGGTAATCGTAGGCGGGGGAAGACCCGAAATTCCAGGCCCAGGTACGATATTTGGAGTCAGCCAGAGCGCGGGCCTCGCGTATGCAGTCTTCGGGGAGCGGATCGGGCGAGGACATTCCGTGGAGTTCGAGCAGAGCGCGGAGCATGCGTTCCGTGAACTCGGAAGGGGAAAGTTCCGGCAGGTAATCGCCCAGATTTCCCACGCGGGCGGAGACAGACCGGATGCCCTTGAAGGAGACTTTGTCCGGATCGGGCGTGAGCACACGAGTCAGGGTGGCGATGTCGGTACGGAAGAGCAGCGTGCCGTGAAAGAGGACGCGGTCGCCGACGAACATCTTGGCCGTCCCGGAGACTTTTTTCCCGTCTACGAGGATATCGTTCCGGCCCGTGAACTCGGATTGGATCCCGAATGAGCGCAAGGCGGCAATGACCGGTTCGGCGAAGATGTCGAATCGGGCGAAGGAATCGCCGTTATGATCGGCGAAACAGCTGTAATTGAGGTTGCCGGTATCGTGATAAACGGCGCCGCCTCCGGTCATGCGGCGGACGACGGGGATTCCGAGAGTGCGGACAGCCTCGCTGTCGACCTCGGCAAGAGCGTTCTGGTTTCGTCCGATGATGACGGAAGGGCCGTTTCTCCAGAGCATGAGAGCAGGCCCGTGCAGACGGCGGAGCATCGTTTCTTCCAGGGCCAGGTTATACGCAGGATCCTGCTCCGGATTCCAGTATATCCGCATGGGAATCCGTTCACCCGGGGGCGGGCACGGACGGGAAGCGGTGTCGGCGGGACGGTTTTCCGAAGGTTCCATAAGACGCGGCGAAAGAATGTTGAAGTTTCTTTTTTCGTTACTATACATGATTCCGAGTTATTTTTCAAGAACGGCGGGGGATGTCCGGTCGATTTTATGCGGATCCGGCGCCGGGAGATGATACTGATAAAAAAACGTTTTTTTCCGCTGAAGTCCCCTGCCCCGGAGATTGCTTTTTCCGAAAAAAGCTGTATTGTACAGAACTCCGATCACATCAGGCGGCAATGCGGCCTCATTAAATTGGACATAAATGGAAAAAGCATGAAGAAGGTATCTTTTCTGATCGTAGGCGGCGGGGGACGCGGCACGGTCTATGCACGCCATATTCTGGAAATGAACGAACAGGCGGAAGTGACCGCCATTGCGGATCCCAGAGATTTCTTCCGGAACCGGATCGGCGATATGTACCGGATCCCCGAAAACAGACGTTTCCACGACTGGCGGGATGCGCTCCGCGGGGAAAAGGTGGCGGATGCCGTCATCATAGCGACGCAGGACCGTCTGCATGTGGAACCGGCTGTGGCCTTTGCCGACGCGGGCTACCATATTCTCATCGAAAAGCCGCTGGCTCCGGATGAGGAAGGATGCCGCCGGATCGTGGAAGCGGCGGACCGGAACGGAATCCTCTTTTCGGTCTGCCATGTTCTTCGCTACTCCAATTTCACGCGGACGCTGAAGAAACTGATCGACCGGGGAGCGGTGGGCCGGGTCATGTCGATCCAGCATCTGGAGCCGGTGGGACACTGGCGGTATGCACACTCCTACGTGCGAGGGAACTGGCGCCGCGAAGACGAGTCGAGCTCGATCCTGCTGGCGAAATCGATCCACGATCTGGACTGGCTCTGCTATATCGCGGGCTCCGACTGCATCCGGGTCTCCTCCTTCGGATCGCGCATGTTCTTCCGGAAGGAAAATCAGCCCCGTGAGGCGGCGGACCGTTGTCTGGAATGTCCGATAGAGCCGACATGCTCCTATTCGGCGCCCCGCTTTTATCTGAAAAGGATCCGGGAGAATATCCGGGGAGCCTATGTGGAGTCCGTCACGCCCATTCTGACGGAAGAAAGCATGCTGGAGGCGCTGCGGACCGGTCCCTACGGACGCTGCGTCTTCGCCTGCGACAACAATGTGGCGGATCATCAGGTGGTGAATCTGGAATTCCGGAACGGCGTCACGGCCGTCTTCACGCTGGCCGGATGCGCGAGGTTCGGTCCCCGCCGGACCACGGTCTTCGGTTCGGAAGGAGAACTTTTCGGAGACGAGACCACGCTTTCCTACTACTCGTATCTGACAGGCGAGACCCGGGGGATCCCGATCCCGCCCCATATTGCCACGGATGCGCATGGCGGAGGCGACTACAATCTGCTGGAGAGCTTCGTCAAAGCCGTCGCCACCGGCGATCCCACGCACATCGTCACGGGGGCGCATGTCTCACTTCAGTCGCATCGGCTCGTCTTCGATGCGGAAATCTCCCGGAAGGAACACCGGATCGTGGAGCTGGATCCGGCGGACTCCGGACCGGTACAATAAAAGAGCGGGTCGCCGATGGGCAAGCCGGAATACGATGTGATCGTGATCGGAGGCGGCCATGCTGCCTGCGAGGCGGCGCTGGCTTCCGCACGGACCGGAGCCCGGACCCTGCTGCTGACGATCAATCTGGATCACATCGCCCAGATGAGCTGCAATCCATGCATCGGAGGGATCGCGAAAGGCCATCTGGTCCGGGAGATCGATGCGCTGGGCGGCGCTATGGGGCTGGCCGCGGACGCAGCCGCCATCCAGTTCCACATGCTGAACGACTCCAAGGGGCCGGCGGTCCGGTCGCCCCGGGCGCAGTGCGACAAGGTCTGTTATCAGCGGGCCATGAAGCATATACTGGAACAGACGCCGGATCTGACGGTCCGCCAGGCCACCGTCACGTCTCTTCTTACGGAAGGGGATGCCGTAACGGGTGTGGAAACCGCGTTCGGCGAACGGTTCCGGTCCGCCGCCGTCGTTCTGGCCGCGGGGACATTTCTCAACGGCAAGCTGCATTTCGGACTTTCCAGTTTTCCCGGAGGCCGGGCCGGAGATCCGCCCTCCTCGGAACTGCCCGCATTCCTGCGGGATGCGCTCGGGCTCCGGATGGGACGTCTGAAGACGGGCACCCCTCCCCGGATCTATGCGCGGGGCGTGGATTTTTCCGGCATGTCGCTTCAAAATTCGGAGGACTCCGAGGAGCGGTTCAGTTTTTACGGAGATCCGGAAAGCATTTCTCCTCGAACGGAAAATCGGAACATGGCCTGCTGGCTGACCCGGACGACGAAGGAAACGGCGGACCTGGTGCGCGGCAATCTGGACAAGGCGCCCATGTACAACGGACTGATCCGGGGGATCGGGACGCGGTACTGTCCTTCCTTCGAAGACAAGGTCGTCCGGTTTCCGGCCCATGAATGCCATCACATATATCTGGAGCCGGAAGGCGAATATACGGACGAATACTATCTGAACGGGCTTTCCACCAGTCTGCCGCCGGAGATCCAGACGAAAATGGTGCATTCCATCCGCGGTTTGGAAAATGCGGTCATCGCCCGATACGCCTATGCCATCGAATACGATTTCATCCATCCCGACGAACTGGACAGGACACTGGCGGTCAAACGGTGGAAGGGGCTCTATCACGCCGGACAGATCAACGGGACCAGCGGATACGAGGAGGCGGCCGCCCAGGGTCTCGCCGCCGGACTCAACGCGGCCCGGCATGCGGCAGGACTGCCGGGCGTGGAATTTCCCCGGGACGGATCCTATCTGGGCGTCATGATCGACGATCTGGTCACCAAAGAGATCGTGGAACCCTACCGTCTTTTCACCAGCCGCGCGGAGTACCGGCTCCGGATGCGGCAGGACAATGCGGACCTCCGGCTCTGCGGATTCGCCCGGTCCGTCGGTCTGCTTCCCGACGAAACCTGGCGCCGTTTCCAGATATACCGCGACACCTGCGAACGGGCCGAACAGATCTGCCGGGCCATGCGGATTCCCGGCCCCGGAGGGCACACCCTGTGGGATCATCTGCGGGATATGCGGGGGAGACCCGATCCTTCCCGTCTTCCGTCCCTGCCGGGCGATCCCGGGTTCGATCTGACGACCCGGGAAGGACGCCGCGTCTTCCGTCAGCTGGTGATCCGTGCCCACTATGAGGGGTACATGCGTCAGGAAGATCAGGCGGCGGCCAGGCTCCGGGATCTGGAAGCCTGGCGGATCCCCGGCGATTTCGACTACGCCTCCCTTACCGGACTGCGCGCGGAATCCCGCATGAAACTCATGAAGATCCGGCCCTCGTCATTGGCCCAGGCCTCGCGGATCGACGGCGTAACGCCGGCGGAAACGGCGCTTCTTCAGGTGCATCTGATCCGGGCGGGACATCGGGAACAAACGGAAAACAAGGAGGAAAAAGGATCATGACGCCGGACTCGTCTCCACAACTTTCTGCCGGCGCCCCGGCGGTATCGCCCCGGGAATCGCTCTTCCGTCAGACGTTCCGCCGCTTTCTGGCACAGAAATTTGCCGTTCCGGCGCTGACGGTTTTTCTTCTTTTCTTCGCTGCCGCTCTGGTCTCGGAAGGATATGCGGCCTGGTGCACGATCCACCGGCAGGAGCCGGTCTATCAGGTGCCCCATCCGGAAGAACGGAATATGGCTCCCTGCGCCAGACATCTTCTGGGCACGGATTATCTGGGACGCGATGTTCTGCTGCGCGCAGCGGCGGCGTCCCGGACCGCCATCAAGGTGGGTCTGATCGCCTCGCTTCTTTCCGCGCTGCTGGGAGTGGCGCTGGGAGTGGCGGCCGGATATTTCGGCGGATGGATCGACGATGCGGTGGTCTGGATATACAGCACCTTCGCCTCCATGCCGACGCTGCTATTCATTCTGGCCTTCGCGCTCCTGGTCTCCAAGGGATTTCTGTTTCCGCCGCTGGCCGCGGGATTCCAGACGGTCTGCCGCGCACTGAACACGGAGCCCGGCATGATGGCTGTCTACCTGGGGATCGGACTGACGGGATGGGTCTCCCTCTGCCGGGTCATCCGGGCGGAGACCATGCGTCTGCGCACCATGCAGTACGTAACGGCCGCCCGGAGCCTGGGCGCGGGACACGGACGCATCATCTTTCACCACATTGTGCCGAATCTGATGCATCTGGTCATCATTTACTTCACCATGCGCTTCGCTTTCGCGGTCATGACCGAAGTCATTGTCAGCTATCTGGGATTGGGCGTTCAGTTCGAGCCGAGCTGGGGCGCCATGATATCCGACGGACAGGGGCAGCTCTGGCGGGGCATCTGGTGGGAGGCGGCATCGGCCACGGGATTCCTGTTCGTGCTCGTACTCTCCCTGAACATTCTGGGAGACGCCCTGCGGGATGCCCTGGATCCCCGGCTGAAAAACTGAATCACGGCTGGGGTTCTTCTTCGTTGTCCGGCTCGGCAAACAGGGAAAGATAATATCCGGCGGCACGCAGCAGCTCCGGTTTCGAATTGGCGGAAATGCCCACCGCATGATCCAGGAACGCCTGATAGAACTCTTCCGGATGCCGCTCCGCCACCAGACACTTGAAAAGTTTCGTCTGCTGCTCGCCGTTGAGACACCGGAGAAGCTCGGAAGAGACACTGATACGGTAGAGGACGGACTTTTTCGATCTGCCGCTCCGTATCTGATCCCATGAAATGCGGCTCGTAACCAGTGCGCCCGATTCGCTCCTGTACTGGCAGAGAATTCCTTTCTCCGAAGCATCGGTGAACCGGTATCCGGGAAGGACCTCCTGTCCGGCCAGTTTGGTGCGGAACTTATGAAGAAGTTCATGTTCGGGAATGAACGCATCGGGCAGAATCACGCGGAGAAGAGCCGCACCTTCCTTGAATTCTTCCGGCGCAGCGGAGATGTACTTGCTCCGCCATTTCTCCAGGGAATCCGAAAAATTCTGGGCGGCTTCCCGGTCCGAAATGGTCGTAACACTGACGCAAAGCGCCTTGAATTCCGATTCGCAGGCCTCCATGAACTGCTTTTTCTCCAGCTCTTCCCGGACGGCTTTTTCCTTTTCCGCCCGCTTTTTCTCCCGGGCGATGCGCTGACGTTCCCGGATCTGATAAAGTCGGGTATTCAAGTTTTTGCGGTACTGTACGAGCATGGGCTTTTTTCCTTCGTCCAGAGAGGCGGGATCCATGTCGAATCGGGGCGCCTGTTCGCACAGTGCTTTGTATTTGGCCCCGAAAAGGGAATCGATCCGTGCCATGCCCTTCTTGAGTTCATCCTCATTCGAGGATTGAAGGAGGGTCTTCTCCTGACACTCCTTCTCGCAGGTGTGAAGCCGTTTCCGGAATTCGCCGAGCCCTTTTTCGAAGTCTACTTTTCCGTTGAGGAAATTCAGATATTCCATGGCTTCGTCTTCCACGTCGAACGGATGTTCCTCTATGTACTTCTTCAGTTCCCGGCACGCGTCCTCCGGAGCCATGGCCGGCAGACTGCTTTTCAGCGCATTCCATTTCGCCAGAGCTTCCGTTTTGGAAATGCGGACCGCGACATCTTGAGAATCGGTCGGTCCCTTTTCCTCGACCGGTCCGGCGGCAGCGGCGACGGCAGACGCGTCCCCGCCCTGCGCCTTTTCCGGATGAGTCTGATCGGCGACGACGGGTTCGGCGCCGCTTCTGACGACCTGAAGGGCAGCCAGAACGGCCAGGATAAGAGCCAGTACGGCCAAAGCTGCGATAACGATCTTCTTGAGCCGAAGCTGATTCCGGTTCTGGATCTCCCGGAGGATGGCGATCTCCTCCTTTTCCCGGCTGTGTTTCAAACCGCGCAGGATAGCATCGATATTTCCCGCCACCTGTTCCCAGGATTCCGGCCGGTTATTGGGCGATTTCTCCATCAGTTTATCCACCAGCATGGAAAGCTGCGAAGGGACTTCGCTTCTCACGGCGATCAGCGGCTTAGGCTGGTTGTTCAGCTGCATGGAGCAGACCTGCACGGGATCGTCTCCGGGGAACGGAGGCGTACCGGCGAAAATATGATACAGCGTGGCGCCGAACGAATACATGTCGGACCGGAAACCGACTTTTTCGGATTCGGCCCGGATGATTTCGGGCGGAGCATAGGCGGGCGTGGCCATGACCTCGCCGGGACGCAAAGTCTCTTTCCGGTAATCGCGGGCGAGTCCCAGGTCAGCCAGCTTCACTTCACCATTGGCCTTGAGAATGATGTTTTCCGGCTTGATGTCGCCATGGCAGAGATGCTGATGTTCCCAGGCATACGCAAGCGCATGGGAAATGCGGGAAGCGATCTCCAGACCTTTGATCAGATCCAGCGCACCGTGCTCGGCGACATAGCGGTCCAGATTCTCCCCGTCGATCAGCTCCATCACAAAAAAGTAGATCCCGCCCTCGGCAATGCCGGCATCGTACGCCTGAACGATATTCGGATGACTCAGGCTGGCCGCAGACCGGGCCTCCCGGAAAAATCCGTCCACGAACTCCTGATCGCCGGTGAGGGAATCCTCCAGCACCTTCAGGGCCACATACCGTTCCAGATTGACCTGGCGCGCCAGATACACCACGCCCATGCCGCCATGTCCGATCTCCCGGATGATGGTGAATCCGTTCACGACCGTACCGGGTACCAGGACCCGGCGCTCCACCAGGGCGGAACCACAGACGGGACAGGCGGAAAGGATCGACTCGGCGGCGCCGTCCGGCGGGGGAAATGTCTGTTTGCATTGAGGGCAATACTTCATGATGGATCCTGCTTGCACTCCGTCTATTTGCCGCTGTTGTACCCGATTCCCGCTTCCGGCAGATCGGCCAGAGAGACGAAAAAGGCTGTATAGTAAGAATTCGTTTTCTCATTATCCTTGCCGCCGCGCTCCGTCTTCATGCCCAGGGACAGCGAAGCCATGATGCAGTGGAACCTCCTGGAAAGAGTCAGGCAGGCATCCCGCATGAGGGCAGCATCGATGTCGTAGCTGCAGGTAATGGAGCCTTTCAGGTACTTGTCGAAAAGCAGCGGAAATTCGATACCGCCCCGGACCTGCTGGGATCGCTTGAACCGGTTGATGAACATGGACGTAGCCGAAATGGAGGTGAACATGGATCCCATGGAGTAGGGAGACCGCTGATCGTATTGATCGGAATAATCGTACGATCCGAAAATACGCCAGTCCGGCGCGATCTGCCAGGACAGCTGATTGTACCAGCGGTTGACGAACTTCCACTTCATCCCGGGCCGTCCGGCGTCACGGCCGCCCCGCTTGACCGTGTAATCGTGCGAGTTGTTATGTCCGAGATCGACCAGCAGTTCCGACGTGAAGGTGAGGTTATTGAACGGATTGAACTTGAGGACCGTTCCCAGGTCGCCAACGGAATTGAAGCCGGATGCCCGATGGAAGAAATAGTCCCAGTAATGTTCCAATGACAGGATCTCCGTGATCTGTTCGTTCCGGCGCGTCTGCAATCTGTTGATCAACCCAAGCCGGACCACATTCTGCTCCTCGATCCGGTCGATTTCATCGAAGTAATAAAGATTATCCGCGCTGACATTCGTCTTCGGGATGAATGTGTAGTTCACATACGGCTGAACGACGTGACGAAGTCCGTCCAGATCCCAGTATGCGTTTTTCACATCCTGCCAGGACCGGTAAAATTTGGTATTGGCTTCCAAGCCGATTTCGCCGACTACGCGAAGCCTGCTTCCGCCGGAAGAATCATAATTCTTCACCCAGACCGTCGGCTGTCCGTCCACGTCATCCGCCGAGAACATATTGCTCAAATCATTGTAATCGATTTTCTCTTTGGAACTTTTGGAATAGGCAGTAAGACGAATTCCGGCACGGGGTATCAAATTGATATTGAAAAGTTTGAAAGGATAGTAGAACATGTGGAGCGTATCGAAGCGGAAGGTGCTGTAATCTTTGTTCTCACCCCGCAGAGGATACGTCCGGGGCCGATCGAATTCACGCCATTTCATGCTCAGATAATCAAAACTCGTTTCGCCCTGATAATACAGATTGTGGAACAGTTCCTGACGCTGAAAATCAAGCCGGATTTCCGGAAGACGCTGCACCGTCGTGAAGAAGGAATTCACCCGGACCGTCGTATACAGCGATGCCGTAAACCGGTCGCCCTGATATTCCAGAGAGGCGAAGGTCGGAGGCTCCAGAACCGATTGATAGCGGCTATGGAAAAATTCATCCAGAAAATTATAATCGCTCAGCACATCCACCTGCCCGCGGAAATCCAACCGCGGAAGGATATGGGTCATGTTCGCAACACGGAACTCGTACCGGTAGTGCGGAATCTTCAGCCTCGAATTATTTTCCGCCCAGCGGGAGGAATAATTGTCATCATCCTCCCAGTAGTAGTACGGATGCCAGTCGCGCATGCCGTAGAAGAAG
>Ga0310696_10007825_pt1 | contig 12514 bp, 23 predicted proteins | sample AusTroGonzalo_MG_4_FD_203885 | JGI IMG/M metagenome (GOLD analysis project Ga0310696, IMG submission 203885) | Bovine rumen microbial communities from tropical cattle in Woodstock, Queensland, Australia - Gonzalo_02 (v2) (version 2) | ecosystem: Host-associated > Mammals > Digestive system >... | reverse complement strand
CATCGAAGATGCTAAGAGAATCGTGTTGGAAGGAACGGGAAACATCCATGATAATCCCGAGCCGGTTGTTACGCCAGCGTCTGTTACCGATGTGATGGATCGTGAGACACTGCTGCCAGGAGAGTTCCGTATCAAGGGCTTGTTCAAGAACGGCACTTCCTGTCAGCCTGATGTTGTCTATGTAGCCAGATGGCTAACTAAGATGGACGGTCCCGGTAAAAAAGGTAAGATCCGTATCTGGGAAGCGGGGTCATATATAGAGGACGGTAAGCGCTATGGAACATACAGTGACTGGGACAAGGCCGTGCTGACCAATTACGAGGCCGTACCAGAGGCAACGATTTCCGGCAAACAAATTCATTAAAGATTGATAGTCATGAACGTATTGATAACATTACCAAAAGACTTGCTTGAAAGCATTGTTTCGGAAGAGAAGACTTTCGAAATGAGGAAGTGTAAGCCAAAGATGATGAACGTCGGCGAGGATGGATTCTTTGCTGTAGAAAAAGGCACCGATGAAGTTAAATGCTGGTGCAGGGTAGACGAGGTTAGAGAGATAACTATGACCGAAATCGTAGCAGCAGGCTACTCAAGGTATCTTGGTGTTACACCTCAGTTCATCCTTAACTATGCGCCAGTAGGCACTAAGGTGTTTCTGTGGAAAATAGGCAAGTGCATTAAAATTGAATACCTCACTCGCGGTTCGTTGTTTGTCGATAAGAACCCACAGCAGTTTGCCTATTGTCCATTGTCTTATGGAGAATCATTTTAAACCCTACGAATGTCTAACCAGTTAAATAAAACGATTATGAAGAAGAAAGATTTTGTGAACGAGGAAAAGGCTAACAGATTGTACTTGAAGAAAAGCGGAGTGGCAAGTGACAAGGCAGACCAGCTGGCATGGATGTTTGTCCTTATGATGGCCGCGTGCCTGATCTCTGGCCATATCTACCGCACATTCCTGGTCAGTGCCATGCTCTCATGCGTGTATATGCTGCTTGGTGTCATACAGTGTGTATGGCAGGCAGTGGCTGCATGGATATTCAAGCAGCAGATAAAACGCGAGCGTGCCAAGCATCCGGAGATTACTGACAAGGAATACCCCTGGCCCAAAGACTATCCCAACTATATGGGTGGCGGTGCATGGGTGTTCTATTACGCGAAGATGATTACCATCACAGCTGCAGTATGCTTCTTTGTTTATGGATTGTTGGATTAGTACTTATTGGGTATGGATATTGACAGAGAACTACAAGCATTTGCATCTCTACATTTGTCAGTTGGGCATCGAAGGAAAGTATGTAATGTTGAACATGTAAACAAATGACGAAACTTATGAAAGGAATAAACCTATTATACATCGACCTCTTCTGTGGGGCGGGTGGCACGTCAACGGGCGTGGAGTATGCCAGGCACGACGGGATGCAGTGCGCCAAGGTGGTGGCCTGCGTGAACCACGACAGGAACGCCATCCTCTCGCATCAGGCCAACCATCCGCACACGCTGCATTTTACCGAGGACATCAGGACGCTGGAGTTGAGTCCAATGGTTGAGCACCTGCAGAAGATGAAGGCGGAATACCCCAAAGCTCGCGTGGTACTCTGGGCTTCTCTCGAATGTACGAACTTCAGCAAGGCGAAGGGCGGCCAGCCGCGCGATGCCGACAGCCGGACATTGGCAGAGCACCTGTTCCGATACATTGAAGCCATTGATCCTGACTATATCCAGATTGAGAACGTGGAGGAATTTATGTGCTGGGGCGCGCTCGACGAGAACGGCAGGCCCATCAGTAGGGACCAGGGCAGCGACTACCTGCGCTGGGTAAGGAACGTGTGTGGCTACGGCTACGAGTTCGACTGGCGCATCTTGAACGCTGCCGACTTCGGGGCCTACACTTCGCGCAAGCGGTTCTTTGGGCAGTTCGCCAAGAAGGGTCTGCCGATTGTGTTCCCGCATCAGACGTATGCTAAGAAGCATGAGTGCGAGGCTGTCCTGAATGAACTCTTTCCAGACCAGTACAAGCCGTGGAAGGCCGTCCGCGAAGTGCTCGATCTGGACGATGACGGCGCAAGCATCTTTGGTCGCAAGAAGCCGCTGTGCGAGAAGACGCTGGAGCGTATCTATGCCGGGCTGGTGAAGTTCGTCGCGGGCGGCAAGAAGCAGCACGAGCAGTTTATGTTGCGCTACAACAGCGTGCGTCCACAGGACACCGTGAAGTCTATTGACGAGCCTTGCGGCGTTGTGACAACGGAAAACCGATTTGCCAAGGTAAAGTGCCAGTTCCTCTCGAAGCAGTTCAGCGGCGACCCGTCGGGCAAGAACATCGACATTGACCAGCCCGCCGGCACCGTCACCTGCAAGGATCATCACGCCTTCGTCACGGCCTACTACGGCAATGGGTTCAACACGAGCATTGACGGACCGTCTCCCACCGTCACTACTAAGGACAGGATTTCGCTGGTAACGACGAATTTCATGGAAAACCAGTACGGCAAGAGCAAGCCCACGTCCATCGACATCCCCTCTCCTACTCTTCTTAGCAATCCAACGCAGAAGATTGTGTCGGCGCAGTACCTGATGAATCCCTATTCATTCAAGAGCGACGGCGGCAGCATTGACAGACCTTGCTTCACGCTCATTGCCCGCATGGACAAGATGCCGCCGTACCTGATCACTACCAAAGAGGGAGTTGTAGGCATTGCCATCTATGAGACAGACAGTCCCTGGACCCGCAAGGTTAAGGAGTTTATGGCCGCATACGGCATCGTGGATATCTGCATGCGTATGCTGAAGATTGACGAGCTGAAGCGCATCATGGGTTTCCCCACTGACTATGTGCTTATCGGCACCCAAGCAGAGCAGAAGAAATATATAGGCAATGCCGTTGAGGTAAACATGAGCCGCGTACTCTGTGAAGCCCTGAGCGAGCGACTGAGCAGCGTTGCATAAGAATGAAAGTTAGTTTATGGAGGAATGAAATATGACCAAAGAAGAAATTGAAAAGTTCAAAAAGCAGGAGCGAGGCTCGATGATACGAGGCTATGCCAACGGCTACACAGCCCATTGGATAGACATGCACCCTCACGGCAAGTTGTATCGCGACATCAATAATGGTTTAGGTTGCGTGGCCTTCCCAGAAGAACAGATAATGCTGCTGCATCGTGACGGTCCTGTCGTGATGTTCCTTGAAACCACAAACGACCTCGACAGAATTGAGCAGGAAATGCACTTAGTGAGAACGATAGAATATCCAAACATGCAATTACCACCATTAAACAGAAAGGAGGGCTGAGTATGGCAAAGCACAAATGTACGGTAGCAAAGGCTACGCAAGAAGAGTTTGACAGGGTGTGGGGTTTCGTGCATCCTATGGAGGCTCTGTTCGACGGGCGCGGGTTCTTCAGCAACGAGGAAGACTGGCGCGACTGGGACGATGACGACGAGGACAAGAAGCGCTTGCTGAAGATTGAGAAAGAGCTTCTTGCAGCAGGCGAAGACGAGTACGACGGGCAGGTGGATAACCGCCTTATTCTCTACGAGTTTATGAAGGTGAAGTTCTTGGAGGCCAACTACTCTGGCAGCATCGGTCGCATACTGTTCAACTGCAGCACGCTGATAGACAACTGCTGCGATCCCGACCTCGACTACCTGGAGTTCAAGCCCAGCATCATGCACGCCGAGCGCATCGCCCTCGAAAAGGTAGAAAAGCTGATTGCTGATAGCGAGGCGCAAAGCCAGTCGCCCAAACAAATCCTTGCCGCCATCAAACAGCATATCGAAGAAACGAAAAAAGATAAGGAATAGCATTATGGCAGAAATGAAATACAAAGAATTGTCAATGGACGTGATAGGCACCTGCGTCAACAAACTGCGGGATGCACATCTGACGAAGCAGGAGTTCCTGGACTGCATGTGCGAAATCTACATGCGGACTATACTCGGGTACTGCAAGGCCGAACATCTGGATCCGTTGGAAACGCTCACGCTGTTTCATCAGAAATGCGAAGAGATAAGCCTGAAGGGACACGATGAAGCGAAGAGGGAATAGGAAATGAAAAGACTGTCGTGATTATGAAATTCATAGCAAGATAAATTAAAAGGAATACGACTATGGCAGAGAAGAAATTAAAGTATGCCTTCGGTATGAGCGACACGCACTGCGAGGCTGACCTCTTCGATACGATTGAAGAGGTGATTGAGTATGCACAAGCGTCATGGGATGACAAGGACGGCAACCCGTTCGACGAGGACTGCGACTACACTGGTTGCATCTACGTTGGTACGGCTGAGACCTACGAGCCTGCCGACTTTGCGCCATCGCTGGACGATATAGCCGACCAGATGACGGACAGGTTCTACAGCAACCACAACATCGACGACGATGCCGACGTGCAATACTACAAGAAAGAGGAAGCACAAAAGGAGTGGCGCGAGTTCATCAATAAGTATTTCGACATTCCTTGCACCATCATTGCCAACTGGAACGTCGGTATCTACGACCTGAAGGAGCATAAGTGGGTGGAGCGGTACGATAAGGAGGAGGACTGACTATGAAAAAAGAAGTAGAAGGTTATATTGCCCGTTACGGAAATGGCATACTATTCTCGAATGAGCCGATGAAGAAAGAAGGTTTCTTTGGTGACGGCAATGTGTGGTATGACACATTAGAAACGAAAGAGAACAGTCCGCTTGATTTGCGAGTGGATATGCACAAATATCTCGACATTCCAGAACTGACGTTCGAGAACTCACCGCGTCGCTGCAAGCTGACGATCGAGATTGGCGAGCAGCTGCCAGGCAACGACCAGCATGAGATAGACCGCAGGGTGAAGGCTAAGAGGATTCGTGGCAACATCCGCGAACTGGCCCACGCGACTGGTAGGTCGTATGACGAGGCGGTTGAGATTCTGCGAATATCAATACCTGACATTGCCGAATATATAAAGGAGGACTGACTATGACAGACGAAGAGAAAAGAAGGGAGCAAATATTAATAAAAGCTCACGAACTTGTAAAAGCAGCAAAGCCGCTTGTTGATAATTTGCCTTTATCAACAATGATAGCTATTGCAATAGAAATGGCTGATTGGTGTGATTCTAATCCATTAAAGAAGCCTGTCGAAAAGATGTGGCACGATGCGAGCGAGACACCATCTATATTTGGCACCTACCTACTGGTTCACGATGGAGGCTGGTGTGTAGCGCGGTATTACGGTAAGAATGTGCTGCGTGGAAATGCTACAGGTTGGGTAGAGATAAGCGAGAATATATTTATCGAACATCCGCAGCAGTGGCTCGACCTTAGAGACCTATTGCCACCGAAAAGAAATAAGGAGGACTGATCAATGGATACCAGACAGCAGCATAACAAGGTAGTATCGACTGACGAGTGGTACACCCCACGGTGGATTATCGACGAGCTGGGCCCCTTCGACCTCGACCCGTGTGCACCGCCAGCCGACGACAGACCATTCGAGATAGCGCCGACGAGTTACACCAAGGATGACGACGGGTTGACACGCGACTGGCACGGAATTGTGTGGATGAATCCACCCTACAGCCGCCAGCCTCTGCGCCACTTCTGTGAGAAGATGGCCGCACATGGCAACGGCATTGCCCTGCTCGCCAACCGCCAGGACAACGTGCTTTGGCAGGAAGTCATCTTCCCCACCGCCGCCTCGATGATCTTTATGCGCCACCGCGTGAAATTTATCCAGCCAGAAGGACGCATCAGCTCCCCATTCTTCGGCTCCTGCCTTGTGGCCTGGGGTCGTGAGTGTGACCGCCGCCTGCGCCAGTCAAGCATCGAAGGAAAGTATGTAGTGTTGAATTTATAAACAGATAAAAAATGAGAAAAGTAGAACTGTACGGCGGTATCACCGTTGACAAAGCATTGGAGGAAATCAAGGCAGTAGCCGCCGAACGTGGCGAGGAACACTACTGCGAGTTTAACGGCAAGACGCTGTATTCGACCGACACGATAGACGAAGCCTACATGAAGGTAACGGGCATGAACAAGGCCGACTACGACGCCAAGATTCAGGCGTTGATGGAGAAGCGCGAGGCCGAGGAGAAGGCTCACATGGCGAAGATTCCCGAACTGGTGGAATACTACAAGAAGGAGGCTCGCGGCCTGGTGCTCGACGAAAGGCTGGAGGACTGGGATAACTGTCTCGAAGTCCGCCTGGGCGACATCTACCGTGGCATGGAGCTGCAGCAGGTGATTGACTGCTCCCGGGTGATGAAGGACGAGACACTCGACCGCGAGGCTCGTCTGCGCAAGGCTTATAAGATATTCAACGACGCAGACCATAGCGGTATGTCGGCAAGGCTGACATGTTCCTTGCTGCGTCACTTCTGCCCAGACGGAAACGAACTGGCCGACGCTTGCAACGAGTTCCGCTACGAGGAGAACCACAAGACGAGTATCTACGTCAGCCGAGACCCCGACGGCAAGTTGCTTTTGCACTTTGCTTATCCGAATTGGGGTGACGATGGTACATTCCGCACTCCGAACCAAGTGGAGCTGAATCCGCTGCTGTTCCCCGAACTGATGCCGGGTGAGCGTGTGGAGTATAAGGCAGGAGAATTATTTAGTAGAATCAGATAGTGACTATGATATGGATTGAAAGAGAACTTGACGAGCGGCTGGGAGTGCTGAGGATTAACGAGAAAAATTAAAGGAATTATGGATTTCATTCAGAAAGCGAAAGAAGCCATTATGAAGGCAGAGCACACCAGCAACGTGGTAGTGGTAAGTCTGTCTTATGACATAAGCATGTCGTATGGAGGCATCCGAGAAGCCAAGGCAAAGGTATGGCTTGGGAAGAGGATGAAAACGACTCGCGAATACACGATGTATTGGGACGCAGAGAAGGAAGAGTTTGTCAACCTCAATCCAAAGCCCGATTTGATTTCGTCGTTCAAGAGGGAGTACAACGACTTCAAGATTAGCAGCATGACAGAGGAGGAACTCTTCGCCCTGCTGAAGAAAGCCAACCGTCGCCGCAAGTCGGCAGAGCAAAAACTAAGGCTGAAGCAGGCAAAGTGCCGCCGTATAAGCGACGATGCCATGACAGCCATCGGCGGCCGACAGCGCACCATCGGTGAACTTAAAGAACTGGAAGATGCAAAACGATGAATTTAAACAATAACGATTTAAGTATTACGAAAATGGGAAAGTTAGAATACAAGTCACCGCCACCACCAAAGCCTGACGACGCAGACTACATGAAGGTGTGGCACCTGTACCTTGAGACAGATCTGGAGAATTTCCACGTCAAGAGTGAACGCGACACATGGCGCAAGGCATTCTACGCAGTCGCCGCCATCCTGTTTGCCGTGGTCATAGCACTGATAGTGCTGTGTGGTAGCAAGTTTATAAGAATCTAAAACGAGAGCTATGGAATCTATAACTTTTGAAGACGACAAGATTAGTATCACGGCTGTGTTCTATGATAACATGGTTAAGCTGGAGGGAACGTATATATTCGATACAATGCCTCCTGGCGACCTCTACGAGCATCCATGTAGGATCGAGTCTCTTGAAGACGGGCGCTATAAGATGAAGGCCGAGATCTTTATACCCAACGGCATTATATACGATGCCCTTTGTATCAATGACAAGCGGGTGATAGATGGCTTTAACAGCTGGCTGAAAGATATTGTCGATAATATAGCACAGGCTCGTGGTATCAAGAAAGCTACAAGAATGAATTTTGAGAAGGCGAACTGAATAATCGTGGTTGTCCTACGACAATCCACAGTAAAAACTAAAAACATATAATTATGGCAAAAGTAAGATTAACAAAGAAGAACTTTACTAAGTACTTATCCGAGCATCTGGAATCAACAGGTTTTGAAAACATAATGCTCAATGCCTTTACAGGAGGCAAAGCAGAGGATGTCCTGCAGATGCTGCCAGACGAGCAGCCTGTTATCATCGACACGAAGTTCGTGGTGGCTGTAGGTCAGCTTACCAAGCTCGAGGAGACTGGAGATGTCGTGTTCCAGGTCATGTTCAACTGTAACGACCCGAAGATGCAGAACATGTGGATCAAGGGAGAGGAGTATAGGACTTTCCTATGCGCGTGGTTCTGCATGGACGAAGAGACGTATGATGACGCGGCTGTGATAGACGTCGCCTCTGGTACGATGAAGTGGAAGCATCCGTTCGGTGTCTACGCAGCCCAGGTAAAGGCGGCCAGAGAGGCGTGTGCTCATGTCGACGACCCCTATATGATTGATGTCCTGAGCCACTTCGAGGAGGAACTCCTCGCTGCAGATAAACTAAAGAGTGCAAACGAACTGCTTACGCGCCATGGCAAAGAAACAAAAGAATGAGAGTGCAGAGCTCGACCTTGAGAAGTCGGTTATGCTGGCCAAGACCCTGTTGAAGCATTTCGACGGTGTGTCGTACAGTGAGCTGAAGTCCGTCCTTAACGGGCTCACCATTACGATTGCGGAGCTCATGCGTATTACCTACCAGGACTGCGAAGTCAGCGAAGAGGACGGTCTGGAGAAACTGGTGCTGTCGTGGTTCTCGGCTACCGATTCTGTCAGTGGACTTAATTTCCGGAAGTACATCACTGGCATTGAGACGAAACAGGAAAATGACAAAAAACCTTAAATGTGTGTTACAGATGGCTGTGTTTTGTGTGTTTGTATATACGATTACCGCACAAGTGGCGCTAATTCGGGTGGAAATTATGCCCTTGGCATAACTGTTCCGTCATGATTAACTTTGCAGCAGCTATCTGAACGCCGTAAGGCATATATTATTAATAACTAAATTTTTAAGATTATGAGTAAGAAAACATTTGCACTTGTAAGCACCATCATCGTCAGCTTGCAGGCTATCTGAGTCGCCGTAGTAACCTACTATGAGCCAGCGAAGGCAACCGCCATCAACGAGGCTATCGTCCTCGGCTGTGATGCCGTCATCGCTATCATGACAAAGTTCGTGAACTTTAATCCTACACTGGAGAAGAAGTAATGGAGATCACTGGTAATATCATTGCTGTGCTGCCGGCGCGCCAAGGCGTGTCGGCACGCACAGGCAATCCTTGGATGACACAGCAGTACGTCCTTGAGATTCCCGGCAACTACCCGAAGCACATGTGCTTCTCTATGATGGGAGAGGACCGTATCAAGCAGTTTGCGCTGCAGCAGGGAGAGTCGGATGTCACGGTCCAGTTTGAGATAGACGCGCGCGAATATGAAGGCAAGTGGTACAACGACCTCCGCTGCTATAATATCGTGCGCCGTAGCCATCAGCAGCCTGCCCCGCAGGCACAGCAGCCGTCAGCCGCTAACAGTCCCTTCCCGCCAGACCCCTCTTCCGAAGAACCACTACCCTTTTGATAATGATGACGATCTAAAACTTAGTAACTATGGCAAGAAACGAAAAACTATTCAGAACCTTTTGGGATGCCTACGGGTTGAAACTCGACCGTATCGGCGCGCTGAGCGCATGGAACCGGCTGTCCGCCAAAGACCAGCATGCAGCCATCGCAGGCATCGAGACCTATCGCAGCAACTGCTTAAAGCAAGGCGTCAGGATGATGTACGGCCAGGGCTATCTCAGCCATCACCGATGGGAAGACGAGCTTGTGGAAGCCCCCGTCCAGGTCCAGCAGCCGAAACGACCGGTATTCGAACAGATGTCGCTCTGGTAACTAAAGAACTACGCCCATGAGAAAGAAATGGATTAACCTGCAGCCATGGCTCGACTATTTCGAGATGCTGCAGACGTATGTGGAGAAGGCATATCTGGAGATGTACCCTGACAAGAACGTGGCGTATATCACCGAGGCCGCCCTGCTTACGCTCTCCAACGCCGACAAGATACCCAAGGAGGACAAGCTGAAGCAGCTGCGAGCCTATATGACAGTGATGCGCAGGATACACGCCTATGCAGCCTGGCAGGCCCGTCAGGGCTACCGCTACCTGCGTAAGCCATTTGCCTTGCATGTGGTGAAGGACGAGAAGCCGCACGATATGGTATGCACCATCCTGCTGACACGTGTCCGCCGTTGGTACTGGCCGTTTGTCAAGAGAGAGAATATAGACGTAATACCCTATGCGAAATGAAAGAGTCGGAGTTCTATCAGGTGATATCGGATTTGAGCCGAGTGCCGTTGCGCGACCACATGATGCACGGCTTTGAGGAGCGTCAGGATTTCTTCAATTCCGTCCGTCAGCTGCGTGACCGGTGGAAAGACCGCATCGGCGAGTGTATCAACCGTCGTAACGGCTTTGTGTTGCTGCGCTTCCATGATACGCCAGGCGGCATGGCCGACGAGGCATGGCTGCCAGACTACCTTGTCCTTCCTGTCAGCAAGCCCGCCTACCTCGAGACCAGGGAGCCGACGCCCCAGGAGCAGACCGAGGCGGAGATTGACAAGGCTTTCGGGTTCTAAAAAGGAAAAACGCTATCCTCACGGACGGCGTTTTTCTTTTCGTATGGAACGAATATCAATTCTAATAACCTAAAAAAATACTGCTATTTGAAAATCTTGCGAATATCATAATATATCGGATGAATTGTGTTGGTCCTGTTTAGTGATCTTGTCCGGGTCTATATCCTTGTAGCCGCCTGCCACCGTGAACTTACATACCATGATGATTCCTATGCCGCAGGTCAGGATATGCGAGTAGATATCCGTGAACCACTCAGGCAGCGTGCCTCCCATGGCCGGTACGGCTGTGTTGATGGCGAATGCCGTCGAGACGATACACGATGTCACCACGACTATCCAGTAGAAGAACCGTGGCATCTTCTGGTGCCAGCGCTCCTTGATTTCACTGCCTGTACGCTTGATCTGTTCTCCCATGGCTACTGTCGTTGTATCTTTACACCGGGGTCTGACATGAGAATGAGGTTCGAGAGACCCTTCACGTCGCTGGCCAGTCCCTGGATGTCGGAGCGTACGGCTCCCACCTGCTCGATGAACTTCTTCTCCATGGAGTTCATCTTCTCCAGGGATTCGTCCTGTTTCTTGGAATGGCTGTCCTGCCGCTTCTGGATGTTCTCGATGGTCTTCTCGATACCGTCGATGGTACTCTTGAGCGTTGTCTGCAGGCTCTCGACGGTCTTCTTCATCACGTCGATCTCGGCCTTCAGCACGAAGACCTGCCTGAAGAGCCAACCGACCAGTCCTGCTATGGGCACGACAAGGTACGGCCAGATGTCTATCATCACTTGATTCATTTCCCTTTTTCTTTTCTGCAAAAATACACAATTCCCCTGCCATCCACAAGGGCATTGCCTAACCTTCCAGTGCCAGCGTCACGGTAAACTCCACGCTCGGCGTCTGCTGCTTTGTGCGGTCATAGATGGATGTCTGCTTCTTGGCCGGCTCTATCATGACAGGCACGTAGCTTCCCTGGTACAGCATCCAGTGACGGCGTGCCAGGAGGAACTCCATGGCCCACCACTCGGCCCACTCGCGACTCTGCATGCCAGATGACATCTGCCACTCACGGCGTGGACCACCCTGTGTGATACTGAATACAGAGCGGCTCGGCTTGAATGACGGACGCTCGATTCGTGCATAGGCCTTGACCTCGGTGGAGATGTTCATCGCCTCGAGGTTCAGGGCACTGCAGGTCTCGACGGCACCGCGTCTGTTGACGAACAGGAAGTCGGCATACTGCTGGTCGTCACGTAGCAGGATAGGCGCATGTCCTGTCCAGCCTGCCTGGCTGCCCGGCGTGTCGTCGGCCTGCGGTGTGGCTGTCTTGGGATAGAAGATGCTCTTGGTATAGCCCTGCTGCACGTCCACCCATGACGAGATGCTGTCCTTACCCACTATCTCCGGTGAGCTCGTCGGCTTGGTGCTGGCATCACCGTTGCGCACACCCGTATGCTCCCAGTGGCTCGCGTCGGCATTGGCCTTGTCGCCGATATTGCTCCTCTCCCACTCCGTCAGTCCGCCAATGAGGCACTGTCCGCCGGGGATGTCCGTATGTCCCTCGGAGTCCACGCATTCGGTGGTCGTGAAATAGCCGTCGCTGGCGATATACTCCGTCTGTATGTTCAGGATATACTCGCGCATCAGGCGCGACTGTGCCTGCTGGCTATTCCCAGAGAGGGCGGCATTGGCCTTGGCCACCTCCGCCTCGTACTGGTAGTCGCTCCAGATGGCACGCAGCGCACTCGAGATATCGAGGCTGGCCGTCGACTGGCCTGCCGTGTCGATATGGTACGTCCCTACGAATTTGTTGTTGTGCTTGACGAAGATGCGCACGATGTTGAACGGCGACGTGGGTTTTCCTGTCGTCTCGTCCGTCGGCCATTCCAAACCGCTGATGTCGATCACGACGGGAGAGTCGGTGAAGTAGCTCTTGCCTGCGCCGAACATACCTGATACTGTAACTATGTTGTATGCCATAAGCTTTGAATTTTAGATGTACATTATTTCGAAGTTGACCAGTCCGAGTCCTGTCTTGATGTCTACGACGAACTGCATCTTACGGACAAAGCCCGTGATGTCGCCGACGTGCACCTTCTT
>Ga0310696_10007824_pt1 | contig 12517 bp, 8 predicted proteins | sample AusTroGonzalo_MG_4_FD_203885 | JGI IMG/M metagenome (GOLD analysis project Ga0310696, IMG submission 203885) | Bovine rumen microbial communities from tropical cattle in Woodstock, Queensland, Australia - Gonzalo_02 (v2) (version 2) | ecosystem: Host-associated > Mammals > Digestive system >... | reverse complement strand
TTGCAGTTCTGTGTCTATTATTCCTATTAGGCGGTCTGTTCCAGTCGTATGCCGAGGGCATCTGGATTTTGGCATTATGTTTGCTGTTACAATGTATCATGCACTTCCAATTAGCGCGTAAATGAGAAATAAATATCTGTATATCACCCTCCTGACGATGCTGGGGTTCAATGCCGAAGCCACAGCACAGATGCTGGCAGAAGCACCTAAGTTGGTGGTAAGCATCACTGTCAATCAGTTGCGCACGGATTTGCTGGAGACCTATGCCCCACTCTACACCCCAGACGGACTGAAACGGCTGATGGAAGAAGGGATGGTGTTTCCCTATGCCAGTTATGATTTCACGCCCGTAGATGCTGCTTCTGCCTCTGCATCCCTGCAGACAGGTACTACACCTTATTATAATAGTATTACCGGGGCAGAATGGTTGAACCGTACCACCCTTCGTCCACAGCATGTCCTGGATGACCAGGAACAAAAGCTGTCGCCAGGTCAGTTGATGACCTCAACCATCGGTGATGAATTGAAGATAGCCACCAAGGGTCAGGGAAAGGTGCTGTCGTTTGCCACCACTGCAACATGTGCCATTTTGTCAGCAGGTCATGCTGCCGATGGAGCAGTATGGATAGAGAAAGGACAATGGCAGCAGTCACCCTATTTCAAGCCAGCCAACCAGTGGCTGAGCTGGTATGTCAACCAATATCTGCCCACGAAAGATGTCAACAGGAGCATTACCGATCTGGCCGTCAAATGCGTGGAGCAGTTGGGATTAGGTAATGATGACCAACCAGACCTGCTGTGTGTCAACTACGACATACAGTCAGATGCTGTAGGTTATCAGATGATGGACCATAACATCGCAGCGCTGGTAAATGGTGTGCTGGAGAGGATTTCACGAGAGCGCGTGCTGTTTGTCCTGGCAGGTACCACCACGACAGAGGAAGAGGAGGAAAACGAAAACGAGCGTTACCGCATCCCCACAGGAAAGGTCTATATCAACCGTTCGGCCAATCTGCTTAACATGTATTTAGGAGCCATGTATGGTTCTGCACAATATGTAGAGACCTACTACAAGAACCAAATTTTCCTGAATCACAAGCTCATTGAGCAGAAGAACCTGAAGAAAACGGAGGTGTTGCAACTGGCCCAGGACTTCCTGTTGCAGTTGTCCGGCATACGTCAGGTGTACACCAGCTACCAGTTGCAGACTGCTGACAGTGAGATGCTGAGACTGATTCGCAATGGTTTCAATAAAGAAAAGTGCGGTGACCTGATTGTAGAGGTGAATCCCGGTTGGCAACTGGTCAACGAAGAGACCCACCAGCAGACCACTTCCCGTGCATATGCCAGTCCTTTCCCCATTATTCTTTTTGGCGGAAACATACAAGCGCAACGTATTCAGACACCTGTCACAGCAGACCGTATTGCACCGACTGTGACACGTGTTATCCGTATCCGCGCTCCCAATGCTTGCAAGGTAGAGCCACTTTTTTAAGGTAAAAAGGTAAAAAAGTAAAAAGGTAAGCAAAAGTACGGAATATTTTTCGTACCTTTGCAGGCCATAAGCAATGATAGTTGATAGTTGAAAGTTGACAATTGAAAGAATAAAAATATAATAAGATATGAATTTTAATAAGATTTTACGTTCGTTGTTCGGTGACAAGGCTTCCCGTGACATGAAGCTCATTCAGCCTGTGGTAGAACAGGTAAAGGCCGCTTACCCCGCCGTACAACAGCTTGACAACGACCAGTTGCGCCAGCGCACGAAAGAAATCCAGCGTCAGGTGCAGGACTCTGCCAAGGAGCAGAAAGAAGAGATCGCAAAGTTGAAGGCCACCATCGAGGACACCCCCATCGATGAGCGTGCAGACATCTTCGCAAAGATAGACAAGAGAGAAAAAGAGGTGCTTGACATCTATGAGGAATCCCTCAACAAGGTATTGCCTGAGGTTTTTGCCATTGTCAAGGAGACCGCCCGCAGGTTTGCCGAAAACGAGGAGACCATTGTTACTGCCACTGATTTTGACCGTGAACTGGCAGCAGATCCCCGTAAGGACTTTATCTCCATTGACGGTGACAAGGCCATCTATCATAACCATTGGACTGCAGGTGGTAATGACCTGAAATGGGAAATGGTCCACTACGACGTACAGTTGTTTGGCGGTACCGTGCTGCATCAGGGAAAGATTGCCGAGATGGCCACTGGTGAAGGTAAGACCCTCGTGGCTACCCTCCCCGTGTTCCTGAATGCCCTGACGGGTAATGGTGTCCATGTCGTCACTGTCAACGACTATCTGGCCAAGCGTGACTCCGAGTGGATGGGTCCGCTGTATATGTTCCATGGCCTGAGTGTAGACTGTATCGACAAGCACCAGCCCAACTCCCCCGAACGTCGTAAGGCCTATCAGGCAGATATCACCTTCGGTACCAACAATGAGTTCGGTTTCGACTATCTGCGTGACAATATGGCCATCGCGCCCAGTGATCTTGTGCAAAGGGCTCACAACTACGCCATCGTCGATGAGGTTGACTCCGTGTTGATTGACGATGCCCGTACGCCACTGATTATCTCCGGTCCTGTGCCTAAGGGAGACGACCAGATGTTTGAGGAATACCAGCCACTGGTTGAGAAACTGGTGGGTGCACAAAAGCAACTGGCCACACAATTCCTGGCCGAGGCCAAGCAGAAAATCAGTGAAGGCCAGCAGAAGAATGACAAGAAGCTGACAGACGAAGGTTTCCTGGCACTGTATCGTTCTCACAAGTCGATGCCCAAGAACAAGCCCCTCATCAAGTACCTTTCTGAGGAAGGCATCAAGAGCGGTATGCTCAAGACCGAGGAAACCTATATGGAGAATAACAACCGCCGTATGCCAGAGGTGGTAGAACCCCTCTTCTTTGTGGTTGACGAGAAGCTGAACTCCTGCGATCTGACTGATAAGGGTACTGCTTGGTTAGCCAATCAAGTGAATGACAAGGACCTGTTTGTATTGCCTGACATCACCAGTCAGCTGTCTGCCCTCGAAGCAGACAGCACACTGTCGGACGAAGAACGTGTGAACAAAAAGGACGAGCTGCTGCAGCACTATGCCGTTCAGAGTGAGCGTGTACATACCCTGCAACAGCTGTTGAAGGCATACTGTATGTTCAACAGGGACGATGAGTATGTGGTCATTGACGGTGAGGTGAAGATTGTTGACGAACAGACGGGCCGTATTATGGAAGGCCGCAGATGGAGTGATGGTTTGCACCAGGCTGTCGAAGCCAAGGAGCACGTCAAAGTCGAGGCTGCCACACAGACCTTTGCCACCATTACCCTGCAGAACTATTTCCGTATGTACCACAAGCTGGCCGGTATGACCGGTACGGCTTCTACGGAGGCTGGTGAGTTCTGGGATATCTACAAGCTTGACGTGGTGGAGATTCCTACCAACCGTCCTGTCATCCGTGACGATATGGACGACCGCATCTATAAGACAGCCCGCGAGAAGTATCGTGCAGTCATTGAAGAGGTAGTACGTCTGCGCAATCAGGGCCGTCCGACACTGATTGGTACAACCTCAGTGGAAATCTCTGAGCTTTTGAGTCGTATGCTCGATATGTATGTCAATCCTGAGACTGGCAAGCGCGAGGGTATTCCTCATCAGGTGTTGAATGCCAAGCTGCACCAAAAGGAGGCAGACATTGTGGCTCTGGCCGGTCAGTCAACGAATGGCAAAGGTGCTGTGACCATCGCTACCAACATGGCAGGTCGTGGTACCGATATCAAGCTTTCGCCCGAAGTGAAAGCCGCAGGTGGTCTGGCCATCATCGGTACTGAGCGTCATGAAAGCCGTCGTGTAGACCGTCAGTTGCGTGGTCGTGCAGGACGTCAGGGAGACCCGGGTTCTTCACTGTTCTTTATCTCTTTGGAAGACAAGCTGATGCGCCTGTTCGGTTCTGAGCGTATTGCCACCGTGATGGACAAGTTAGGTTTCAAGGAGGGTGAAGTGCTGGAGAGTTCGATGATTACCAAGCAGGTAGAGCGTGCCCAGAAGAAAGTCGAGGAGAACAACTTCGGTATCCGTAAGCGTCTGCTGGAATATGATGACGTGATGAACAAGCAACGTACGGTCGTTTACTCGAAGCGTCGTCATGCCCTGATGGGTGAACGTATCGGTATGGATATCTCGAACACCCTCTGGGACCGTGTCGTGAATATCATCGAGACCAACGACTACGAAGGCTGCAAAGAGGCGTTCATCAAGATTTTCGCCATGGAGTGTCCCTTTACGAGTGAGGAGTTTATCAACAAGAACCACGAGGAACTCTGCGAGGAAGTCTTCCAAGTTGTTATGGGCAACTTCAAACGTAAGATGGAACACGTGCAAGAGGTGGCTATGCCCGTTATCAAGCAGGTGTACGAAAATCAAGGGCAGATGTATGAGCGCATCCTTGTACCCCTGACCGATGGTCGTAAGATGTACAATATTGCCTGTAACCTGAAAGAGGCCTACGACACTGAGTGTAAGTCGGTGGTCAAGGAGTTTGAGAAGCAGATTCTGCTCCATATCATCGACGAAGCGTGGAAGGAGAACTTGCGTGAACTGGACGAGTTGAAGCATTCCGTGCAGAACGCATCCTACGAACAGAAAGACCCGTTGCTTATCTTCAAACTCGAAAGTGTGAAGCTATTCGACAATATGGTGAACGTCATGAACAACCGTTCTGTCAGCATCCTCATGCGTGCCCAGATTCCTGAGATGCAACAGGTTCAGGAGGCTGCTCCCGAAGAGCACACCCAGCGCGGACAGTATACCGAATCGAAGCAGAGCCTCTCGCAGGAACAGATGACTGACCCCAATCAGGCTGCAGCTGCTGCTCAGGACACCCGTGCCCAGCAGCCCCGCACACCGATTATCAAGGACAAGCTACCCGGACGTAACGATCCCTGCCCATGCGGAAGCGGTAAGAAGTTCAAGAATTGTCACGGCCGCGGCTTAGTGTAATTGTCGGTATCCCGTAATAACGTTATAACGTAATAACGAAAAAACAATGATTAAGATCAACAACCTCAAGAAACAGTTTGGTGAGACATGTGCCTGCGATATTCCTTCGTTTACTATTAACGACGGGGAAATCCTCGGGCTTGTAGGAAACAACGGTGCCGGTAAGACAACCCTTTTCCGTTTGCTTCTCGACCTGCTGAAGGCAGACGAAGGCAGTGTAAACTATGTATTCCCTTTACCCGACGCGTCGGGAATAGTGGAAACTGAGGGAACAGAGGGGACGGTGGCTATTAATCCTACTGAGAGTGAGGCTTGGAAGCAGCACGTAGGAGCCTACATCGACGAAGGTTTCCTCATTGATTTCCTGACTCCTGAAGAGTATTTCGCCTTTTTAGGCAAGGTGTCTGGCATTAGTCAGCAGGAAGTTGATGAGCGACTGAAACAGTTTGAACGCTTTGCTAATGGCGAGGTGTTTGGTCAGAAGAAGCTCATCCGCAACCTCTCTGCAGGTAATAAGATGAAGGTGGGCATTATCTCTGCCCTTTTCCGTCGTCCCCAAACCGTCGTTCTTGACGAGCCTTTCAATTTCCTTGACCCCACCAGTCAGCTGGTGCTCAAGCATCTGTTGCAGGACTACGCCCAGCAGACAGGTGCCACCATTCTCATTTCGAGCCACAATCTGCAGCATACGGTGGACATCTCCACGCGTATTGCCTTGCTCGAACATGGTCAGATAATCCGCGATTTGCCCAATGCAGCAGGCAGCGCAGCAGCTGAACTGCAGGAGTACTTCGGAGCAGAATAAACTGTAGAAATTGCATTAGATTCATCAGGTGAGCTGACTGATTGTCGGCTCACCTTTATATAAAATCGCCTCTCACTGAAAGATATTTCCGAAATTATTTGGAAGTTTTAGTTTTTATTCGTATATTTGCAGATGAAATACTGACCTACTAAAAATTAAGCTTATGGTAATAAGAAGACTTACATGGATGACTGCGCTGCTGATAGGTAGCGTATGTACCCTCTGTGCCGAGGAATTAGAGAGCACTGAGACAACTGAGACCAAACAAAAGGCCACCATCGAGTTGCCTGCCTGGGTGAAGAACATCAAGTTCAGCGGTTACGGTATGCTGCAGTATCAGGGACAGGACCCTGAGGGCAACCACTCCAACACGTTCAATCTCCGTCTGGCACGTTTCATTCTCGATGGTAAGATTGGTGATTTCGACTGGCGTGCCCAGATACAGGGAACCAATGCTACCGGTCCCGGACAGCCCACTGTACAGCTGGTCGACCTCTATGCCGAATGGCGTAGATTCCCTGAGTTCAAAATTCGTGCAGGAGAGTTCAAGCGTGCCTTCACCTTTGAGAACCCGACCCACCCCATCACACAGGGTTGGCGTGCCTATGCCGATGTCATCAACACCCTTTCGGGTTTTGGTGACAGAACTGGTGAGAGATCCTCTGGCGGACGCGATATTGGTATTCAGTTTGCCGGTGACCTGTTCCCCAATGCCAATGGCCGTCGTTTGTTCCACTATCAGGTAGGTATCTACAATGGTGAAGGTATCAACCAGAAGGACATGGATAACCGCAAGGATATCATCGGTGGTATCTGGGTGATGCCCATCAAGGGTATGCGTATTGGTGCTTTCGGATGGACGGGTAGCCGCGGTGCCATGCTCGATCCACTGACAGGCGAGACCCGCAGCGTTGAGAAAAACCGCTATTGTCTCTCTGCTGAATACGACAAGGACGAATACACTTTCCGTGCAGAGTATATTCACAGCCAGGGCTGGGGAGCTGCAAAACCTGCTAATAATGTGCGTGAGATAGACTACGCCAATGGTGACAAGGCTGACGGTTGGTATGCTTTCGGCATCGTTCCCGTCATCAAGTCAAAGCTCCATGCCAAGGCCCGTTATCAGTGTTATCGCAACAAGAAGGAATGGGGCAGTGCCAAGACGTCGTACGAAGTTGGTGTGAACTATTTCTTTACGAAGAACCTGGAGATGCACCTTGAGTATGCCCGCATCAACGACCGCGCATTGGCCAAGCACAACTACAATCTAGTGGACGTAGAGTTGGACTTCCGTTTCTAGACCACAGATTACACAGATGACGCAAAATGCGCGGATTACGCAGATTTCATGAATTTGCGCTTGAGTGATTCCCACAGATGCGTCTTCTGGCGCAACAAATGAACCGAATAAGCCGTGCTGACCAATGTCAGTGCGGCTTCTGCTATCCAGTAATACCAGCCCTCAGTCACCAGTGTTACGCCATAGGCCGTAAATCCGATGATGGTCTGTACTGCGGCATAGCGTAGCACTGTCTTTGTGGTTCGATAGCCGTAATAGAAATACGAATATCCTCCTACCATGATGCATTCAAACACATGAGCCACCACGATGGCCAGTCCTGTGCCCCACAGTCCCCACTGTTGGAAACCGACCATCACCGCCACCACGAGCACTACAAAATAGCACGTTTCCAGCAACAGATACGACAGCGAAAGGCTCCTCGCCAAGGTGATGTATGCTATCGGCATAGTCAACACCTTGAAATACATCGCCAGTACCGTCACCTGGGCCATGCCTACCACGGGCATAAACTCACGGCTGAACAGAATCGGTATCAGTATGGGCAGCAACATCACGAGTGCCACCAGCATAGGTGACAGCAACAGCAGTGAAACCTCTATCTGCTTGTTTACCGTCTCGTTCGTCTTGGCGATATCCTTGCATACGCCAGACAAACGCGGGAAATAATCGCTCTCCATCGCAGAGAATACCATGCCCGCATAGGTGATGGTCAGCATGAAACCGACGTTGTAGAGACCTACAAAGTCCAGTCCGCCCTCCACATTCAAATAGGCACGTATCATCATTTCCGACGCACTGCCTATCGCCGCAGCCAACACGAAGGCCAAACCCAGACGTATCATGCTCGCTCCATGTTTCAGCTGCTTCTTGCTGAACTGCAGTTTCAGCGGATACAGGCGGTACGAATAGCCGGTGGTTACCAACATGCCCGCTCCGGCTATCAGGACAATAGCAGGAACGACCCCCGAATGACGGAAGAAGTAGTACAACGGAATAGACAAAATGACCGAAGCCACCACTATATATATTTGTACGCGCGCGAGGGCTCCCAAACGTCGAGTGGCTTTTAGGATAGCTGTCTCACCACCAGTAATGGCTATCATTGCCACCGATATGCCCAGCATGGCATAGTGCAGTGTGTGGTTACCCCAGGTAAACGAAAGGTCGTTGATGAGCGGACTTACCAAGACGCAGAACAAGCACCCCAGTACAGCAGCTATCATACTCCACAAACGTATCACTTTGATGTAGTATTCCAATAAATCGGTGCGCTGCTGCTCATAGTATCCCGACAGTCGTGGCACAGCACCGAACGAGATACCTAAGTTCGTACACTGCGAGGCAAAACTCTGCACCGATACCAGCAACGAGTTCAGACCCATTCCGCCAGCTCCCAACAACAGAGCCATAAACTTATTGCGTACAAGGCCTATCAGTATGACCAGGCCCTGTACACCACCGAAGACGCTTGTGTATTTCAACACATGGTCGTAGTTGTCGTTCTCTGACCTTTGGTCAGAGTGTGGCGTTGCAATGCGCTCTTGCTCCATCTTATTTACGATATTATAACGTAAAATCAGCCTTTTTATTACATAATGCGTCTATTTCTTTGGTGCTTTCCATAAAAAATGCTACTTTTGCATCGTGAAACTAACTATCATCATACCCGTCTATCGTGTAGAGGCCACGCTCGACCACTGTGTGGAGAGCGTGCTTCGACAGGCTGTCACCGATATGGAGGTGATACTTGTTGACGACGGTTCACCCGATTCGTGTCCACAGAAGTGTGACCAGTGGGCTGACCGCGATAATCGCATACAGGTCATCCACAAGGAGAATGGCGGACTCAGCGATGCGCGCAATGCGGGTATTGACATCGCTCAAGGTGACTATCTGACCTTCGTGGACTCTGACGACTGGCTAGAAGAAAATACCCTCGCACCGCTGCTCGACATGATGGGGGATGCAGACCTGCTCGAATACTCCATCCACCAGCGTCTCACACTGCCCGACTGCACCTATACCGACATGAACGACTACTGGCTCCGCGGTCAGGCCTACCTGCATACTTATGCCTGCAACAAAATCTACCGCCGTAGCCTGTTCGACAACGTTCGGTTCCCCCGTGGCAAGGTATTCGAGGATGCCTGGACCCTGCCCCTGCTGTTGCGCCAGTGCCATAAGGTCATGACCACGTCCCGCGGTTTCTATCACTATCAGTGGAATCCCGACGGCATTACTGCCAAGGCCGATGGTCATCAGTTGGCCATGCTCCTCGAAGCTCACCTGACCAACGGCATGCCTGTCAATGACATCTACTACCTCCACTTGCTCAACATTCAAATCGACGTGTGCGAGCGGATTGACGTTCCCGTCACCCTTCCTTTCCGACGGGTTCATTACGATCATCTCCACGGTGTACAAAAAATCAAGGCAGTTGCAAACAATCTATTAAGAATCAATGCATTATGCAAAATAGACCACTTCATACATCACTTCAAGAAGCCCAGCCGCTGGTAACGTTTGTCGTCTGCTACTACAACCTGCCCGTGCAGATGCTGTGTCAGTGTGTAGACAGCATCCTGTCACTTTCGTTGCAACGTGATGAACGAGAAATCATTGTCGTAGACGATGGTTCCGACGTCAATCCCACCAACGCCCTCATGCAGTATGGCGATGACATCATCTACGTCCGACAGAAGAACTCCGGTCTGAGTGCTGCCCGCAACTTAGGCATCAGCATGGCCACGGGCCGATATCTGCAATTTGTTGACGGAGATGACAGGCTGATGAACGAACCCTACAACCACTGCCTCGACATGCTTCGTTCACATGAGGATGCTGACATGGTGATGTTTGACTTTACCACCACGACGGACATTTCAACGACATATACCGACGGACGTGTCCTCAGCGGTACCGAATACATGCGCCACAACAACATCCACGGTTCCGCCTGCCTATATCTTTTCCGACAGAAGACCCTCAGCGAACTGCGTTTCACACCGGGCATCTTCCACGAAGATGAGGAGTTTACCCCCCAGTTGCTACTACGTGCCGAGCATGTCTATTCCACCGATGCTCGCGCGTACTATTATCATAAGCGGCAGAACTCCATTACTTCAACGACTGATGAGCAGAAAGTGCAAAAGCGCCTCGATGACCTGCACGCCATCACACACCGACTCTACATGCTGGCAGACCGCCTGCCACAAAACGACCGTCTGGCCCTGCGACGCCGTGTAGCCCAGCTCACCATGGACTACCTTTACCAGATCATCATGCAGACACGTTCTGCCCAGCAACTCGACACCCGCATTGCCCTGTTGCGCAGCGAGGGACTCTTCCCCCTGCCCGACGAGGACTACTCGCAGAAGTACGTCTGGTTCCGACGCATGACGAGCACCGCCTTAGGACGTACTCTGTTATTACACTCACTGCCACTCCTACGCAAGGAACGATGAAGATACTGCTCATAGGCGAATACAGCAATGTCCACGCGACACTGGCCAAGGGGCTTCGCACCCTGGGTCATGAGGTTTGCGTCATCTCCAATGGTGACTTCTGGAAGAACTATCCGCGCGACATTGACGTTACCCGCCAGCCAGGACGTTTCGGAGGTCTCCGCCTGACAGCAAAGGTCTATTCGCTGCTCCCCAAGATGCGAGGCTACGACGTGGTACAGCTCATCAACCCAATGTTCTTCGAACTTCGCGCAGAGCGTCTGTTTTGGATTTACCGCTACCTGCGCCGCCACAACCGTCGCGTGTTTCTCGGTGCCTTCGGTATGGATTACTATTGGGTACATGAATGCGTGGTCAACAAGCCCCTGCGCTATAGCGATTTCAATATCGGTGACAAGCTACGCACCGACCCTGATGCCATCGCCCCGCAACGCGACTGGCTCGGCACTGCGAAGGAACGCTTGAACAAAATGATAGCAAATGACTGTGACGGTATCATCACCGGACTCTACGAATACGACGTCTGCTACCGTCCCCATTTCCCCTCGAAGACGAAGTTCATCCCCTATCCTATCATCCCTACCAATCCTACGATACCTACTTCACCTGCCAACCCCATCAAAATCTTCATCGGCATCAGCCGTAGCCGCAGTGCCTACAAAGGTACTGATATTATGCTCCACGCAGCTCAAGACCTTGCCGCACGCTATCCCGACCGCGTCGCCTTAAGTGTGGCTGAAGGCATCGCCTTCAGCAAGTACCAGGCCATGCTTGACTCCAGCGACGTGCTCCTCGACCAGCTCTACAGCTACACCCCCGCCATGAATGCCCTCCTCGCCATGTCGAAAGGCATCGTGGTTGTCGGTGGTGGCGAACCCGAAAACTACGACATCATTGGCGAGACCGAACTCCGTCCCATCATCAATGTCCAGCCATCATACGACAGTGTCTATCACGAGCTCGAACAACTCGTCCTCCATCCCGACCGTCTGCCGCAATTAAAGCAGCAGAGCATCGACTACATCCGACGCCATCATGACTACGTCAAAGTAGCCCGCACCTACGAAGCATTTTATAACGCATAAAGAAAAAGGTAAAAAAGTAAAAAGAAAGTGTTGCGTGCAAAAACAGGAGTGTTGCGTAACTTGTTGCGTAGAAAACTGTGCAATTATTTGGAAATATCGCAAGAACACCTTACCTTTGCACTAACCAACACAAAAATCTATATATTTTTAGTTGTACATAGGGCCACCTGCTTGTGAAAGTCGGTGGTTTTTAAAAAGGTAAAAAAGTAACCGCGTGAGACGTATGGTTGTCAAGACCCGCCTAGAGATACGTGAGAGTACAAAGAACATATAATTGACATGATATGAAAGTAGGTATTATCGGAGCAGGATGGATTGCCGAAAAGGCGGCCATCACGCTCAACGGAATGACCGACTGCCAGGCCTATGCCATCGGGTCGCGGTCTATTGAGAAAGCCCAGGCCTTTGCCCAGAAGTGGAACATCGGGAAGGCTTACGGTTCGTACACAGAACTGATTGCCGACCCCGACGTTGACCTCGTCTACATCGCCACACCGCACTCGCATCACTATGACGTGACGAAAATGGCGATAGAAGCCGGAAAGCCCTGTCTCGTGGAGAAAGCCTTCATGGCCAACGCGCGGCAGACCAAGGAAATTCTCGACCTCGCCCACGAGCGCCGCGTCTTCCTCGCCGAGGCTATCTGGACGCGCTATCAGCCCGCCGTGGATATCGTCCGCACGCTGATTGCCCAAGGTCGCATCGGTACTCCCCACCTCATCACTGCCACCCTTGGCTATTCAATGGGTAACAAGTCTCGCATCATGCGCCCCGACCTCTGCGGCGGCGCCCTACTCGACCTCGGCGTCTACGCGCTCAACTTCGTGCGGATGTTCACCGATGCCGACATCAGTATGCTTGACGGTTTTGCC
>Ga0310696_10007823_pt1 | contig 12517 bp, 10 predicted proteins | sample AusTroGonzalo_MG_4_FD_203885 | JGI IMG/M metagenome (GOLD analysis project Ga0310696, IMG submission 203885) | Bovine rumen microbial communities from tropical cattle in Woodstock, Queensland, Australia - Gonzalo_02 (v2) (version 2) | ecosystem: Host-associated > Mammals > Digestive system >... | reverse complement strand
GAAAGGTTGCGCCGCGCATCCTGCGGAAAGACCGCCGTCGTCAAGACGTACCCCTCAAGTGTCAGCCGGCGGCGAAGCGCGTCGGCTATCTGCGTTGCATGGTAGCTCGATGCATCGACGTCCGGCAAGGCGAGCAGCACCTTGCCTCGCATGGCGTGGATGTCGCGCGGCAGAACGACGGCGCCGACACGAGGACGAGAGCGCACATACCCTTCCTTTGCAAGACGTTCCATTACGCCGCGCGCGATTCTGAAGGTAAGGCCTGACGACGCGGCAAGTTCCTTGATGGTCGGCATGTACGAACCCGCCTCGAGGCGTCCGCTTGCGATTTCGCCCTTGAGGTAGGCGAAGAGTGCGTCTGCGGTTGTCGTCGCACCGTCAGGGGTGAATTGGAAGTTTGCAAGAAGGTTTTCCATTGCTTCAATCCTCGTTGTGTTTTAGCCGCAAGACCAAGGGGAGAAAATACTCACGGCGGAAAAACGAGATTCGCCGCGCCTCGATTGAGCCGTTCGCAACCTTCGCCGCCGCGCTGTCAAGGAGCGCGTCTAACCGCGCCATCACCTTAGGCGAATAAATGTCGCGCCGCATCTCTTCCTTCGTCGGCGCATTCACGACTCCAGGTCCGAGCGGCGTGTCGTAGGGCTTCGCGACGACCTTCATCCAGCAGCTTTCGAGCGTGTCGAAGAACTCCGCCATATCCTTTTCCGCCGCGCCGAACATGAGCCTGTGGTGTTCTGCGAGAATCGCCTCGACGTCTGCTTCCGGATTCCAGCAAAGCCGCGAAAACACGTAGTAGTTGAGATAGTTGTATATCCAGCGATCGCTCTCGCTTTCGGCGAATGCGCCCGTAACGTACGGAGCGACGGCGCGGTAGTAGCGGACCCAGGCACGCGGCGCGAGCTGCGGGATGTCCTTCATCTCCAGGTTCCAGCAATCGACCTTGTCGGGATAGTTCCAAAGAGACACTTTGCGTCCGAGCTTATCACGCCAACGGCGCACTTCGTCCTTCTCGCGCTCTCCAATCGCCGTGCCTTCGGCCCAAGGACCGCGCCGCGCCACGAACACATCGACGTTGTCCGGTATTTCGTTGGTCGGAATGCGCGCATACGGAATGTACGACATCTGCGAGACGCGGGCTTCTGGAAACTTCGCCGCGATGCGACGCGCAAGTTCGGCGGTGCGCCGCCAGACGAGATCCGTCGCAAAGCCAATGTCGAACTTGGAAAATGGAATGTTCTTCTCGCACCATTCGCAATGGCAATGCCTAGCCCACGTAAAGCCATCCTTCGGCATAGCGTCGAAGACGGGGAACGGGGAATGGGGAACGGGGAACGGGGAACGGGGAACGGGAGACAAAACATTACAGGCGTTGGTGAAGATTGCGTCCCACGTCTCAGGCGAGAGGCAGTGCGTCTTCGCGCCGTGGCAACAGGCGAGGTGGTGCGTCTCCATGCGCAGGCGATACCAATTGAGCCGCTTGAAAGCCGTCTCGTCCATTTGCGGCGCGATGGGGTCATCGCGCCCTACCATGCCTTTCAGCAGCTCTTTGGGGACAGGCCCGTCGGCATAGAAAGCCGTTTCGTCTTGGCCAGACGCGAGCATATCTCTTGCGACTGGTCCGTCGTCATAGCCATAGCGCCTAACCGAAAATGCAGGCGATCCTTCGATGCGGCATTCGGGAATGGCAATGCGTGCTGCGCGCGGCACGCACGTGCCGAGTGCACCGGGGAAATACATCCGCACGCCGGCGAAGCGCTCGAGAAACTCATACACGCCGAAGAGCGTACCGCGCCGGAAGCACGGTTGCCACGGCGCCTCGTCCGAAAGCGCTGCCGTCTTTTCGACATCAACAACATCATCGTCGTTTCCGACGATGCGCACGACACCCACCTGCCGCCCCGCCGCATCCGCACTGGGCGCAACGCCCCCCTCTCGCCGCGCGACCTCAATGAGGTATCCGTCCCTACCAAGGCCTTCCAATCGCGCATCGCTCCCGCCCAGCACGATCGCCGACTTGCGGGCGGTGCGTTGCGCCACCAGCGGCAGCGGCTTGCCCAGCACGCCCTTCAGGAAGAAATTCAGCTCTTCGGCAGCAAGCCGCGTGGCATACGGCGCATCCGCCCGCAGCAAAATCTCGGCATCGCCATCAATGACCACTGCCGGCGCGGCCGCGACAGAGGGCGCTGCCGCGACCAGTGCGACAGCCAAGAGCGCCACACGGGCCACAGGAATGAGCGCTGCCGCAGCGACTGCGGCGGCAAGGGGCGCCGGCCGCAACGGGACTACCGCGACATCCGCGACTTGCGCGAAAGCCCCGTCCCGGTGGTCGCGGTGGTCGCCACGCGTCATTGCCAGCCCTTTCGCTTCTTGATGCCCCATACCGTCTGGTCCACCTTGCGCTTGATTTCGCTCGCGCGCGCCATGAGTTCCACTACATCGGCCGCCGCATCGAGCCGAGAATACACGCTCTTGTCCCAGTCCTCGCCGCGTGTCGCCGTGCGCGCAGCGTGCATGCGCTCACGCACGCCGCCATGTTTCTTGAAATCCTCTTCCTGGGCGGCAATCATCTTGTCGAGCAGATAGCGCGTCTGATGGCAGAGCGTCAGCATGAGATTCGCCACCGTCTCCGCAGGACGCGTCTCGAAGATCTGCTGCCAGCCGTCCCAATCGGCGTGCGCCTTGGCATAGTTGCGCGCCGCGATTCGCCGATTGTCATCCGATGCCCACTCGGCGAATCCATGCGTCTTGAGCCAATCGAGGTAATCCTCCATCAGTTCGTCGAGCGTGGCACGGGCGACATTGGTCAGCTTGATCTCGGTTTCCTTCGAGGTTCCCGAAGCAGCACTCCCCTCGGCGATGTTCTGCTTGCAGCTGCGCGCGGCCTGCGTCATCTGATCGACGGTACGGTCGCCATGCGCCGGCAGAAAGCGGCGGCAAAAGGCGACAGTGCCCTGATAGATCACTTCGCTCTTGCGGTAAACGATGAGTTTCTTGTAGCCGCCATGCGGCAACACAATCTTCGGCACGGCAGAGCCGGCAGCGGCACCGGGACTGCCGCGACTGCCGGGACTACCGGGACTGCCAGGACTACCGCGACATTCCTGTCCCGTCTGTCCCGGTGGTCTCGGGTGTCCCGTCATTGCGCACCCCCGCCCCCGAGGGGCTTCAGATGAATGCAGAAGCGCGTGGAGTAGCTGGAATTGTCAGGCGCTGCCATCTGTCGCCTACAGGGCAGCAAATCGTAAATCGCCGTACTGGCCCCGTTTCCATTGGCGCTTTTTATGATTCGAAATGTTCCGCCCGACACACCGACAGGGTCTTCGCTGCTCTCCGGCAAGCCGAGATCCGGATATTGGTTGGTCCTGGTGTTCTTTGCCGTGTCAAGAGCCCATTCCCCTGCAAGACCAGACGCATCGTAAATCCCCCACTGGTTGGGGTTCTTCGTTCCAACCGCCTTCTGCGCCGTAGAATGCGTGTTGCCGTACCATGCGACAATCTCGTTCACATGGTTGCTGACGATCGAAAGATCTTCGTCTACCGTTCCACCCGTCGGCCAAAAAGTCGACACCCCCGCACGGGCGGCGATCTCCCACTGCTCCTCTTCGCAAAGATCGACAAGAAGATCGACGCCAGCCTTCACGCGGAGCTTAGCGACGATGGATTCCTCCGCGACCCTGTACCCAGTCGTTGGCCAATCCACATTAGCCTCCGCATCCGTACTCTTCTCACCGCGCAGTGCATTGTACGATATTGTCTTAGGAACGTAACTCGCACTCGGCGTTCCCGCATAAAGGCAGTCGTGCTGGGCTTCAGTGTACTTGTAAATGCCCACATAGAAATCACTCGTAAATGTCACCGTACGGCGGTTGCAGTTGGTCGTTGTCACGGAACCCGGGTTGTAGTGGCCGAGATGGTCAAAGGTTTCCTTTGGCTCCCCCAACGTGTACGTTCCAGCCGGGATTCGCCTGAAGACCATCTTCGACGACTTGTGCGCGGCGGTCCAGCCGCCCGAAGGCACATCGGCGAGAAACTCGTAGCCGCCGTTCACGAGATCGACAACGAGATAAGTGTGCGCTTCCGCCGTTGTGTTGGACGCTGCGACGGTGAAGCCCGTCAGCGTCTTCCCGGCGAACTCGGACTTCGCCGGATCCCACGTGAAGCGATTCGTCCCAGGCGCGGCGGCGAAAAGCGTTCCAAGGCGATACGACGCCGGATGCGCATCCCACGTCGCCGTCACCTCCACGTCGTTCGTCTCGCCAGTGAGGACGAAATCGACATCCACCTTCTCGTTCCACGGCCAGCGCTGATTGACGACGACATGCGAAACCGCCGTCTCCGCTGACGCACCGAAAGCCATGCATGCGACGAGCAATGTCGCAAACAATTTAGATTTGCAATTTGTGAACATGCTTCACCTCAAAATTATTCCCAACCCCATGTACACCGGCCATGCAATGTCATAGCCGAAATCAACTGCATAGACGCGCGGCTCGTAGAACCTGCGCCACTCCCTCGACTCGCTCGCCCGCACCGTCATGGGACCTCCGCCCGCACCGCAGACGTATGCAAGCGTCGCCGTTTCGCGGGAAACTTCTCGTCCTCCAGCCATCTGCACCAGCGTGACATCGACAATAGTCTCCTCTCGCGCCGCCGTCACAGGGTGTTCGCAACTGCCGCGCATCTCTACGCTTCGCGCAACCGAATCCACCCAAACCGCATGCGTGACGCGGTTCGAGAATGTAAGCTTGGCAGAATCCGCGCCATGTTCCCACGGCCACGAAAGCGGATCGGCGCGGTCGCAAACCGTTTCCCAAATGCGCAAGTCGGCTTTTGAAAGTATCGTCTCGGCGGACGACGGCAATGCGAAAAAAGCAGCCGCCGACAGCATAGCCGACGCAATCCAACCTACAATAATCTCTTTCCTGGACGCATTCATCGCCGCAGACAGTTTATCAAAAACGTCCATGCGATGGCAACGCCCTACATGGAAAGAATCTGCTCTCTTACGCTGGCGGGGGCCAGCTCGAACTTGTCAGGCTCCATCGAATACGACGCCCGCCCCTTGGTGAGGGAACGTATCGCCGTCGCGTATCCGAACATCGACGAAAGCGGCACGCGGGCATGTACAACCTGCATGTCGCCCTTCATGTCCATGTCCAGCACTGCGCCGCGCCGTCCGTTGAGATCGCCGAGTATCTCGCCGACGGACTCCGGCGGCGTGACGATCTCAAGCTTCATGATCGGCTCGAGGAATTCTGGCGCGGCAGCTTCCGCCGCGTCTCTAAAGCCCATCATCGCCGCAGAGCGAAACGCGACGTCGTCCGAGACCTCTGGATCGACAATCGTCGCCGTGATGCACTCCACCTCGATGTCCGTCATCGGATAGCGTGCGAGAACGCCAGTAGATACGCCGTCTTCCAGTCCCTGCTGGACGCATTCCTGAAGCTTCTTGTCCTGCACCGCCGTAGTAAATTCGCGCGAAAGCAGAATCTTGCTCCCGGCGCCGCGCTCCAGCGGCTTCACGCCGATCTTCAGCGTGACGGCGTGGCGCTTGCCGCCGAACTCGCGGTCGAACGTGAAATCGACTGTCGAGGCCTTTGTCACCGTCTCGCAGTACGAGACCATGGGCTTGCCCGTGTTCGCCGCGCACTTGAATTCGCGCTTGAGCCTATCGACAAGAATCTCAAGGTGAAGCTCGCCCATGCCGGAAAGAATCGTCTGGCCAGTCTCCTCGTCTTCGCGGAACTGGCACGTAGGATCTTCCGCCGCGAGCGTCTTCATCGATGCGACGAGCTTGTCCTTGTCGGCGGAGCTCTTCGGCTCGATCGCCATGAACATGACAGGCTGCGGCGCAGTTATGCGCTCCAGGTAGCATGGCTTCATCTCGGAGCAAAGCGTATCGCCCGTCGTCACTTCCTTCAGGCCCACGATTGCGCCGATGTCTCCGGCATGAAGCTCGTCGACCTCAACGCGGTCGTCCGCGAAGAGCCGCATGATCTTCATTATGCGCTCGCGCTTCTTCGTGCGCGGATTGTATGCGTTCGCGCCTTTCTTCAGGACGCCGCCATAGACCCTTACGAAGAACAGCCTGCCGACATAGGGATCGGACGCAATCTTGAAGACGAGCGAGGTGAGAAGCTCGGAATCTTCCTGCTTGCGCGTCACCTTGTTCTCGGACTTTAGATCCGTCGCCTCTACCGGCGGACGGTCCGTTGGCGCAGGCAAGTAGGCGCACACGGCGTCCAGCAGCGGCTGCACGCCCTTGCACTTGAACGACGAACCGCACAGAACCGGCACGAAGCTTCCGGCAACGGTGATGCGGCGTATCGCTGGCACAAGCTCCTCGGCGGTGAGGTCGCCCTTTTCGAGGAACGCCTCCATCACGCCTTCGTCAAGATCAGCGACTTTCTCGACAAGTTCCGCGCGGGCGAGTTCGGCATCGTCCTTCATCTCCGGCGGAATCTCCGCCGTGCGGAACGTGCGCCCCTGGTCGTCGCCGCCGTCCTCCCAGATCAACGCCTTCATCTCGACCAAATCGACGACGCCCTTGAATCCGTCGTACGCGCCGATAGGAAGCGTTATGGGCTGCGCGGGAGCGTGGAGCTTCGTGCGCAGTTCATCGACGACCTTCTGGAAGTCCGCGCCCATGCGATCCATCTTGTTGACGAACGCAATGCGCGGCACGTTGTAGCGATCGGCCTGGCGCCAGACGGTCTCGGACTGCGGCTGCACTCCGCCAACGGCGCAGAAGACGCACACTGCCCCGTCAAGCACCCTGAGCGATCGCTCGACCTCCATCGTGAAATCGACGTGGCCGGGCGTGTCGATGATGTTGATGGCGCAACCCTTCCACTCGCAGGAAATCGCGGCGGACTGTATCGTGATTCCATGCTCCTTTTCCTGGATCATGAAATCGGTCGTCGTGTTGCCGTCATGCACGTCGCCAGCATGGTGTATCTTGCCGGTGTAGAGGAGAATCCTCTCGGTCGTCGTGGTCTTGCCTGCGTCGATATGGGCTACAATGCCTATATTGCGCACGTTGGATAGGTCGCTCGCCATTGAACGGATATTATATCAAACGGAGACTTGAGAAAGCAAAGGGGAACGCCGGCGAGGCCGGTGTCCCCCGAATGCAGCGGATCTACGCTCCTTACTGCGCGGCGGCGCCGTCGTCGCCGTAGCCCTTGGACTTCAGATAGTCCACGACCTTTCCAACGGTCGTGAGCTTTTCGGCATCCTCTTCAGGGATGGCCGCGCCAAATTCTTCTTCGAACGCCATTATGAGTTCGACGCTGTCAAGCGAATCTGCACCGAGGTCGTCGATAAACGACGCTTCGGATGTGACCTGCTCGGCGTTGACGCCAAGCTGCTCAACGATTATGTCTCTCACGCGATCTTCAAGCTTTCCTGCCATAGTCTTGCAACTCCTTGTGTTGTTGATGTTTGTATTATACTACATTTTCGTGTCTGTGCGCAAGGGGGTAAATTCAGTCATCGTCGCTTCGCCGTCATGCGATATGTTTCGAGGGAACAAAACCTGAAAGACCGTGATGGCGAGAATTTTGACGTCCAGAGCGAGGCTGCGCCGATCTACGTATTCGACGTCATAGCGAAATTTGGCCTCCCAATCGAGCGCGTTGCGTCCGTGAATCTGCGCCCAGCCCGTTATTCCTGGAAGCGTCTCGTGGCGCCGCGCCTGCTCGGGAGAGTATCGCGGCAGATAGCGCACGGGCAGCGGACGAGGCCCTACGAGCGACATTTCGCCGCGCAAGACGTTCCACAGCTCCGGCAGCTCGTCCAGCGACGTCGCCCGCAAAAACTTCCCGAAGCGCGTAAGCCGCTCGGCGTCGGGGCCTGTCCCCTCGCGCATCGTGCGGAACTTTATGATGGAAAATTCGCGTCCGCCGAGCCCTGCGCGGCGTTGCCTGAAAAAAACCGGCGCGCCCATCGCGATCCTCACGGCGACGGCGACGGCAAGGACAAGCGTGCCCCAGAACGGCAATGTCGCGAGGACAAGTACGAGATCGAACGCCCGCTTCACGAGCCGTCCGCCGCCCCGCCTTCGAGGGACGCCTCCTGGCTTTCCAGAAATTCGCGGGCGAGGGAGAGGGAATCGGCTGTGTCGAATCCGCCGCAGGCGTCCATCAGCTCAAGCCGCGATATGGAATACTTCTCGCCGTTCTTCCTGTGCGAAAACTCGAGGTCGAAATCCCCCGGAAAGTTGAAAAGCGAAAGCGCGGTCTCTGGCAGGTTCCCCATCGGCGGCAGGTCGATGCTGTCCGCCTGGAAGGTGCAGACTAGCGTCGTGCCCTTGCCCTTCTCGCTCGTCAGCGACACTTCGCCTCCACAGGCATCGCACGTCTGCTTCACGAACGGAAGCCCCATGCCGATCTTGCGCTTGTCGTGCTTGCCTGGCTCTGTGTAGAACGGATTGAACGCACGGGCAAGCGTCGCCTCGTCCATTCCCTTTCCGTTGTCGACGACGGAGAGTCGTATCTCGCCGTTCTCCTCGACGATCTTCACGAGCGTGCGCGATGCGCCGGCCTCTATCGAGTTTGCGGCGACGTCGGCGACGATATCGGCAAGGGAAGCGTGCATGGCGAGAGCGGCGCGTCAGAAATCGAGATTGCGCACGTTGAGCGCGTTGTCTTCGATGAACTTGCGGCGCGGCTCGACCTCGTCGCCCATGAGCAGGGTGAACATCTGGTCGGCCTTGACCGCGTCCTCCATCTTTACGCGCAGCATGCGGCGCTTCTCCGGATTCATCGTCGTATCGTAAAGTTCCGGCGCGTCCATTTCGCCGAGGCCTTTGAAGCGATAGACGGAAAGACCCTGCCTGCCGTGGCTGCGCACGTCGTCCAGCAACTTCACCAGCGGCCCGTTCGCCGCAGCGCCTGAATCGCCAAACCAGTCCGCCGCGCTGTATCCGAAGCCGGAGAGGGCGGAGAACTGCTTCTTCAGCATCGACGCTCCTGAGCCCACCGCTGCCGAGTCGGCGACGAGAGCCGCAGGATCGAATCCGCGTTCCGAGACAAGCTTGGAGGTCTCTTCTATCTCTGCGAGAAGGATGAGAAGTTCGCGCGCGCGTTCCTTTTCGATTACGTTGCCGTCGCGATCCTTCACTTCGTAGTCGTCAAGACCAAGAGTCAGGAGCTTTTCGGTTAGTTCGCTGTCCGTAAGCACATACTCGCCCTTCTTCCTGCGCTCGACCTTGTAGAGCGGCGGCTGCGCGAGATAGATATAGCCCTTCTCGATAAGCTCCGGCATCTTGCGGTAGAAGAACGTAAGCAGAAGAGTCCTGATGTGCGCACCATCGACATCGGCATCGGTCATGATGACGATCTTATGGTAGCGGGCCTTAGAGATATCCCATTCCTCGCCAAAGCCGCAACCAATCGCCGTGATCATCGTGCGGATCTCGGCGTTCGCGAGCATCCTGTCGATGCGAGCCTTCTCGACGTTGAGGATCTTGCCGCGCAAAGGAAGGATCGCCTGCGTAGCGCGGTTACGCCCCTTGCATGCGGAGCCGCCTGCGGAATCGCCCTCGACGAGATAAAGTTCCGTCTTCGCCGGATCGCGCTCGGAGCAGTCGCGCAGCTTGCCGGGAAGCGAGAGCCCGTCCATCACGCCCTTGCGCCGCGTGTTCTCGCGGGCCGCCCTAGCGGCTTCGCGCGCACGGTTTGCGAGAAGCGTCTTTTCGATTATCACCTTCGCGACGGAAGGATTCTCCTCGAAGAACGTCATCAGCTTGTCGCTGACGATGCCGGAGACAATTCCATCGACCTCGCCGTTGCCAAGCTTCGTCTTCGTCTGGCCCTCGAACTGCGGCTGCGGAACCTTCACGCTCACGATCACGGTCAGGCCTTCGCGCATGTCGTCTCCGGAGAGCGTCGCGAGCTCCTTCTCCTTGATGAGCTTGTTCTTTTCGCCGTACGTCTTGATCGTCGCCGTGAGGGCGCGGCGGAAGCCGGAAAGGTGGGTGCCGCCCTCTATCGTGTGGATGTTGTTGCAGTACGTCTGCTCAATAGTCGTGTACGTGTCGGTGTACTGCATCGAGACTTCGGCCTGCACGACATACGTGCCGTCGAGACGCGCGCACTCCTTCTGTCCCTCAAAATGCATCACGGGCGAGATGGCCGTCTTGTTCGTGTTGAGGTACGCCGTGAACTCGTCGATGCCGCCTTCATAGTGGAACGTCTCGTCGGTCGCGCTTTCGCCATCTCCCGTCTCCGCATCGCGGAAACGGATCGTAACGCCCTTGTTGAGAAAGGCGAGCTCCCTAAGACGCGCCGCGAGCACGGACGCCTTGAACTTGCGGCAGGTGAAGATCGTGTGGTCGGGGAAGAACGTCACGGTCGTGCCAGTTTCCTCGCCGCATTCGCCGACGACTTCAAGCGGCTTCGTCACGTGTCCGCGCGAGAACTCGATGCGGTGGAGCTTTCCGCCGCGCTTCACTTCTACCTTCATCCATTCGGAAAGCGCGTTCACGCAGCTCACGCCGACGCCGTGGAGACCGCCGGAAACCTTGTAGTTCGAGCCGTCGAACTTTCCGCCGGCGTGGAGGACGGTAAGCACGACCTCGATCGCGGGCCTGCCTTGCGTCGGATGCATATCGACGGGGATGCCGCGACCGTTGTCGTTCACGGTGACGGAGCCGTCTGGATTCACCGTGACTTCGATCATCGAGCAGAAACCTGCGAGGGCTTCGTCGATGGAGTTATCGACCACTTCATAGACGAGATGGTGATAGCCGCGTTCGCCCGTGTCGCCAATGTACATGGCTGGACGTTTTCTGACGGCTTCCATGCCCTCGAGAACCTGAATGTTTGCGGCGTTGTACCCGATTGTTTCTTCTGCCATTTCGCTCTCCGTAAAACAATGCGTATTATACCAAAAAAAAGAGATCGGCGCACATTCGCGCCGATCTCGCTTCCAGCATGGAAGGCCGTATCAACGTCTCAACAGCCTATAGCCCCAATAGCCGATGAATTCCTTGAACATGCATGAATTGGAGTAAATCGTACCGGCGTCAGCCCAAATATACTTGAAGCGGAAGCCGGGCTCTGCCAATGTCGTCGCCTCGTAGTCCGTCGCCGCAGGGATGATTTCAAGGCTCGGCGCGTACTTTCTGTACATGAGCAGCGAGCGCCTCATGTGCCACGCCGACGTTACGAGCAGCACTCTCTTCGTGTTATTTGTGCCCCTCGCGGCAAGAATTGCCTCCACGAATTTCGCGTTCTCCTCCGTGTTGCGCGCCTGGTCCTCGACAATCACGGCGGACTCCGGAATCCCGAAATCAAGCAGAAGCGGCAAGGTGCTTTCTCCCTCTCCGCTGCCAGTCGGAATGATGAGCGGCGCCTTGCCTGCCTTGTAAAGGCGCACCGCATGCCATACGCGATCTGCTCCAGCCCACATCTCGGCGTACGGACTGTCGTTCGTGTTCGCGCCCATTCCGCCGCCCAGCACGACTATCGCATCGGCTTCTGGCGCGTCCTCTGCTTTTACGATAGGCCATTCACTCTCCAACGCACCGCCGATCCACTGGTAGGTTATGGGCATGCTCCAAAACCAAAACCAAGCTATCGACGCAACAACCAGCGCCATGCACAGACGACGACGCCTGAAGTATGCGCACACGCCGCAAAGCGCAACTGCCGCGAGCCCGATCACAAACGGATTAAGGCATCCCCCGACTATCTTGTTTATGATGTACATGTCGATTTATCTTGAAGTGAGGAAGATGAGCGTAGCAAGCGGTTTCTCCGCAAACATGACCGTGAGATCGTCGATGGCCAGCATGCTGGGCGTACCTGACGTTAGCGATTTCATAGTCCACTTGAGCATTAGCACCTGTCCAGGATTAATCGAAATTGGCAATGCCTCACTAGGTATCACCACTAGGACTTCAGGTGTATCATGCGGCTCGTCAGTTGCAAATATGCTAGACTGCGCAGAGCTTATCTCTTTCCATTCTCCAGCATATTCAGGCAACCAACAAAGAACGTCAGTCACTGCAGCCGAAACCTGCAATGTCTGGCTTGCTGTGTTCTTGAACCCCCACTGCTGTGCAGAATAGCTAACGTTGGTAAGTATAATGGCCGCGTCGGTATCGTTCGTAAAGGCAATACCGAACAAAAACTCGTCATTCTGTGTAGAGTACGCGCCAAGGGCTCGCACGGAATAGGACTGGTTAGTGGCAAGCGCATACAAACCACCCGAATTCGCACCACCGCCATTGTACTTGAAGGTCGTTGCGGCATTGTCATTCTTGTACGCCTGCCAATAGGACAGAGTCGTTCCATTAAGCCAGTCCTTCTCACCGGACGTTGACGTCACCTCAGCAAGCGAATCGAAGTCCTGCAAATAAACGCCATCCGCAAGTTCTGACAGAGGAAGCGCATTCAACAAGGCGCGCGGAGGTGGATGTGCAAGATCGACCGCAACACCTTCAGAAACCGCAGAAGAAACGCCATGCGAACCGGCAGCCGTCACACCGACAAACACCGGAACGGACTGC
>Ga0310696_10007821_pt1 | contig 12520 bp, 5 predicted proteins | sample AusTroGonzalo_MG_4_FD_203885 | JGI IMG/M metagenome (GOLD analysis project Ga0310696, IMG submission 203885) | Bovine rumen microbial communities from tropical cattle in Woodstock, Queensland, Australia - Gonzalo_02 (v2) (version 2) | ecosystem: Host-associated > Mammals > Digestive system >... | reverse complement strand
TTGGCGGCGCCGACCGGGCCGACGCCCTGCACGCCGGGGACGTTGTCCGAAGCGTCCCCGCAGATCGCCAATATATCAATGACCTGCGCGGGCGTTGAAATCTTCCATTTGTCGCAGACCTCCGCCACGCCGAGCAGTTCGCTCTCCGCGCCGCTCTTGCCCGGCTTGAGCTGCCGGATCCGCGGCGAGACGAGCTGGCCGTAGTCCTTGTCGGGCGTGACCATACAGACCTCGAAGCCCTCGGCCTCGAAGCGCCGGGCGGCGGAACCGATCACGTCGTCCGCCTCGAAACCCGGAATCATCAGCACCGGGATGTCCAGCGCCTCGACGATCTGCGTCAGCGGGTCCAGCGCCTCGATCACCAGCGCGGGCGTCTCGCCGCGGTTGGCCTTGTAGGCGGGGTAGAGTTCGTTGCGGAAGGTGCCTCCGGGCGGGTCGAAACTCACGGCGATATGCGTCGGATGCTCCCGGTCGATGAGCTCGAGCAGGTATTTCGTGAATCCGAACAGGATGGAGGTATCGACCCCCTGCGAATTGACCATCGGCCGCCCGAGAAAGGCGTAATACATCTTGAAGATGAGCGCGTGGCCATCGATGAGGAAAAGTTTCATGGAAACAAAGATGAAACTTTTTTGGGAAAGTTTCAAGCCCCTCGTTTTTTGAAACCCGAAATACGCAAAATGGGGTGATTATGAGACGATTTGTATCTTTTTTTTCGTAATATTGCAGCAGAGAATTAACTACACCCAACAATAACCATTCACAAAAACCCAAAAAAAATGCTGAAAAAACTACTGAAAGTGACGGGTATCCTGACGATACTCCTCACTTTGGCGGGGTCTGTGCAGACTTCCGCCCAGCCTCGGGCTATCTTCGGCAAGGTCGTCGATCCGGACGGGCAACCGCTCATCGGCGCCGCCGTCATGGTCCCCGGAACGTCAACCGGCGCCTCCACTGACCTGGACGGTAATTTCAACCTCCGTGTCAATCCCGGCGCAACCCTCGAGGTTTCCTGCATCGGTTACGTCACCCGCCGTGTCGCCGCGCAAGACAACATGGTCATCACCCTCCAGGAGGATGCCGCCATGCTGGAAGAGACGGTCGTGGTCGGTTACGGTGTCCAGCGCAAGAAACTCGTGACCGGTTCGACGGTCAGCGTGTCCGGCGACAAGCTCGCCTCTACGCACGCTGTCGATGCTTTCGGCGCCCTGCAGAGCCAGGCGGCCGGAGTGAACATCACCCAGAACTCCGGTCAGCCGGGCGAAAGCTACAAGGTGACGATCCGCGGTATGGGTACCGCCGGTTCCAACACCCCGCTCTACGTCATCGACGGTGTGCCCAACGGCAACATCGAGGCCCTCTCGCCGAATGACATCGAGTCCATCGACGTCCTCAAGGACGCCGCCTCCAGCGCCATCTACGGCGCCCGTGCCGCCAACGGCGTCATCCTCGTGACCACCAAGAAGGGAAGCAAGTCCGGCAAGGTCCAGGTCACCTTCGACGGCTACTACGGCTGGCAGAACCCGAACACCAACGGCGTCACCCCGCTGAACGCCAAACAGTATATGGAGATCAACGACCTGGCCTACGACATCCAGGGCGCCTCGAAATATGACTGGGCGACCCTCATCCCCAAGCAGTACGCCCAGATCCAGGCCGGCACCTGGAACGGCACCAACTGGCTGGAAGAGACCACGGTCCACAACGCCCCGGTCAGCAACGCCTCCCTCAACATCGTCGGCGGCAGCGACATTTCCCGCTTCGCCATCGGTGTCAGCCACTTCGCCCAGACCGGTACCATCGGCTATCCTGCCACTCCGCAGTATAACCGTATGACCGTCCGCCTGAACTCCGACTATTCCCTGATCCGCCGGGACAACCGCGACATCCTGAAGTTCGGTGAGAACATTACCTTCACCAACACCTTCAAGAAAGGCGTCCAGATCGGCGGCATCTACAGCAACAATATCCGTACGCTCCTGACGATGTCCCCGCTCATGCCCGCCCGCAACGACAAGGGCGAATGGTACGAGTACAAGGACATCCAGGCCGACGCGTGGGACTTCAGCGCCGAAATGGCCAACCCGCTCGCCCAGCTGTACTATACCCGCAACAACCGCTACAACAAGGGTTATCGCCTGCAGACCAACTTCTTCCTGGAGTATGCGCCGATCAAGGGCCTGACCTTCCGCTCCAGCTTCGGCTGGCAGTACAGCCACAGCGAGAGCCGCAGCTACGTGCCCGTCTATCAGCTGAGCACCAAGACCTCCAACCCGAACGACACGGTCAGCCAGAGCCAGTCCTACAGCATCCGCTGGTCCTGGGAGAACACCGCCAACTGGGTGAAGTCCTTCGGTGACCACAACCTCGACGTCCTCGTCGGCCAGTCACTCGAGAAGTGGGGCTATGGCAACAGCCTGAACGCGTCCAACGCCAACTCGCTGTTCCCGGACTCCTTTGACCACGCTTACCTCAACAACGCGAACGTGATCGATCCGGCCTTCACCAGCATCGGCGGCAGCCCGAACACCCAGGGCGCCCTGTCTTCCTTCTTCAGCCGTATCAACTACAACTACAACGAGACCTACCTGTTCTCCGCGGTACTCCGCGCCGACGGTTCCTCCAACTTCGCCCGCGGTCACCGCTGGGGTATCTTCCCCTCCGTGTCCGCCGGTTGGGTGATCTCCAACGAGCCTTTCATGGAGTCCACCAAGAACTGGCTGAGCTTCCTGAAGATCCGCGGCAGCTGGGGCCAGAACGGTAACTGCAACATTTCCCCGTTCCAGTACCTCGCCACCATCTCGCTCGAAGGGAACTACTACTTCAACGACAAGTCCACGCCGGCCATCGGCGCCTATCCCGACATCCTGCCGAACCCGGACGTGAGATGGGAGACCTCCGAGCAGCTTGACTTCGGTTTCGACGCCCGCTTCCTCAACAGCCGCCTCGGCGTTTCCTTCGACTGGTACAACAAGATGACCAAGGACTGGCTCGTCCAGGCCCCGGTGCTCCTTTCCTACGGTACCAACGCCCCGTACGTGAACGGCGGTGACATCCGCAACCGCGGTGTCGAACTCCTCGTTTCCTGGAACGACAACGTCAGCAACGACTTCTCCTACGGCATTTCCACCACCTTCTCGCACAACAGCAACATGGTCACCCGTCTGGCGAATGCCGAAGGCATCCTGCACGGACCCGAGAACGCCATCGCGCAGAATACCGCCGAGCTCTACCGCGTGCAGGTCGGCTATCCGATCGGCTACTTCTGGGGCTATCAGATGGACGGCATCATCCAGAACGAGGCCGAGAAGCAGGCTTACCTGGACAAGTACTTCGGCGGCGACGCCTCCAAGAGCTTCCAGGGCAAGAGCATCCAGCCCGGTGACGTAATGTTCGTGGACCAGAACGGCGACGGCAAGATCGACCAGTCCGACAAGACGATGATCGGCGACCCGAATCCGGACTTCACCGTGGGTCTGAGCATCAACCTGCAGTGGAAGGGCCTCGACTTCAGCCTCAACGGCTACGGCGCCTTCGGCCAGCAGGTCGCCAAGAGCTACCGTCAGTTCTCCGACCACCCGGACGACAACTACTGCACCGACGTCTATACCAAGTACTGGACCGGCGAGGGCACGACCAACCACTACCCGCGCTTCACCCACGGCAAGCACGTCAACATGTCCGAGCTCTCCCGCGTGTGGCTCGAGGATGCCGACTACTTCAAGATCTCCACGATCTCGCTCGGTTATGACATCAAGCGCGTCGCGAAGTTCCTCCCCGTGGCCAAGTGCCGCCTCTACGTGACCGCTACGAATATGTTCACCTTCACCGGTTACTCCGGCATGGATCCGGAAGTCGGTTTCGGCAACGGCGCCAGCTGGGCTTCCGGCATCGACAACGGTTACTACCCGTCTTCACGTTCCTGGCAGATTGGCCTGAATGTCACCTTTTAATCCCTGAAGACCATGAAAAAGAATATTTTATATCTTATTGCTGCGGCTTGCCTTCTGATACTCGGGGGTTGCGACGACTTCCTTGATACCGCCAATCTCACCAAGAAGGACAACGCCAACTTCCCGGTCAACGAGACGGATGCCATCCAGATGGTGAACGGCATCTATGTGATGATGAACAACAACCTCGCCGACCCGGAGGAGGACCCGTTCTTTGTCTTTGACATCGCTTCTGACGACCGCCTCGGCGGCGGCAGCCAGAGCAACATCGGCGCCCAGGGCGTCGATCGCCTGATGAACGCATACCTGAGCTGGATGGAGCCGCTCTGGAAGTGCCGCTACGCCGGCATCTACCGCGCCAACTTCGCGCTGGAGACGATTGACAACATCACGAAGTGGAGCTCCGATACCAAGAAGGACCAGCTCCTGTGCGAGATCTACTTCCTGCGCGCGTTCTATTATTTCAACCTGGCCCAGGTGTTCAACGGCGTGCCTCTCGCCCTGTCCACCGAGCCTGAGAACCTCCCGCGCAGTACGGCGGACCAGGTCTATGCCCAGATCGCTTCCGACCTCAAGCAGGCCATCCAGCACGGTCCGGCCCAGCGCTATCCGAAGTTTGGCGAGGGCCGCGTCTCCAAGTGGACGGCCGAGGGTATGATGGCCCGCGTGTGGCTGTTCTACACCGGCTTCTACAACAAGAGCGAGCTTCCGCTCGCCGAGGGCGGTTCCGTCACGAAGGCGGAGGTCGTCTCCTGGCTGGAAGACTGCATCGAGAACAGCGGCTACGGCCTGGTGGACGACCAGCGCAGCCTCTGGCCTTACACCAACCCCTATACGGCGAAGGATTATCCGTATGCCAACGACAACAAACTCGTGTGGGCCACGGATGAGAACCTCGAGAACATGTTCGCCGTCAAGATGGGCAACAAGGGCGACTACGACGGCGGCTACGGCGGCCAGATCCACCACAACCGCATCGTCGAGTTCTACAACCTCCGCAAGACCACGGAAGACGCTTTCCCGTTCTCCGTGCAGGGCTACTCCAACGGCCCCGTCTGCGAGAAGTTGTGGACCGACTGGGCCGAGGATCCGGACTACGCCGGCGACTACCGCCGCGTGGGTTCCATCTGCGACCGTCTCGTCGAGATCCCCAACTACAAGGGTGACAAGGCCAAGGAAGTGGAGAACACCAACCTCTTCGCCAAGAAATACGCCGGCTGCGAAGCCTGGAACGAAGACCATACCGCCCGCTACCTCAGCTACGGTAAATATCTGGGCAGCGAGAACAACCGCCAGAAGGGTCTGACCCAGTCGCTGGTGTGGCTGCGTTTCGCCGACGTGCTCCTGATGCACTCCGAGCTGACCGACGGCAAGGACATCTACAACGGCAAGAGCGGCCTGAACGCCGTCCGTGCCCGTGCCGGTCTGGGCGACGTGAATTACAGCCTCAAGGCCCTCAAGAAGGAGCGCCGCTACGAGCTCTGCTTCGAGGCCATCCGCTGGAACGACCTGCGCCGCTGGGGTGATGTCGAGGAGATCGTCAAGAACCAGGTGGGCAACCAGATCCTCAACGAGAAGAGCACGGGAGAATTCGCCTTCACGACTGATTTCATGACGCGTTACAACGAGACCGGGGGCGGTTTCTTCAAGATCCCCGAGTCCCAGGTTACGCTGTCCGAAGGTGTCCTGGAGCAGAATCCCGGCTGGGGCGCCGGCACCGACTGGGCCAAGGGTGACCTGCCTTACTTCAAGAAATAAACCGCACATTCCGGTTTAAAACGATTCCGGGGATGGCCGTAAAGTCCGACAGGCTTTACGGCCATCCTCCTTTTTTGTTACATCATGTTACACCCGGCGGCCCGTAACCGCCGGATTCTGAATTGTGTACGAAATACTTTGCCGGGATTCTGGCAGCGTCTGACGTTGATTCCAGCTATCTTTGTTATAGACCGCACATAGTTATTAACTAACTTATAAAACCAACAACCATTTTTCTAATCAAAACAAATCTTATGTTTAAAAAACTTCGGAGAGTCGCAGGTATCCTAGTGATATTCTGCACTTTAGGGGCAGGCCTCAACGCCTCCGCCCAGACGCGCACCATCAGCGGCAAGGTGCTGGACACCGGCGGACAGCCGGTCATCGGCGCCGCCGTCCTGGAGCCCGGTACCTCCAACGGTGCCACGACCGACCTGGATGGCAATTTCAGCCTCCGTGTCGCTCCCGGCACATCTCTCGAAGTCTCCTGCATCGGTTACACGACGGTCCGTGTCAAGGCAGAAGACGGAATGACGGTCACGCTCGAAGAGGATTCCGAAATGCTGGAAGAGACCATTGTGGTCGGCTATGGCACCCAACGGAAAGCCTCGCTGACCAGCGCCATCTCCAACATCCGCAACGAGGAGCTCACCGCCACCAAGCAGAACGACGTCCTGGCCGCCCTGCAGGGCAAGGTTCCGGGACTGCTCATCCGCCAGCGGACGGGCGATGCGGGCGACTTCAACACGGACCTCAAGCTCCGCGGCTATGACGAGCCGCTGGTCATCGTGGACGGTCTCGTGCGCACGGCCCCCCGCCGCAGCCAGGAGAACAACACCTCCTACTCCAACAGCAGCTCGGCCGTCCTGGCCCAGCTCAATCCGGAGGACATCGAAAGCATCTCCGTGCTGAAGGACGCTTCCGCGGCCATCTACGGTATGGGTGCCGAGAACGGCGTCATCCTCGTGACCACCAAGCAGGGCGCCGTGGGCGCCCCGACGGTCAAGTACTCCAACCGCTTCTCCTTCGGCGTGCCGACTTCCCTCCCGGACGAGGTGGACATCCTCACCTGGTTCAAGGAAGCCAACGACATGCGCGCCAACGTGGGCAAGGAGCCGATGTACTCCCAGGAGATCATCAACCACTACCTCAACGGCGACGAAGGCTGGACGGACAACCGCTGGTACTCCCAGTTCTACAAGAAGTTCGCCTTCCAGCAGAACCACCAGCTGTCCGTGAACGGCGGCAACAACCAGACCCAGTACTACCTGAGCGGCTCCTACAACGACGACCGGGGCATCCTGAACGGACCGGACCTCGGATACCGGAGCTTCTCGTTCCAGGGCAACGTCACCACCAACGTCACCAAGGACCTCAAGGTCGTCTTCCAGTCCTCGATGACCTGGAACGACCGCACCAGCACGCCCCAGAATGCAGCCCAGAACTTCTATACCCGCGGTCTCTACTCCGAGCGCTACATCCCCTGGAACGTGCCCGGAAATCCGACCCACTGGGCCTACAACCCCGGCAACGAAAGCCGTAACGCCATCGGCGCCCTGAACGGCGCCAACGGTTATGACAAGACCCAGCAGTCTTCCTTCACCAACAGCCTCACCGCCACCTACACCGCCCCGTTCCTGAAGGGCCTCAAGTTCCAGGCGCAGGCTTCCTACGACTTCCAGACCCGCCAGAGCCGCCAGCTCACCCTGGCGTTCCCGCTCTACGACTGGCAGACGGACGAGTTGCTCAGCTACAACAAGGACTCCAACGCGCTCACTGAGCGTTGGGACAAGCGCCAGACCCTGTACGGGAAGCTCCAGGCCAACTATTCCGCCTCTTTCGGCCTCCACTCCGTCGGCGCGATGCTCGCCGCCGAAGCCACGATGGGCTGGGCGTCCGAGATCCGCGGCGACCGCGAATACGGTGAGTTCTTCACGCACGACATCCTGAACCAGGCCATCGAGTCCACGGCGGAGAACCGGGGCACCCGGAGCAGCACCGCCAAGGCTGGCTACATCGCCCGCGTCAACTACGAGTACGACGGCAAGTATATGGCCGAGGTGATGGCCCGCTACGACGGCTCCAACTTCTACGCCCCCGGCTACCGCTGGGCCTTCTTCCCCTCCTATTCCGTCGCGTGGAGAGTCTCCGAGGAGAAGTTCTTCAAGAACCTCCTTCCGTTCGTGACCAACCTGAAGCTGCGCTGGTCGGACGGTATCTCCGGCAGCAACCAGGGCTCCGCCTACGGCTACCTGCTCGGCTACACCCAGACCGGTAACAACTATATGTTCAACGACAACGCCCCGGTGATGGGATACAACAGCACCCAGGTGGCCCAGACCCTCGTCTCCTGGACCCGCACCTATATGCGTGACTTCGGCTTCGACTGGGAGATCAACAAGGGCCTCATCGGCGGTTCCATCGACTGGTTCTGGCGCACCCAGACCGGCAAGCAGGCGCAGCCTTCCGCCACCGTCCCGGATATGTACGGCATCAACCTCCCGTACCTGAACCTCGACGCCACGCAGAACGTGGGCATCGACCTCGAGCTCTCGCACCGGATGCGTTTCAAGGATTTCAGCTACCGCGTCACCGCGACCGCCACCTTCACGCGCGAGCGCGATACCTATCAGGAAGCGGAGCGCTCCGCCATCTACACTTCCGCCCAGAACTACTTCGAGAAACACACCGAAGGCCGCTGGGACAACGCGCTGGAAGGCAAATACTATGAATGGAACGGCCTGGGCCAGTTCGTCAGCTGGAGCGACATCTTCGACTATCCCGTGCTCTACAGCACCAGCAGCAAGAACAGCAACATGACCGCGATGCTGCCGGGTATGTACAAGATCGAGGACCGCAACGGCGACGGCGTCATCACCGCCGAAGACCGCTACTACTCCTGGAAGGAAGGCAACCCGCCGCTCCAGTTCGGCCTGATGATCTTCCTGGAATGGAAGGACTTCGACCTCAGTGCCACCTTCAACGGCGCTGCCCTGAGCCACAAGAACATGCAGCTCTCCGGCGGTATGGGCTACGGCCACAGCAAGACCCTCTTCGTCAACCACCTCGACCACTACCGGCTCGCCGAGGGCTACGACGACCCGCGCGATCCGCAGTCCGTCTGGGTGCCCGGCTACTGGCCGGCCCTGGCTCCCGCCACCGGCGCCGAGGACGCCACCTCGAACGCCACCTACCGCTACACGCAGCCCTACTCCTGGGTGGACAACTCGTTCTTCCGCCTGAAGAGCCTCGAGATCGGCTACAACATCCCGAAGTCGCTGCTGGGCAAGGTGCACGTCAAGAGCGCCCGCGTCCACTTCAGCGCCACCAACCTCCTCACGTTCTGCAACCCGATCGTGAAGGTCTGGGACCCGGAGACCTACCAGAGTTCCCGTCGCGGCGCCAGCGGCGCCCCGCTCCTCAAGACCTACGTTTTTGGACTCAGCATCAGCTTCTAAACTTACAGAGAGATGAAAAAGATATTTAAATATACCCTGGCCATCGTCCTCGGCCTCAGCCTGTGCTCCTGCGACAAGCTGTTCGACAGCCTGGAGGGAGACCTCACCAGAATGTCCGAGGCGGACATGACTTCGAGCCAGGCCGGTATGGAGAAGCTCCTGTCCGACGTGTACAACGCCATCCCGATGGACGCGTTCAACACCAAGGACCAGAGCACGACCCTGGCCACCTATTCCAAGGGTGCCGACTACAACGTCAACGTGACCGGCTTCTGGAACTACACGCAGATGCGTTCGATCAACTATTTCATCCAGCTGGTGGACGTTGCCCTGGAAAAGAACGCCATCAACCAGGCCACGCGCGACGCGATGCTCGGCGAGGCGATCTTTGCCCGCGCCTACTGCTATTTCGCCATGGTACGGCGCTACGGCGGCGTCCCCATCGTCACCGAACCGCTCGACAAGTACTACGACGGCGACAAGAACGAAGGGCTCTACGTCCCGCGCAGCACCGAGAAGGAGACCTGGGATTTCGTGATCTCGGAACTCGACAAGGCCATCTCCCTGCTTCCTGAATCCCGCAACGACGGAAAGTACCGCGCCACCAAGTGGGCCGCCCTCGGACTCCAGTCCCGCGTCGCCCTCTACGCCGCGTCCGTCAGCAAGTACTGGGACAAGGAAGCAATCCCGGCCAACTATAAATCCGTGCAGCAGAAGCTCACCTATATGGAGGCTTCCTACGCGGACGCATACTACGCCAAGTGCATCGAGGCCTGCGAGGCCATCATGAATTCCGGCAAGTTCTCCCTCTACGGCGGCGCGACCACGTCGGTGGAGACCGCCAGGGAAAACCTCACCAACCTCTTCCTGGAGCGTCAGGACTGCGAATTCATCTTCGGCAAGAGCTACAAGAACGGCCAGACCGACGCCGACAACTCCTTCGACATCACCTTCTCCCCGAACCAGGCGCACGAGACGGCCACCAACAAGGCGTGGGGCAACTACTCCGTCACCTCCGACCTCGTGGACCTCTACGACGACTATGACGCCGCCGGCGCCCGCAAGGACGGCACGGTGAAGACCCGCAAGGACGGCAAGGAAGACGAGTACTTCGCGCAGATCATCACAGCTGCCTCTTCCTTCGACAAGGACGCCGACTTCATCCGCTACGACAACCTCGCGGACCCGTTCAAGGACAAGGACGCCCGCTTCCAGGCCTGGGTGCTCTATCCGGGCGCCGCGTTCCGCGGCATCGACATCATGGCGCAGGGCGGCATCTGGGTGAACGGCCAGGATCCCGTCTTCTACGAGAACAATTCCTACACCGTCGGCGACACGAAGTACTACGGACTGGGCGCCGCCAGCGAGGACAACATCTCCGCCTTCATCCGCATCGGTTCTTCCGCCACGAGCAACCACGCCTATTTCTGGAGCACCTGCTTCGGCATCCGGAAGTTCCTGGATCCCAACAAGGCCCTGGTCTATTCCTCCAACCCCTGGTGCGACATCCGCTACGCGGAAATCCTGCTGAACTATGCCGAAGCCGTGGCTGAAAGCGGCAAGGGCGATGCGGCCAAGGCCAAGGACGCCCTCAACGCCATCCGCCACCGCGCCGCCTTCACGGACGACGTCGCCCTCACCCTGGACAACGTCCTGCACGAGCGTCAGGTCGAGTTCGCCTTCGAAGGCCACGAGAGCTACACCCTCTACCGTCGCCGCGCTTACCTGAACAACCGGAGCGGCGTCGTGTACCGCAAGCACACCCTGCTGCCGGTGCTCGACCTGCGCGACGGCACGCCCAAGTACATCTTCCCGCGCGTGAACGTCTATCACGGAGACGTGCAGTTCTCCAGCACCGGTCTCAACACCGACCAGCTCGACTATTACGGTTCGATCAACGATTTCAACAAGAACGGCCTGACGCCCAACCCGTCTCAGGAATAATTAAACGATTTAAAGTATGAAAAAGATATTAGCATTACTTTCCCTGCTCATCCTTGCGACTTCCTGCGACTGGTTCGTCTTCGACAACCAGGACAGCTGGGACGCACAGGTCGAAGGAAGGATCCTGGACAGCAAGACCGGCCAGCCGGTGCAGTTCGCCTTCCCGAACACGTCCACCATCTCGGTCTATGAAGAAGGCTGGGACAAGGAGGAAGCCCAGAAATGGTATGTCAAGTGCAACGGCACCTACCGCAACAAGCTCGTCTGGGCCGGCACGTACAGGATGGAGACCGTCAAGCAGAACTTCTACCCGGTCTCCCTGCCCTTCACCCTGAAGAAAGGCGCCAACACCGTCGACTTCACCGTGACGCCGTACGCCCGCATCATCGATCCCGAAATCACGTACAAGGACGGCAAGATCATCGCCAGCTTCAAGGTGGAGGTCGAAGACGCCGAAAAGACCCCCAACGTGGATGTCGCCCTCTTCGGCTTCACCGACAGGTGGGTAAGCGACGGAAATAATAATTTCGATTTCGACAAAACGCAGAAGGACGGCAAGCAGAAGAAGGTCCAGGCCATCGACGGCAGCGAGACCATCGTGCTCAGCATAGACACGTCCAAGGACAGTGGAATGCAGTTTGCCTACAAGCGCGACCACTACCTCCGCATCGGAGCGGTGGCTACCGGCAACAAGGACAACACCGGCAAATGCTACAACTTCTCCCCGGTCTTCAAGATGTCCAGCGACTTCTCAAAGGTGGAAGAGATCACAAATTGGGACGAAGAGTAATCCTTCTTTCCATAAACACAACGAAAGGGGCCCCCTAGCGGGCCCTTTCTATTTTTCCGTCAATAACCTTTAAAAATCCGCCACGGAACTCGCTGGATGTATCAATAATCTGTTTTTAAAAGTCTTTTATTGATTTTTGAACGCCGCATGCGGGCGAATCTCCTATTTTTGTTCCGACACAGATGCTACGCGAAAAACTATTTACACCAATCCTATAATTAATCCTTAATTAAAACGCACATGCTAAAACATCTGATGAAGGTGGCGAGTGTCATGATGATACTCCTCACTTCGCTTGGAAGCATTTCTGCTTTCGCCCAGAACCGAACCATCAGCGGCAAAGTCGTTGACACCGGCGGACAGCCGGTTATCGGCGCCGCCGTCACCGTGGTCGGCAATTCCCGCATCGGCGCAGCTACGGACCTCAATGGCGCTTTCTCGCTGAGTGTCCCTGCAGGAGCCAACATCTCCGTCGAGAGCATTGGCTACAAGACGCAGACCTTCGCCGTCGGCAACCAATCCACTTTCAACATCGTTCTTGAAGAAGACACCGAAATGCTCGAAGAGACCGTGGTTATCGGTTACGGTGTCCAGAAGAAGAGCGACCTGACCGGTTC
>Ga0310696_10007819_pt1 | contig 12521 bp, 7 predicted proteins | sample AusTroGonzalo_MG_4_FD_203885 | JGI IMG/M metagenome (GOLD analysis project Ga0310696, IMG submission 203885) | Bovine rumen microbial communities from tropical cattle in Woodstock, Queensland, Australia - Gonzalo_02 (v2) (version 2) | ecosystem: Host-associated > Mammals > Digestive system >... | reverse complement strand
GAGGCCACGTCGTAGTAGATGGGGCCGCGGCGGCCGCCCTGGAAATCGATGAACCAGGGCTCTCCGTCCTTGATCATCACGTTGCGGGCCTGGAAATCCCGATACAGGAAGGTGTCTTCCTCCTCCTCCAGCAAATCGGCCTTGAATTTCTCGAAGTCGTCCTGCAGCTGAATTTCGTTGAATTCGATGCCGGTAGCTTTGAGGAAGCAGTATTTGAAGTAGTTGAGGTCGAAGTCAATCATGCGGGCGTCAAAAGCCTCCTGCGGGAAGCAGACGCTCCAGTCCAGCCCCTTTCCACCCAGGAACTGGATGCGCGGCAGCTGCTCGATGGTATGGCGCAGCAGCCCAGTCTCGTAGGACGAATAAATGCCGCTCTCCCGTCCCTGGGACACCATATCAAAGAGCACTTTATCTCCCAAATCCTCCTGGATATAGGCCAGCCCGTCCTCGCTCACGGCCAGTACCGTTGGAACGTTCAAGCCTTGCTCCTTAAAATGTCTGGAGAGTTCAATGAACGCCCGGTTTTCCTGCAGGTCCGTGCCGATGACGCCAATAAGCGTCACGTTTCCGCCCGTTAAGCGGAAATAACGGCGGTGACTGCCGGAAGAAGGGAGTTCCTGCACCTGGGAAAGTTTTTGCCCGGTATAGGATTCAAAAAGGGGTTGAAGGATCTGTTCAGACATATTTCAAGAAATAATCCACCAAAATATTCTTGCTCTCCTGGGTGATGAGGAACTGGTTGTGGTTGGTGGGGTGAAGGATGACCTCGCAGCCAGGATAACGGGCCTTCCAGCGCTGCTCATTGGAGAAGAATTCCTCTTTCTCACGCTGCTTTTCTTCGGCCGATTTCTGATAGCCGCCGCTCACGGCGCTTTCGTCGGTATAAATTCCCGAGATGATGGCCGTGACGGGGCCGTCATAGATTTCGGGCAGGGGTTCCATGAGCTTGAGATCCAAATCCACGCGGCGCTGGTTGCGCTCTTCGTTGTAGAAGGGGAAGTAATAGGAGCGGCGAATCATCTGCTGCAGCTCCATGTCCCGGTCCAGTTCTCCGTCCAGAACAATCACGCGGGGTTTTTCCGCTCTCTTGTTGTACACACGGGCGGCCAGGGCCAGGGCCTGTTCTCCTCCGGCACAGAAACCGGTGAGGGCCACCACATTGCGGGTCTCAACCACTTCCTTTACATAACTTTCATAGATATCCACCAGGGCGTTCATGTCCATGAGACGGTCTTCGGTGACGGTATGGTAGGACTCGATGGCATAGATGGCAAATTTCCCGGAGAGTTTCCGGGCCCATTCGTCAAAGATGAAGGAGAAACTGGTGAAGCCACTCACCACAATGAGGACCGGCTTGGCAGGGTCCTCCCCCGAGTTACCATACCAGAAAGCATTGGGGTGTTTCTCGGCCGACATAATCCCGCGGATGGTTCTGAGGGTGTAGAAATCGTTCACCGTGAGGTGGAAACCGGACATATCCATCTGGACGGTGAGCTGCATGATGTGCAGGGAAGTGATTCCCACATCGTTCAGCAGATCGGCCTCTACATTGACGCCGGGCAGCCCCAGGAGCCCGGCGGTGGCCTGCATGAGCAGCTCTTCCTGCGGCGTCAAGGGGGTATCATTAATAAGGAGAGAGTCCACAGCCTGGTTCACCAGGGCCGATGAGTCAATTTTTCCGTTGATGTTCAGTTTGAAGTCCTTTACCTGGTTCCAGAAGGTAGGGACCATATAGTCGGGCAGCAGCCGGGCCACCTTTTGCTTAATCTTGGAGAGGCCCACAATGCCATCGGCCGTCCTTACATAGGCCACGATATACTTCTCTGAGCCGATCTCCTCCAAACGGACGTATGCCCGAAGGACGCCCTCCTGCTTTTCGATGAGGGTGCAGATTTCTCCCAACTCTATCCGGTAGCCGTGCAGCTTGATCTGGGAATCTTTTCGGCCGATGTAGTCAAAACTGCCATCCGCGTTCAGCGTAACCAGGTCTCCGCTGTGATACAGCCGGGAAACGTCTATCCCGTCGTGCACCTTTTCGTACGGATTCTCGAAAAACATCTTTTCATTGAGATCCGGACGGTTCCAGTAGCCGTTGGTGAGCTGCATTCCGCCGATGAGCAATTCTCCCTGCTGCCCGGGGGCCACCAGTTTCCCGTCTTCGCCAGCCACATAGCAGACGACGCCGGGAACCGGTTTGCCGATATTGCGCCAGTCGTCGGGGCCTTCAATCTCGTGGGTGGTGGTGACGATACTCTCGGTGGGGCCGTAACCGTTCACAAAGCGATAGGGGTATTTCCCTGCAATCTTACTGGTAAGGCTGTGCGGAATGGCTTCACCGCCGGCCGACAAGGTATCCATGGCCGGGAAATCGTAATCCGGGAACACGGCCAGCAGGGACGGCGGCATGAATGTGTAGGTGATTCCCTTCTCCTTCATGAGCTTATAGACCAGCAAGGGATTGTGTTTTTCCTCTTCCTGGGCAATGACCAGCGTGCCGCCATAGAAGAGAGCTGCAAAAATCTCCAGGACAGACACATCGAAGCTGATGCTGGCAAACTGGAGAATGACCGACTCCTCGCTAACGTTGAAATTGTCCGGCAGGGACACCGTGAGCATATAGCTGTAAAGGGTCCGGTAGGGCTGCGAAACGCCTTTGGGCTGGCCTGTGGTGCCGGAAGTATAGATCATGTAGGCCTCGGAAACTCCCCGGCTCAAGAGCGGCAGATGCTCCAGAAGCGGGCTCTCCAAAAACTCCCCGATGTTGTCCTCCGTGATGAGAACGCTCATGGCGGCATCCTGGCAAATGAAATCCCGCCTTTCCCGGGGCGTCTGGGCGTCGATGGGAACATAGGAGCAGCCCAGTTTTACGGCAGCCAGAATACAGGGCACGTAATGCTGGTCACGACCCAGGCAAATGCCGATACGGACGGGAATGCTTTTATCGACAGGACTCTTTTCTACGATTCGGGCAACCCCCGAGGCAATGTGGCTGGCCATTTGGTCCAGTTGGGCGTAGGAGACCTCACAGTCTCCCATGATATAGGCCACTTTGTCCCCACGGGTCTTGACGATTTCGTCAATTCGCTGTGAGAGTTTCTCGTAATAAAGGTCCATTTGCCTAAAAAGAATTAAAACTTGTAACTGATATGGCCCAGCAGCCAGCGTCCGGCCTGCCGCATGGGAGCCACGCTGGAGCCTCCCTGCAGATAAACGGTGTTGCCCAGATTATACACATCCAGGCCCACTTCGAATTTCCGGATGCTGTAGCTGATACCGGCGTCAAAAACAATCCGGGATGGAATATCGATGTCCAGGGGATCCATGCCAGGCAGCGCATACAGCGATTTCTGCTTGGAGACATAGAGAGCATGCGCATTGAGTTTGAGGCCGAAACGGAACGCGTAGGAAGCCGCCAGGTTGGCCTGGAAATCGGGGATATTATAAACGCTGCGGCCGAAAATGGCATAGTTCTCGGAGGAGAGAACCCGCTGCCAGGTAAAGTTTCCGTCTATCTTGAAACGGGAGAGCGTATAACCGGCGGCCATTTCCACGCCGGCATTGGTGAGACTACCGGCATTGGCATTGCCCGTCTCACTCTGGATGATGAATTGGTCGGCCTTGTTCACAAAGCCGTTCACCTCTACCTTCAGGCCCGGGACCAGTTTGCCGTCGCTGTAGAAAGAAAGCTGCCAGGAATTCAGGTATTCCGGGGAAAGGTCGTCGTTTCCGTAGTTGATATCCAGGGTGTTGTTACGGTAGAAGTAAGGAGCATCTACGAAGGCCTTGGAGTAACTGAGCTTGGCACTCCAGCGGGGACGGGAGTAGATGAGAGCGACACGGGGGGAAAGCACGTGCAGCTTTTTACCGGTAGAGCGCAGCTTGAAATCGTAACGCATGCCCGCGTTCAGAACCACCCCGTGGCCGAAGTTATGCTTAACCTGAAGATAAGCATCGGCACTGGTCTCCTTGCCGGGATTGAGCACCTTGGTATCGTTATAGGTCTTAAGGATAAGGTCGTAATTGATGCCTTCCAGATAGCTTGCATCGGACAGCGCGAAACGGTTGGTCTGTCCTCCCAGCATCACCACACCCGACTGCGACTTGCCAAACGCATAATTGTAACTTCCCTGGACGGATAAGCCCAGGGTGTATTCGTTCCAGCTGACGCTTTGGAAAACGTAATCGTAAAGCTTGAGTACCACATCTTCCATCCCGTTGGGGATGACGTCGTTGGATCCCACCTCCGGAATGTTGCCGTCTATCTGGTAACGCTGCTGGTTCTGGGAATCAAAGGTGGCCGCCACCTGCCAGGAAAAGTGGTTTTTGCTGTCCGAGTAACCTAGCTCGGCATGTTGGGAAGAGATGGCATAGCCCGGGGCGTAATTGTTGAGCAGCCGGTAATTGTAGTACTCGTAGGGAGTAAAGAAGTAGCTGAGGGACAGCGGAGCCACCGTCTTGGAAAAACGCCGGTTGTACAGCAGGTGCAGTTTCTCCCACTTCAGGGAAAGGCCCAAATCGTAGGACGGGGCTTTGTTGTACCCGCCGATAATCATATCCCCTTCCATGGGCATGACGGCATACGGCTGTGCCTCGGCGTCGGCGATATAATGCACGCTCTGGCCATCGGCCCTGTAGATGCTGGCCCAGGCGAGGATATCCAGGGAAAGGAAATGCTTGCCGAAAAGGAGGTCTCCCCTCACCTGTCCGTAGCTGCCGCCGCCGGCCTTCACCAGGACTCCGTCCACGTCGGACCCGTCCTTGGTGATGATGTTCACCACACCGGTAAGGGCCACGCCGCCGTACAGGGAAGATGCGGGGCCTCGCAGCACCTCTATCTGCTTCACCTTTTCCAGGCTGATGGAAAAATCGGGGCTGGCCGTATTGGTGGAATAGCTATTGAGGCGATGGCCGTCCAACATGACGAGAATCTTCTCCTGGCCGGAGGAGTAAATACCGCGCATAGCCACATTCATTTCCTCGTTGCAGGCAATGTCCGTCATACCGGGCACGTAGGCTACCAGGGCATCCTTAAGGGTGCGCGCGCCGATACGCTGGATCATATCCTCCGTTATGAGCGACACCGGAACAGGGGCCTCCTCAACGGATTCGGCCTGCTGGGAAGCGGTGGTAATGGTAGCCGCCTTGCCGGCCCGGATCCGGTTCACCATCTCGGTAAAACGCGGAACGTCGTTATACACCCTGTAGTAGGGATCCACGGCCAGCAGCCGGGTTACCCAGGTCTCGGCCACCTGGGGCTTGTCCATATTCAGGTTGCACAAGGCAAGCAGCCGATACACGCCGATGCGGGTTTCCCCGCCGAAAGTGCCCGCCGCCGGCGCCAGAAGGGAATCGGCCTTTTGGAAAAGACCCAGCTCGTAGGCCTCCTGCGCTTGCTCGAATAAGTGGTTATCCTCCTGAGCCAGAGCGGCAAAGGAGAAGAAAAGGACAAAGAGAGTGAATATGTACCTTTTGACGCTCATTTCACAATCTTGGCGGGAATGATAAAGGTAAAGGTGGTCCCCACCTTGGGTTCCGACTCCACCTGCAGCTTTCCGTTATGGTTTTTGGTGATGATGTCGTTGGTGATGCTCATCCCCAGACCCGTACCCTGGCCAGCCGGCTTGGTGGTGAAGAATAATTCGAACATCTTTTGCTTCACCTCGGGAGACATGCCCATACCGTTGTCCGTAATGGATACATGAACTTCGGCCTCGGCCTTGTCCATGTTGTCCATGAATACCTTAACGTCAATGGTGGGCTGATAGCCTTCTCCCTCCAGGGCCGCCCTTTCCTTAACCGTATAGCAGGCATTGTTCATGACATTGAGCACGGCCCGGCTTATATCCTGAGGAATGACCATTACCTTGGGCATGCCCTCCTGGATATCCTCATGGATGGTGAGATTGAAGCCTTTGTCGTTGGCGCGCATGGCATGATAGCTGAGCCACACATACTCGTGCACCAGCTGCCCCATATCGGTAGGGAGCTTCTCTCCCGCCTTGCCGCGGCTCTGGAGCAGAATGCCCCGGATGATGCTGATGGCCCGTTCCCCGTGCTCCTCAATCTTGGCCAGATTCTCCTTGAGGTCGGCCGAGATGTCTTCGAGGTCGGCTTTCTCGTCCTCGCCCAGTTTATCGGCACAATCATCCAGCACTTCCTGCATATCCTCCAGCAACTTGGCCGACATCTTGCTGAAATTGATGACGAAATTCAGGGGGTTCTGAATTTCGTGGGCAATTCCGGCGCTCAGAAGGCCTAGGGAGGCCATCTTTTCCTGCTTGTGCAACTGCTGCTGCAAGCTGTCTATCTGTTTTTTCAGGCTTTCGTAATTCTCTTCCATAACAGTGTCTTAAGCCAAGTAAATTACAAATTCCGTATATTGGTCCTTCACGGAGTCCACCGAAATACGGCCTCCGCAGTCGTTCAGGGCCTGCAGGGTGAGATAAAGTCCCACACCGGGGGCCTCGGCCGTAGGTTTAGTGGTGAAGAAGGGGTCGAAGATCTTATCCTTGATGCTGTCCTCAATGCCGATGCCGTTGTCGTAAACCCGGATGAGGACGAGGTCCTTTTCCTTGGCCACCGTAACGCGAAGCACGGGCTGGTACTCTCCCCCCTTCTCGGCCTTTTTCTTGATGGCGTAAATGCCGTTGGAAAGCATGGACATGATGGACTTGCTCATCTGTTCCACAACTACCTCCCGCGTAAGAGGGGCATCGGGCCGAATGCATTCCACCTGGATGCCCAGGGCCGTAATATCCGAGGCAAAATAGCTTTTGCACCGTTCCACACACTGCTGGCACAGAAGGGCCATGTCCGTGGGTTCAAACTTCTGGGAGCGTTCCTTGAGCATCTCCTCCATGGCTTTGAGGGTGCGGGTGGTGGAGATTCCGTGCTGTTCTATCTTCTCCAGATTGGTCTTCATCATATCCATCACATCCATGCAATCCTCGTAAGTATCGGGATTCATGGATTCCTTTTCATCTTCAATGTTCTCCTTCAGCTCCTGGGACAGTCCCAGCGTAAGATGAGCGAAATTGTTGATGTAGTTGAGCGGATTGAGGATACGGTCTATCAGACCCTTGGTGAGCTTGCCGATGGCGGCCTCCCTTTCCTGACGCAACAGTTGGTCCTGGGCCTGGCGCAGCTCTTTGGTGCGCTCGTCCACCAGGCTCTCCAGTCTTTGCTGCTCCTGGGCCATGCGGCGCATGCGGTATTGGAACAGCAGATAGACCAGGTAGATGATGACCAGCAGATAGAACAATAAAGAGTACCAGCGCACAAACACCGGATACGGCCGTTTAAAATCGAACGGCCCGTATTCGCTCAGTTGCCCGAATGCGTCTCTGGAACGGACGGATACCTGGTAGGAGCCGTAGCCCAAATTGGCAAACAGATACTCCTGCTGGTCACTCCACCGGGACCAGGCGTTATCCGAGTGCATGCGGTAACTGTAAAGGGTTTGGCCGATGGGGTCTGTCTTGTCGTTGGAAAAACTGAGCGTAAGGTCTCCGTCGGCGGAACTCACACGACGGATATAAAGCTGAGGCTGGAACGGAGTGCTGGTGCTGCACTGACCCAGATCCAAACGGACCAGCTGCACATTGTCTCCAATCCATGCCAAACCGCCATCTACCAGCATGGCCTGTACATTGAAACCGGCAAAGGGTTCAATCCACACGTTCAGTTGCTCCGGCAGGTTCTCGCAAATGAGACCGGCACCGTCGTCATGGCTGCGCCAGACATGGCCGGACGGGTCCTCGTATTCAAAGAGGCGGGACAGATGGCTGCCGTCCTTCTTTTCAAACGCACCGCCACGGGCCGACATATAATAGGTATCTCCCGCGAGCGTAATAGCCCAAACGCCACCGGAGGCGTCTTTCTTGAAACTGGTTACATTGGGAATGGGAGCGATGGACGCAAATCCTTCTCCGGGACGGAAACGGCATACGCGTTCCAACTCTCCCACCAGGAAGGAGCCGTCCTCCAGGGCCAGGATGGAAAGGGCAAAGCGGGGGCTAAGCTGGCGCGCAGTCCCTGAGGCGTACTGATAAACGCCGTCGGAGGTGGCTACGTAAAGGGTTTCCCCCGCACCCTGCGCCATCTGCCAGCAGGCATGGCTCAAGTTGCCGACCAAATGGAAGCGCTGGCCCACCAAGCGATACAGCCCCTGGAAGGTTCCCACCATGAGGCTGGAACCGCTTTTGGCGATACAGGAAATCTGACCCCGCAAGCCTTCCTTCTCCGTAAAATGGGTATAGATCTCCGATACCGAAATGCTGAAAACGCCATTGTCCGTAGCCCCCCACACGGTTCCCTTGCCGTCGTAGGCCAGTTTGGAAATACTGTTGGAGCAAAGTCCATTCTCTACATTGACGCGCCAGATTTCTTCTCCGGCGGCATTGACCGCAATCACGCCTTCGGTAGCCGTGGCCAGAAGGGTGCGGTCCCCGGAAAGTTTCAGCCGCTGATAGACCTCGATATCCTTCCAGCGGTCCACCTCCGCGTCCTGCACGCGTTCTCCTCCGGAGAGAACACTGGCATCGTCACCGGCATGAGGGGTAAACGCGACGCGTACGGAATCTCCGTCCACGGAAAAGACCTGCCCGGTATAGACGATGCTTTCAAAGCCCACCGTCCCGTCCTGGTTCCGGCCCAGGCTCACCACGCGGGAGATGTCCGGCGTATGGACCATCCTCCACTCTACATTGTCATAAACGAGTAGGCCTTCAAAATTGGCAAAGAAAGTATGGCCCTCGGTATCGCACAGGACATCGAAGTTACGGTTGTGGGCGTTGTAGTGGCTGGCCGAGTAGTTTCTGAAGAACGGGACGCCCATATAGGCGTTCTGCGCAAGAGCCTGTGCCGAAAGCAGAGCCACGGCAGTCAGACAGGCGATATGATACAGAAACTTTCTCATTTGAACGTCATATAGGGGATGGATACGCCCACATAACGCGTCCATTCCTGTTGGGTGAGATTGCGTTTGAGTTTCCGGTGCAGTTGCTCGGCCATTTCATCGGCCGATGAATTGAGCAACATCACGCTGCCCGAGGAAGTCCCTATCCAAACCGATTTTCCATCGGCATCGGCACACACGGCCAGAGTCCAGCCGTCAAAGGTATAATCCACGGGCACCAGCCACTCGGTGGGAATTTCCTTGCCGACCATCATGCGTTTTTCCACGGTCTCCCGCTCCAGCTCTTCCCGGAAGGACAGCCCGCTTTCGAACATCAGGTTGTCCATATTCCAGATATAGACGGTCTTATCGTAGCCGCCCGTTACTACAACGGGGCCCAGCATGGTAATGTCCATGCATTTGGACTTATGGGCTGCCAGGGTCTCTAAAACGCGGTTATAGGAGTTGACAGGATATACGGTTCCGTCTTCTACGCCCAGCAGCAGGCATTGGCTTTCCGGGTCATAGTGCGCAGCCGTTACCACATCCTTCACAAAAGGAGTCTTTTCCACGATACGGCCCGATGAAGGATCCATCTGAGCATAGCTTCCATCGGAATAGAAAAGGCCGATGACACCTTCCCGCTCTACCAGGGCCGACAGCTTTTTAGCCAGTTCCACCCTTCCGGAAACATTGCCTTCGGCATACCAGCAAAGGCTGTTTCGGCCGGCTACCAGCAGACGGCCTCCCACGGGAAGCAGTTTAAAATAGTTATCCTGGGGAAGATCCACGGTCCGGACGTTTCCGTTACGCTCCAGCAGGCACAGAGGGCCTTTGAGAGAAAGGGCGTAGATAGTACCATCCAGGACAATGACATCCCTGAAATCAAACTGCGGATTAAACAGCAGACGTTTGGAAGCGATTCTCTTTGTGCTGGCAGCGGCATTCACCGTGAGCCATTCCACCTCTCCGTAGTTGGTAACGGCAACGCATTGTCCGGGGGTGCCGGGAACCTTTGCGATGGCATTCACGGCGCCTCCCTCCTTCATTTTATAGCGAAGGATGCCGTCCGTAGCCTGCGTGAGAGACTTGAAAGTATCGGAGTAATACTGGTTCCCCCGGTTGTTCTTGAGGAAATACCAGCTGCCATAGGCCAAAAGGTCGGCCACCTCCGTTTCTCCGGCTTCTCTTCGCACCTGGGAGCTCACCGCCAGGCTGCGGGCCTGGGTGCGGCGGTTCAGGGTATCGGCCACATTCTTGGCGTGATTGGCCTCGTCCCTTTGTTCCAGGGCAATCTCCTGCTGACGCTCGGCATTGGCGCGCTCCTGCTGGGCCACCTGGGCGGCAGATTGGGCCTTTAACTCGGCCTCATGGGCCAGGCGGCTCTCCAGCTCGGCCTTCCGGGCATTCTGGACCGCCAGGGCCGATTGTTCCTCGGCACGGTCCCGCTGCTGGTCCGATATGGCTTTTTGCTGATACGCAATATCCTCCATCTGCTGACTCACGCGCTTGACGATAGCGGCATCTTTCCCGGCAGCTTCCAGGTGCTCCATTTCCTTCTGGAGGGAAGAGAGCTGCGCTTTGGAACGGTTATAGCCGATATGATAGGCCAGCACCGCCACGCCGGCAAGAACCGCCAGCGCTATGAGAGCATACCATATGACGGGGCGGATTTTCACTTGCGACGGATCACTAATTGGGTAACGTCATCGCTCTGGGGAGCTCCGTCGGCAAACTCCTTGACCTTGGCATTGATGGCCTCTACAATCTGCTGGCTGGGGGCACCCTGGAGGTCTTTCAGGACAGCCTGCAGGCGCTCCTCTCCAAACAGCTCATGTTCCTTGTTTTCGGCTTCCGTCACACCGTCCGTATAAAGGACAATGGCATCCCCGGGATTCAGCTGCATGGATTCGTTTTGGAAAGAGAGGCCTTCCACCGCGCCCAGAACCAGGTTGCACTGGGATTGGAGCATCTCTACCGTGCCGTCGGCGTGCTGGATGAAGGGCGGGTTGTGTCCGGCATTGGTAAAATCAATCTGGCCGGTCCTTAGGTCATAGATTCCGTAGAAGACGGTGACAAACATGGATTCCACGCTCTCTCCGCAAAGGATGTCGTTGACGGTTTCCATGCACTTGTTGGAGGGCATGTCACGCAATCCCGTGGCCTTGATGAGCGTGCGGCTCACGGCCATGAAGATGGCTGCCGGGACGCCTTTTCCGCTCACATCGGCCATGGTAAAGCCAATGCGGTGGTCGTCGATGGGGAAGAAATCGTAGAAATCGCCTCCCACATCCTTGGCCGCCAGCATGCTGGCGTAGATATCGACCTGGGCGGCGTCTTCCATCTTCAGCTCAAAAGTATGGGGCAGGATTGCGTGCTGGATTTCCCGTGCCACAGAAAGGTCTCCCTGGATATCCACCAGCTGGGCATGATCCCGCTGGGCGTTACGGACATATTCAATTTGCTCGATAGCCTTGTCGATGGTGATCTGGAGGTCGTCCAGGTCTATGGGCTTGGTGGCGAAATCGAAGGCACCGTTGTTCATGGCATGGCGGATGTTCTCCATGTCTCCGTAGGCGCTAACCATGATGCACTTGAGGGAGGGATTGCGCATCTCGTTCACCTTGGCCAGAAGCGTGAGGCCATCCATCTCCGGCATGTTGATGTCGGAAAGGATAATCTCGATGTCCGGATGTTTCAGCAGGACCTGAAGGGCTTCCAGTCCATTGTGGGCGAAGAAAAACTCGTATTCGCCCTTCCTGATCTTTCTACGGAAATACTGCGTCAACAACAATTCGAGATCGGTCTCGTCATCGACGCTGAGAATTTTAACTGCCATTGTTTATATAATAAAACGGGTTGTCGCTAGTCTTTGGCAAAAAACTTCCAGTGGAAGAGAATGAGGTAGATGGCGCCGCAGGTGACGCAGCTGTCGGCAAAGTTGAAGACAGGCTCGAAGAAAATGTGGCCGCCCAGGCCGGGAATCCAGTCGGGCCATGTCCAGAGCGGGAAATAGAACATGTCCACCACCTTTCCTTGCATGAAGGGGGCATAGGAGCCCAGGGTGGCTACCGTCTCATAAGTGGATTCGCTGAAGATGAGACCGTAGCATAGGCAGTCGACGATGTTACCCAGGGCACCGGCGGTAATAAGGGTGAGTCCCACCAGTACGCCTGTGGGAACGGGTTCGGGGCGTTTGAGCAGTTTGTTAATCCACCAGCACAGCACACCAAACAGGACCATACGGAACAGTGTGAGCAAATACTTGCCGATAACCCCGCCGAAAGCCATGCCGAAGGCCATGCCCTTGTTCTCCACGAACAACAGCTGGAACCAGTTGCCCAGTACGGGAATGCTTTCCCCCAGCGTCATGTGCGTCTTGACCAGGACTTTGATGACCTGGTCAATGACTACTAACAAGACGCCCAGAATAAGGAGAAACTTGCCCCGGTTCTTCATAAACCTACTTGCGCCCGGTTTTTTCCAGAATGGCTTTTCCTTCTACGGTAGTGGTGGCATGCGGAACCAGGCGCAGGCGCTCCTTGGGGATGAGCTTGCCGGTTACACGGCAGATGCCATAGGTCTTGTTCTCGATGCGCACCAGGGCGGCTTCCAGGTTCTGGAT
>Ga0310696_10007818_pt1 | contig 12522 bp, 11 predicted proteins | sample AusTroGonzalo_MG_4_FD_203885 | JGI IMG/M metagenome (GOLD analysis project Ga0310696, IMG submission 203885) | Bovine rumen microbial communities from tropical cattle in Woodstock, Queensland, Australia - Gonzalo_02 (v2) (version 2) | ecosystem: Host-associated > Mammals > Digestive system >... | reverse complement strand
AAGAATTGCACAGTTAAACAGTGATATTGAAGAGGGTTGGAACGACACAGAAATTTTGGAAGGTCATTCCGCTATGCAAAAATTGATAAAGAAGTATGAATAATTTGGAACTTGAAATTACAGGCATTATTACCCATCCCAACCTTCCCTAATTAGGGAAGGAGCTGGTTGTTATTGAGCTTTTGCGAAATATACAACAGCGGATGGGTAACATTTTTACCCATTTACCTTATCCTTTACGGCTAAACTTTTTAAACAACTCTGTTGTGTAGTCCATTTTGAATAAGAGGTTTAAGCCGATGTAAACTGCAAGGCAGACTGTTCCGACAATTGCTATCTTTATTCCCTCAAATACGTATTTCGGAAGTGTAACTGCTGTATTAAAGAGGTTTGCAACCTCTAAACATACAAAATAGGTTATAACTCCCGCCAAAACCATTTTAAAGAAATTCTTGAACAAAATTTTGTAATCAAGTTTAATTTTTCTTGAAATCAGTAACCCGAGCATTACTGCGTTGAACAGAGTTACAAGTGAAGTTGATGCCGTAATACCTGCAATTCCGAGGTTTAATTTATCAACAAGCACTATGTTTGCACCGATTTTTAATAAAATCGAGCAGGCCGCAATTACAAAAGGTGTTGCGGAATCGTTAAACGAATAGTAAACCCTTGTTATAGAATCTCTGAAAACGTATGGCAGAATTGAAAAAGACAAAAACCATAAAGCCTGAGTAACCATAAATACGGCGTCAGAATTGAATGCGCCTCTTTCAAAAACGAGTCTTATACCGTCTTGTCCGAGTATCAAAATTCCTATAATAATCGGGATTGCGCCAAAAAATAAAACTCCGACACCTTTATTAAAATAAGTTCTTATGCCGTCAAAATTCTTTTCCTCAACCATTCTTGAGAAAATCGGGAAAAGCGGAACCAAAAATGCGGTAACCAAAATTCCGACAGGGAACTGAAAAATTCTGTTTGCAAAAACGACCGAAGTCCACGCACCCTCTCTCAAAGACGATGCAAAAAACATATCTATATAAATATGCACCTGACCAATCGTTGAGCTCAAAATCGCAGGGAATAAAAGTTCGCATATACTTTTAAAGTGAGGGTTATTAATAACATCAAGGTTAGGTCTTAACTTAAACCCAACTTTTATAATTTTCGGTAACTGAATTAATAACTGACACAAAGCACCGACAGTTGTTGCCGTTGCAAGCACGACACCTGTTTTATCGTTATGAACTCCGACCACCATAAGTATAACAACAAGGCTTAAAATCATCGGAGATAAACTCGGAATTGAAAACTCGTTGTAGCAAATCAAAAGCCCGTAGTAAATTCCGATAATTCCGCCGATTACCAAAATAGGTATCATTATTTTAAAGTGCAGGGTTGCAAGGCTGATTAATTCCTGACTTCCGCCCGAAATTATTGCACCGATTATTTTGTCCGCAAACACAAAACACAAAATCGCAAGCACAAAAAAGAAGATAAAACTTACGGTCAAAAATGTGTTATAGAGTTTGTTTGCAATCTCTGACGGTTTTTCCTTTACGTTTGGAATGAGTTTTGAAAAAACCGCAACGACACTGCTGTGGAAAGGTCCTCCGACACCGCCTAAAATTATTATTGCGAGAGACGGAATCTGACACGCATAAAAATAAGCGTCGGAAACGAGAGTTGCACCGTAATAATTTGCAAGCACCATATCTCTGACGAAGCCTGCGAGTTTGCTCAGAACAGTAACAAACGCAATAACCCACGCTGCTTTTAATACGCTGAAATTATTATCAGAAGTAGTACTCGTCATCTTTTTCTTCCAGCTCCACATACATATCTGCGGTCAAATCTTCAACCGACAAAGGATGATAAATTATTGTATTTTTACCTTTTCTCAAATAATCGTCAATAGCAAATCTGAATTCTTTCTGATCTGTCGTTTTAATGACAGGCACATCAACCTCTTTTTTATTTATAGTCAGAGAAACCACCTCTAACTTTTTATCGGGACTGCATATAACCAAATTTGCCTTGTGCTTTGTTGTATAAAAAGTTTGGGTTATCTCTTCCGTTGATAAAGTTACTGGTTTTGTACCCAAATTTATTCCCGTATAGTAGTGTTTAAGAATATCCGTATATTTTTTGTGCAAATCAATAGCCATAAAGCCCGCACCGAATTGGCTCATTCCGACTCCATGCCCGTAACCGCCTCCAAAACAATCGATCGATGTAAGTTTTCCTGTTTCTTCATCGTAATTATGAATAAAAGCAAGGTTTGCACTCGGAAGCGCTTTTCCGTTTTTCTTAAACATTCTTCTTATTGTTATTTCTTTGAAAATCTTGTAATTTGTACCTTCTGCAACGATTTCAAGCTCGACGATTTTACCTGAATCACCGCGTTTTAAAACTTTTATTTCTTTTATCGTTCCTAAAGTACTTTCTTTATGAAATTTCGGTTTTACAAACCCGACCGGAGATTGTTCAAGAAGTGTTTTTTCAAGAGTTTTTCTTAATTCTTCAGCATCCCAGTGTCTTGTCCATCTGTAATATGGCGATTTCATATCGTAAGATGAAAGCATTGTATCCTGATAGAATTGCAAAACTTTTTCTTCGCTGTCAAGCGGAGTCTGTGTCAGCATATCGGGTTTTGCTTTAAGATACGGGATATTTTTTGTCGGAAACTCTTTTGTTATGGGATCAGAAAAAACGTAACCGTAGTTTTCCGTGTAACCGCCCGCAGTTGAACAGTAAAGCGCCAAAATCGGAACATTGTCGTAGAGTGCCAAAACACCCTCTGTTTCTTCAACCGCTTTTGTTGCCAAATCCATTTCGGTATTTGCACCGAAATATACCTGACTTGCAACCGTATCATTTACGTCAAATTCAGTATAAGCCTTTGTTCTCGGACAGAGTGCATAATTTCTTGCGGAAATTGCCTGAGCTTTTAAGGCTTCAAGCCCGAATCTTACAGGCATTTCATTAGGAACAACACCTTTCAGGTATTCCTCAACATCTATAACATTTACGAGATAAAAATTATCGGAATCGAGTTTTCTGACAAGTTCAAAATCACCTCTATACAGTGCTGCTCTTGATTTTCTGTTTACCCCGAAAACCCCTAACAAACCCGCAGGAGATGTCACAACAAAATCGTTTTCTGTTGTTATTGTTTCATCACCTATCTGTATTTCAAAAACCGAATTTTTAACGGTTACATTTATGTTTTCATAAGCCTGAGCGTTACCAAGTACATGGTCTGTACCTTTTTCATAGATTTCACATTCATCCGTCGCATACAAACTTATTTTTGTTTTTAAAAGATTTTGAAAACTGCTGTCAGTCAGTCCGACTCTTACAATATTATCTGCAAAAGCCTGAATTGACAGGAACATAACCAAAATGAAACTTAAAAATAATTTTTTTATTACTTTAATTCCCAAACCGTACCCTCTTTTGAATCTTTTAAAACTATATTAAATGCATCGAGTTCAACTCTGATTTTATCAGCAAGTTCCCAATTCTTTTCTTCTCTTGCAAGTTTTCTGTCCGCAATTAATTCGTCCATTGAAGAATAATTCTTGCCGATTTTTTCTGAAACCGATTTTAAGACATTTTGAAGTTCTTCTTCGCTCAATGATGCTTTTTCAAAGACAAAACCGAGAGCGGAAGCGAGTTGATTTAATACATAATTTGCACCCTCAACCCCTTTATTTGATTTGTTAGCCAAATCAAACAGTACGGCAAGCGCTTTTGATGTATTCAAATCATCGTCCATCGCCTCTACAAACTGATTATATTCCTCAAATTTTGTTATATCGTAAGTTTTGTCGTCTTTTAAAATTCCTGCGTTTAACATTCTTTTTACCCCTGATGCCGCAGACTGTAAAGCTTCGTCTGAAAATTCAACAGGCATACGATAGTGGTTTGTAAGAATGAAAAATCTTATAGTATTTGCATCGTAGTTTTTGAGTAAATCATCTATGGTTAAGAAATTACCCAAAGATTTTGACATTTTTTCTTTGTTAATAGTAACAAAACCGTTGTGCAACCAGTAGTTTACGAATTTACATCCGTTTGCACACTCAGACTGCGCAATTTCGTTTTCGTGGTGAGGGAAAATCAAATCAGCACCGCCAGCGTGGATATCAATGGTTTTACCAAGATATTTTCTGCTCATAGCGGAACACTCTATATGCCAGCCCGGACGTCCTACACCCCAAGGTGAATTGTATCCGAATTTTTCGTCTTTTTTCCACAAGGCAAAATCGAGCGCATCTTCTTTTTGTTCTCCGACTTCAACTCTTGCACCGCTTTCAAGTGCATCAATAGGCTGTTTTGATAACTGACCGTATCTGTCGAATTTTTTAACCCTGAAATAAACATCTCCGTTTACTTCATAGGCATAACCTTTTGCTATAAGTTCTTTTGTAATTGCAATCATTTCGCCCAAAGTTTTTGTTGCAAACGGCTCAACATCAGGTTGAAGTGTGTTTAGAGCTTTCATGCTTTCCGCAAATTTTTTGTACCAGTATGTTGAAACTTCCTGCGGAGTTTTACCCTCTTTTTCAGCTTTTTTAAGAATTTTGTCGTCAACGTCGGTTACGTTTCTGCAATAAGTTACATCGTAGCCTTTAAATTTTAAATATCTGTATAAAACATCCCAAGTTATATAACATCTTGCGTGTCCCAAGTGAGCATAATCGTAAACGGTCGGACCGCAAACGTACATTTTAACTTTGTTTTCTGTAATCGGAATAAATTCCTCAACCTTGTTTGTATAAGAATTATGTAATTTCATTTTCACCTCATTAACTACATATTATTTTATAACAAAAAGAAGTTTGATAATCTATCCGCCAAAAGTTTTGTGAAACCAAATGTAAACATTTGTAAAAACATGAAAAAATCATGTCAATTATATTTTACATATATACTTTATATATACGTAAGCAAGTATATTATTAGAATATTAGGAGAAATAACTATGGGCGTAGATGCTATTGACGGAAAAATGAAGAAAAATCCATATGAATGGCTTTATGACACATGGAGCAAAAATATGACAGATGTAACAAACAATCCTCTTGCAAAATTTAAGCCGGCACCTGAAAAAGATGCTGGAGGATGTTATATAGGAAGCCTTTTAAATGGAGGAACTCCTGATTCTGGAGGAACATTGGCATAAAAAGAATTTCAATATAATAAAAAGAGGCGGTTTTATTTCATAAAACCGCCTCTTTTCGTGCAAAATATTTTTAGGGTATAATTTTTTCAAAGGGAAAAATTATGCTTTTAACAATTGATGTCGGGAACACAAGCACAAATTTAGGGATTTTTGATAAGGATAAACTTATCAAAAAACTTCGTATTTCGTCTGACAGAAAAAATAATGCAAACGATTATGACAAAGTTTTTGAGGAAATAAAAAACGAATTTGAGATAAGTGATTGTATTATCGCATCAGTTGTTGATGAACTTACAAATTCAGTAAAATCGGCAGCCGATAAGGTTTTTAGCACAAATTCTATAAATGTTACCCCTGATATCAATACAGGAAACGCTTTAAAAATGCCGTATAAAAAAGGAATGGGCGCTGACAGAATTGTAAATGCATATTGGGCGTCTGTGAATTGTCAAAAACCCGTTATTGTGGTTGATATGGGAACGGCAACAACACTCGATATAATAAACAAAAACGGTGAATTTACAGGCGGTGTGATTGCTGCCGGAGTCAAAATGCAGTTAAAGGCACTTCACGACTTTACTTCAAAATTACCCGAATTTGAGCCTGATAAATCAGAATTTGCTATGGGAACAGATACAAAAAGCGCAATTATGTCGGGAGTCATAAGAGGTTCAGCTTATGCAATTGACGGTTTAATCAAAAAATGCGAGGAAGAACTCGGAGAAAAAGCAACTATTATTGCAACAGGCGGATATTGCAAGCTTTTAAGCGAATATACCGAACGGAAATTTGATTTAATAAACCCCGATTTGACTTTAGACGGACTTCGCCTCTTATACGAATTAAACAAAATAGCGGTATAGTTAAAAATTTTTAATAATAAATTTAAAACAAAAATTTATTATGCTACAATGCGTTTATAAAACATAGGAGAGATAAAATGAATTCAGCAGTAATAGTAGGCAGAGCAGGACAGGATGCGGAAATAAAGTATTATGAATCAGGCAGATCAAGAGCAACTTTTTCTGTAGCGGTAAACCGTTGGGATTCAAAGACAAAAAGCAACGTAACCGATTGGTTTAATGTTGAGGCATGGAGTTCTCCGGAAGACAGAAGAAAACTCGCTGATTTTGCCGGAAATTACGTAAAAAAAGGCGGAATTGTTGCTGTTGACGGAAGAATTACCTCTAACAAATGGCAGGACGCATCAGGTGAAAACAGAGAAAGATATCTCATTTCTGCATCAGATATCAGACTTTTGGGTTCAAAGAACGATAACGAGATGCAATAGGAATTAGTATGATAATTGCTGAAAACATAGCAGTAATTGCCGATGATTTAACTGGCGCAAACGATACGGCTTTGCAGTTTCAACTGCGCGGTGCTGAGACGAGAATTTTTCTCGGAAACGAAATTAAAAACACCTCAAATGAGGGCGGTATTGTATGGGCAGTTTCGACCGAATCAAGAAACGTTACTCCTGATGAAGCCTATGACAAAACGATAGACAAAATTACTGTTCTTAAAAACAATAAGGATATTGACCATTTATACAAAAAAATCGATTCAACTTTAAGAGGGAATATAGCCATTGAAACACAGGCTATTGTTGATTTTTTCGGATATGATGCAGCAATAATTGCTCCTGCATTTCCGTCAGAGGGCAGAACAACTATTGGCGGATACCAGTTATTAAACGGACTTCCGCTTGAAAGAACTGAATTTGCAAGAGATCCGAAAGCTCCCGTTTTTGAATCTCATATTCCGAGTTTATTAAGACGCCAGTTAGGCGCAGAACACGAAAAATTAATAGGTCATATCGGATTTTCAACCATTATAAAAGGCGCAGGTCCGATTTTAAAAGAAATGAATAAATTAATCGATAACGGTAAAAAATTTATTGTATTTGATGCCGTATCCGTAACCGACTTGGAACAAATCGTTCTTGCATACAAAAAGACTTCTCACAAACTTTTGCCTGTAGGCTCTGCAGCCTTGGCTCAGGTTTTGGGAAATACATGGCTTGAGGAATCCGAAAGATTTATTGATGAAATAAGAACTCCGCATTTGCCAAAACTTGTTATTTCAGGCAGCGCAACAAAGACAACCGCAAAACAAATAGAAAAACTTGAATCAAACGGCGATTTCTCAAATATGAGCTTTATTCCGCTTACGAATGAAAATATTTTATCGGGAGTAACGGAAGATCTTTTAAACTGTGCTTTATCAAAACTTAATAACTCTGATATCGTTGTTATTCATACTTCTTATCTTGTAGATAATTTTGACGGATTTTCCGATGATTCGGTAAATGAAAATTTAACAAGAGAGAGTTTTATAAGCAAAATTACGGGATTTTTGGCGGAATTAACGAAACAAATAACAGACAGAAAAGAAGTTATTTTAATAACTTTGGGCGGCGAAACTTCTTACAAGTGCTGTGAAGCAGTCGGAGTTGACGAACTTAAAATCATAGACGAAGTTTCTCACGCAATTGCGCTTTCGACTGATTACAGAAACAGATTTTTTGTTGCAAAATCAGGTAATTTGGGTGATTCCGATACTTTAATAGATATTTTGAATTATTTTAAACGTCATGAACAGGTATAAAGATAAAATTGCAATAACGACAGGTGATTTTAACGGAATTGGTGCTGAAATAATCATAAAGGCACTAAATTCTTTAAATTTGCCAAAAGAAGAAATCGTTCTTATAACAAACCGGAAAATTCTCGATTTTTACGGAAAACTTGATTGTCCCTATGAAATAATCAATATCGATTTTGAGGGAGAAATTGAGCCGTCAAAAATCACAAAAGAGTCGGGAGAATTTTCTTTTAAATCACTTGAAAAAGCCTGCGAAATAAAACCCAAAGCAATTGTAACCGCACCTGTTTCAAAAGAGGCAATGCACCTTGCGGGATACAATTTCAACGGTCAGACGGAGGTTTTGGAAAAGTTTTTGGCTCACGATAGTCAAAAGGCAGAAATGCTTTTTATCGCAAACGATTTCAAAGTTTTGCTTTTGACAAGACATATTGCGCTTAAAGACGTTTCAAAATATATTACCGAAGATTTGATTATTAATAAAGTTTTAACGGTGAAAAATTTTCTTAAAAAAGATAACCCGAAATTCGCTCTCTGTGCACTAAACCCCCATGCCGGAGAAAACGGAATTATGGGTGATGAAGAAAAGAATATAATAATTCCCGCTTGCGAAAAACTAAGAAACAAAGGAATTGATATAACCAATCCGCTTCCTGCGGATACTTTATTTATAACAGGCGGTAAAAAATACCTCGAAAATTTACCTCAGGATTACGATTGTTATTTTGCGATGTATCACGATCAGGGTTTAATTCCGATAAAAACGATTGCATCAAAAGAAACTGTTAATATGACTATCGGATTGGATATTGTAAGAACTTCCCCCTGCCACGGCACAGCGTTTGATATTGCGGGTAAAAATAAGGCAGATTTTGAGTCCATGATTTCCGCAATAAAAACGGCACAAAAATATGCCTGAAACATGCTCTCTGACATGATTACAGAATTGTAAAGTTTTGTAAACAATGCCACATGAAAATAACAAATTTCTCAAAAAAAATTACTTTATATAGGTGTGTAATGGGTTATTTTTATGAAAGGGTTTAACTATGATAAGCAGTGTTTCACCTAAAATCACAACGACTTCTTTCAAAGGAGCAAAGGAATCTGAAAGTAAAATTGATACACTTAAGCAAAAAGGTGATGATCTTAATAACTCACTTGAAGTCGTAAACGGAACTCTTGAAAAAACAACCGGACTTGCAGGTAAAACAGTTGTCTTAGGTACAGGCTTATGGGCGACAATTACAAAACCTTTCAAAGGCATAGCAGAATGGGCTAAACAACCTGAATCTCAAGAAGGCATTAAAAAAGGAATGGAAATAGTTAAAAACAACAAAAAAGGATTTATAATCGGAGCAAGTATTGCAGCGGCAGCAATTACAGCAGCAATTATCGCAAAAGTAGTAAAGAAATCAAAAGCAGAAAAAGCAGCACAACAGGAAGCACAAGCAGCGCAACAACAAGCGCAAGCACCGGCAGAACCGGAACACAAATTAGACATCGTATCTGAAGCAGAAGCATAGAATAAAACATCAAAATATAAAAAGCCCTGACTTAAAAAGTCAGGGCTTTTAGTTTATAAATTTATACTGCAAACCTGAAGTGGACCAAATCACCGTCTTGAATTACGTAATCTTTACCCTCTAATCTCGTTACGCCTTTTTCTTTGCAGGCATTGTAGGATTTTAATTCCGCAAAATCTTTATACGGAGTGATTTCTGCACGGATAAACCCTTTTTCAAAATCGGTATGGATAATACCTGCCGCTTTTGGAGCTTTTGTACCCTCTTTTGCAGTCCATGCTCTTGTTTCTTTTTCGCCTGCGGTTATAAAAGTTATTAATTTTAGTAATTTATAAACGGATTGAATCATTTTGTTTATACCGCTGTCTTCAATTCCCAATTCTTTTAAATATTCTCTTGCCTCTTCTTCGCCGAGTTCGACAAGTTCTTCCTCTATTTTTGCGGAAATTATAACCATTTCCGCATCATGATTTTTTGCATATTCCAAAACCTGTTCCGTATATTTGTTACCCGATTTAATATCTGTTTCACTTACGTTTGCGCAGTAAATTACCGGTTTTACGGACATTAAATTCAGCGGTTTAATTATTTCAATTTCTTCTTCGTTGAAGTATTTTTCAACGTTTATAAATGTTCCCTCAGATAAAAGTTCGATTAATTTCTGAATAATTTTATCTTCTAAGATTGCCTGTTTATCTCCGCATTTTGCCTGTTTTTGAATTCTGTCGGCTCTTTTTTCAAGAGAAGCCAAATCGGCAAGCGCAAGTTCTGTGTTAATGATTTCAATATCGTCTATCGGATTAACTCTTCCTGAAACGTGGACGGTATTTTCGTCGTCAAAGCATCTTACAACCTGAATAACCGCATCAACTTCTCTTATATTATGCAAAAACTGGTTTCCAAGCCCTTCGCCCTTGCTTGCACCCTTAACAAGTCCTGCAATATCAACAAATTCTATCGCTGTCGGAATAATTTCTTTACTCTTGCACAAATCCGCAAGTACCTGTAATCTTTCATCAGGAACGGTTACAACACCGACATTCGGCTCAATTGTACAAAACGGATAGTTTGCACTCTGCGCATTTCTTGAAGATGTCAGTGCATTAAACAAAGTTGATTTCCCTACGTTTGGTAATCCTATTATTCCGGCTCTCAGCATAATATATCCTTTCGTGTTAATACTTCTATAATATGTCATACTGAGCGCTAGCGAAGTATCTCGTTATTATAAATATGAGATTCTTCGGATTTTTAAATCCTCAGAATGACTTTTTAGTATAACCATATGTATAATCAACTAAATTATATACCAAAAAATAATGTTTTGCATTATTGTACGCTGCCCGCTTTTAACTGTCCCTGCTCAATGTTATAAATAGCAACGTCTTTTAGAAATTCCTCGTCAAACAAAAGTGTATCTACTGAAGTTATAATCGTCTGAGTATCTGAATTAATCGATTTTAAAAGGTAATTCTGCCTTAAATCGTCAAGTTCGGCTAAAACATCGTCAAGTAAAAGTATCGGAGAGTGCCCTGTTTTATTTTTTATCATAACAATTTCAGCAAGTTTTAAGGCAAGCACAATTGTTCTCTGTTGCCCCTGTGAAGCGTATTTTGAAGCATCTGTATTATTTATGTAAAAGATAATGTCATCTCTGTGAGGTCCTGAGCAGGACTGTTTTCGCCTGATTTCTTCGTCTTTTGTGAGTTCAAGTTGTCTTGCAAAATTTTCGGCAATTACGTTTATGTCTTCTGAAACCTCTTCTTCCGTTTCAAAATAAGGGTGAATATATTTAAGCGAAAATTCTTCGTTTTGACTTATGTCTTTGTGTTTTTCACGGGCAATTTTTTCTATTTCTTTTAAGTATTTGTTTCTCAGAAATATTATGTTTGAACCTGATATAACAAGCTGTTCGTTATAAACATTTAAAAGATTTTGGTCGATAACATCTTCTTTTAAAAGGTTATTCTTCTGAATACGGATTTTGTCATATTTTGAAAGACGTTCATCGTAGGCGGGATAAATTTGAGAAACCGCATTATCAAGCCATGTCCTTCTATCCTGCGGTGTTCCTCTTACTAATGATAAATCCGTTGATGCAAATAAAACTGTTTTTAATACTGTTTTGAAGTTTTTCGGGGTGGTTTTTACCCTGTTTAACTTTGTTTCACGTTTTTTATCCCTGTCGTAGTAATAGTCCATTTCAATTTCGGTTTCTGATTTTAAAACAGTGCCGTGTATCTGAAATTCGCTTTCGTCAAAATTAATCAGCTCGGAATTATTTAATGCTCTCAAATTTTTTAAGGACGAAAGGTAATAAACTGATTCGAGAATATTGGTTTTGCCCTGCGCATTTTTGCCTATGATAAGTGTTTTGTCGGAATTGAAATCCAATAAAATACTTTTGCAGTTTCTGTAATTTTTCAGTTCAAGATTAATTAACTTCATAGAAAAATTATAGGGGTAAAGCCTTTTTTTGTAAAACTTATAATTATCTGTTAATTTTTATTAAAAAAACAATGTTAAATGTTCGCAAATTAAGTATGAATTTAGTATGATACAAGTATGAATATCGATATGCAACATTTATATTCCGAGGTCCCGCCGACAAAGGAGAGAAACATAGAAGAGAAGTTCAGACCGGCAAAAACTTCGGGTTTTTGGCTTTGGGTAGCTAATCTGTTTTTTTACGGAATGTTAGAAAACAGATTTTATGCTTTTCGTTATAAAGGCATAGAAAACTATGAAAACAGAGATGACAAATACCCCACAATAATGTATGCCCCGCATACAAACTGGTGGGACGGAATTGTCGGATATAATATTTGTACACGTATCGCCGGAAAACAGATAAGACTTATGGTTGAAGAACTAAACAGATTCCCGATTTTGCAGAGAGCAGGAGCTTTTAATGTTAATAAAAAATCGGCTCAGGCATCTATGCAGGCTTTAAAATATTCTGTTGATGTTTTAGAAGATTTAAACAATATTTTGTATCTTTTCCCTCAGGGAATAATAAAACCGCCAAATTTCAGACCGATAGAATTTCAGACAGGACTTGCTTATGTTGCACAAAAGGCAGCAAAAAAATACGGGAAAGTAAATCTTATTCCTATTACGGTTAATTATTTCTTTTTAAGAGATAACAGACCTGAGGTTTTAATAGAAATGGGAAAATGTATTCAGTTTACTGATTCA
>Ga0310696_10007814_pt1 | contig 12523 bp, 10 predicted proteins | sample AusTroGonzalo_MG_4_FD_203885 | JGI IMG/M metagenome (GOLD analysis project Ga0310696, IMG submission 203885) | Bovine rumen microbial communities from tropical cattle in Woodstock, Queensland, Australia - Gonzalo_02 (v2) (version 2) | ecosystem: Host-associated > Mammals > Digestive system >... | reverse complement strand
AAATGGAAGAACGGCGACGTGGTTGAGATTGCACTGCCTATGCAGAACACCATCGAACCCCTTGATCACGAGACTGAGTACCTGGCCGTCAAGCACGGTCCCATTGTGCTTGCCGCCCGCACTGGCACAGAGGGCATGAGCGGACTTGTAGCCGATGACGGCCGTTGGAGCCACATAGCACACGGACCTCTGGTACCCGTTACCGAGACTCCTATCATGATTGGTACACGCGCACAGCTGGACCAGAAGGTGGCTGCACTCAAGCCCGTACCGGGCAAGCCGCTCCACTACACAGCATCAGGTCTGTTTGACATCAGCCGGTTCCCCAATGTTGAGCTGGAGCCGTTCTACAGCCTGCATGACAGCCGTTACGCCATATACTTCCTGTCACTGAGTCAGGATGATTACGGCAAGATGCTTGATAAGATAAAGGCCGATGAGGCCGCAATGCTGGAACTGGACCGCCGCACGGTCGATGCCATCGTACCCGGTGAGCAGCAGCCCGAGGCTGACCACAAGATGACCAGCCAGAACTCCATGACCGGCAATGAAGATAACAAGCCCTACCGCACATTCCGCCGCGGAGGCTCATTCAGTTTTGACCTCTACCCTGACGGCAACACAAACCTGAGCCTCTCACTGGGCTACTGGGGCAGTGAGAACTTCCAGAACCGCGCCCTTGAGATACTCATTGAGGATATGCCGTTCATTACCGAGACCGAGTTCCCGGCCAACGGCCAGGCTGAGATTGTACGCAAAGAGTATGACGTTCCGGTGGGCTTCTACCAGGGCAAGGAGAAGATTCGCGTCACACTTCGCGCCCCCGAAGGCCGCATGGCGCCCCGCATTTTTGACATCAGATTTTTAAAATAAATTGAAATAGACTATAGGGCCTCTGGGAGAATGCCCTCCCACAACGAAAAATATCTATTCCGAAACTGATCGTTCCAGAATAGATATTTTTAGTCGCGGGCCCCTCCCACTGGTCACGCGTGGGTGCGAGACTCCCAGAGGCCCTATAGTCTATTTCAAGTGCAACTTGAAACATTATGAGAATTAGCAGTATTAACCTGATTACTATCAGCCTGATATGGGCTTTATGTTCATGTAACGGAGTTAAGGAGCAGGACCCCAAGTTCATGGACAACCTGCCCTACTATATAGAGAACCTTGAAGTCTTTGGGCTCAATCAGGAACCTGGACGCGCTTTCCACATTCCGGAGCGTAATATTTCGCTTAACGGAACCTGGAAGTTCAACCTTTATGAGAACCCTCTTGAGGTACCAAAGAACTTCTTTAAGAGCTCTTTCAATGACCGCAGTTGGGGAACCATAGAGGTTCCTTCCAACTGGGAGATGCAGGGTTACGGTCAGGCTATGTTCCGTAATGTGGCTGCCCCCTTCCCCAACGGTCAGCCCCTGTCCATGCTGGAGCGTTTCCAGAAGATTCTGGATGACCCCAATGCATCCGAGCAGCAGAAACGTATGGCCCAGAACCGTATGAACCTGTCCAACCCGTTTGCCGTACGTGTACCCAATGTTCCGATGGACGTGAACCCCACCGGAGCTTACCGCACGGAATTTACCATACCTTCTGACTGGAAGGGCGATGAGGTGTTCCTGCGCTTTGAGAAAGTGGCATCCGGATCGTTCGTATGGGTGAACGGAAAGCAGGTCGGTTACAACGAAGGCGCACAGGAGCCCAGCGAGTACGATATCACACCTTATATTAAGAGTGGCAAGAACACACTGGCAGTGATGGTGCTCAAGTTCTGCGACGGATACTATCTGGAAGGTCAGGACTACTGGCGTCTGGCCGGTATATTTGATGACGTTACCATCTACTCCACTCCCAAGGTCAGAATATATGACTGGTATGTCACCACCGATTTCGGTCCCGATTTCATTGATTCGGACCTCAAACTGGCCATGGACATACGCTCATACGGACTTGAGGGCAGCGGCTACAAGGTCAAGGCCACTGTTTCAAAGGATGGCCGTGAAGTGGCCAATATGGAGAACGGTCCTTTCAACGTAAAGGACGGCACCAGCACCATCAACCTCTCCGCCACGGTCAAGGCTCCCAAGAAATGGACAGCCGAGACCCCTGAACTCTATGACCTCACGATGGATCTCATCGGACCCGACGGAAAGACAATAGACCACATCGTTAAGCGCATGGGATTCAAGAAGACCCAGATACGCGACGGCGTGTTCTATCTGAACGGCCAGCCACTCAAGGTAAACGCCCAGAACTCTCACATGCAGCACCCGTTGCTGGGTCATGCCATGGACGAGGCCACCATACGCCGCGACATGGAGATACTCAAGCAATTCAACTTTAACGGTGTGCGCACATCGCACTATCCTCCTGTAAACGAGTATCTTGACCTGGCCGATGAGTACGGACTCTATATCATCGATGAGACCGGTGATGAGGCACATGCCACCGAGTATGTGAGCAACATGCCGGAGTTCATAGAGATGTACCGCGAGCGCGTGCGCCAGTTGGTACTGCGTGACCGCAACCATGCCAGCGTCCTGTTCTGGAGCGCCGGAAATGAGAGCGGTGAAGGCAGCGACATAAACGAGGTTGTAGCCGAGGGTAAGAAATATGACTCCACCCGCTACTGGATGTACGGCGGCAACGCTGCAGTTCATCCTGCCGAGGATATCATCGGCCCCCGTTACCCATCACCCGAGGAGCATGAGAACCGCTACGGCCGCGACACCCGCGATATGCGTCCATCATTCATGGATGAGTATCTCTCTGTAGCCGGAAACGGCGGCGGCGGTCTGGATGACTACTGGCGCGTTATCTACTCATATCCCAAACTGATGGGCGGTGCTATCTGGGATTTTGTAAGCCCCGGTCTGGAGGAGCCTGTAAGACTGCTTAAGGACCAGTCACCCTACAACACTCCTGCTCATATCATGGGACGTGCCACACTTGAGCAAGGACCTACCGGTAAGGCACTTGACCTGCACAAGCAGGAGCAATGGGTTCAGGTTTACAGGGCCGATAATGTTGAGATTAGCGGCGATAAGCTTACCCTCACCTTAGATATCTATCCGCGCCTGTTCAACCGCAGCGGCGGTTACCTGATCTGCAAGGGCAGCAACCAGTACGGCCTCAAGCAGCAGGGAACAGAAAGACTTGACTTCTATATCGACAACGGCCGCAAGCAGACCCTGTCGGCACCTCTGCCCGAGGATTGGGAGAACCGTTGGCACAACGTGACAGCTGTCTATGACGGCAGTGAGATGAAGCTCTTCATTGACGGCACACAGGTTGCATCACAGGCAGCATCGGGCCGTATCCGCAATCTGCCCCTGTCACTCTGCATAGGACGTGACGAGCAGTCATGCGGTCAGGATGCCAACCCCTACATCTGCGACGCCATGATTGACAACGTAGGTGTGTTTGCCGATGCCGTTCTTCCCGGCAGTTTTGATCCCGCCAAGGCAGCCCTGTGGCTTGACTTTGAGGAGGAGCAGAACCAAGGCACATTCTACACATACGGACAGGGAGCCCGCACCTACGGCTCCATCTGGCCCGACCGCGTACCCCAGCCTGAGATGTGGCAGATGAAAAAGACCGTACAGCCGCTCTCATTCACGCTGGTTGACCTTGTATTCGGCAACGTCGAGGTTTGGAACCGCAACCACTTTACCAACGCCTCAATCTACAACACCAAATGGTCACTCATGGCCGATGACAAGGTAATAGAATCAGGCACACTGAATCTGGATGTGGAGCCACTGACCAGAAAGATGGTTAGAATCCCGTTCCACAAGCCCGCCCGTATTGAGCCCGGCAAGGAGTACCGCCTGGAGATAAGTTCATCACTCAAGAAGGATGAGGTCTGGGCCAAGGCCGGTCATGAGGTGGCATGGGATCAGTTTGAACTCAAGTCATGGAACAAACCTGCACCAGCCGCTCCCGCTACAAAGGGTAATGTAACACTTGCACAGGGCAGTAACGGCATAGTTGTAAGCGGACAGGGATTCAGCTACCGTTTCAACGCTCAGAGCGGCGCTCTTGAATCAATGAACGTTGACGGCAAGGAGATGCTCAAGGCTCCCGTTACACTGAATGTATGGCGTGCTCCCGTAGCAAACGAGATTGACGGATGGAACGGTAGCAATGCCGGTCAGCCCTCTATCCAGGGTTACGGAAACATAGGTGCCAACACGGTTCTGGCCAGCCATTACTATGCTGCCTCACTGGATAAGAGAGAGCTTTCTCCCGTATCGGTCAAGGCCATTAAGAACGGTGAAACTGTAGTGATTGACGTGAAAGAGAACTCACTCTCCACCAACGCCACCGATAACCGCTTTGAGAACGATTGGCATTGGATTGTCAAGGCAGACGGAACCGTCACCGTACATCATAAGGTAAGCCCCATGGGCAAGATGCCGCAGTGGCTGCCCCGTATCGGTGTGACCATGAGTTTAGACAAGTCACTGAGCAAGGTTGAATGGTACGGACGCGGACCTCAGGCCTCATATCCTGACCGCAAGACCGGATACCGCGTGGGCATTTACAACACCACCATAAACGATATGTATGAGCCCTACCTCATCCCGCAGGATTACGGTCTCAGGACCGATAACCGCTGGGTTCGTCTGACCGACAACTCAGGAAAGGGTCTGGAGTTCAGCATGGACCAGTACTTCAACTTCAACGCATATGACTGCACTACCGATAACCTGACCAAGGCCATCTATCAGTATCAGCTGCAGCGTGGAGGTGATATCACCCTGAACCTTGACTACGCAACATCCGGTGTAGGCTGCACCTGCCAGGGCATCTTCCGCGATTACCGCGTCCAGCCGGAAACCTACCAGCGCACCATCACCATCCGCCCGCTACACTAAACTGAAAAGGTTTCCATCCCGCCGCAAAAAAAGGTGACCCAATAGGGCCACCTTTTTTTGACCGGCCTGGAAGGCCTATCAACTCTCCTCGTTAAAGTAAAGTTTATAAAACTTCCCGTGCTCATCCTCACCCTGCTCTATCAATTGGCGGCTGCCGTGCACGTAGATGTGGAAATTCTTGTCCAGCTTGATGACGCTCTTGTAGAGGCGGTTCTGTTTCTTTACTGCACTCTCATTCACGTCAAACTGGTCCTGCAGCTGAATCTGGCGCTCCTGCTCGTAACGGTTGCGGTAATCATCGAACATACCCATCACCTCAGGCTGTGCCATAACCTGCTGCTCAAACGTAGGCATGTCAAACTTGGGATTGTTCTTGAAGAATCCCATGGTGCGGCTCAAAAGGTCAGCCTGGTCGGCACGGTTCACGTCAAACTGCTTGGGCAGCTCCTGTGCCACAAAGTTACGGGTCAGGTCCATAACGTTCTGAGTCTGGAAATAGGAGTCCTCACGGGTCTTGAGATGCAGGAAATCATCCACCCAGTAGCTGGCGCCCTGACCGTTGGTCTTGTCCACTACAGCCACCATATAGCCCTTCTCGCGCTCATAATTCATAATGAGGGCACCCTTGTCCATACGGCGCAGGTTAACGCCATCAACAGGAGTAATGTCAAAACCCTCCTCATCATGCTCAACGGTCAGGAATGTCTCCTTGTTCTCTATCTTGAACAGACCTATGGCCTCGTTGATGTCACGACCTACCCCAAGTCCGGTAATATGAGCCACGATAAAGTCTCCGCCCTTGATCTTGGGATGCTGGCAGTTCTCATAAAGATGGGTAGCCAGGTCTACCGAGAAGTCATAGAGCATGTCCGGATTGTCGAATATGTCACTCACCAGACGGTAGACACGGTTATTCTCAAGTCCCATGTCATCATGGAAATTGAAACGTTCCTCACTCTTGAATGCGCCCACAAAGTACTCTGTGAGCAGGGTATTCATATCCTCACTCAGCGTATAGGGTTTCTTGGAGCACACAAACGGCTCCTCGTTGGCCTGATTGCCGACGTAGTGCAGCGCCATGCTGCTTATCTTCATCTCAGACATTAGCTGTTACTGGTTTTGAGCACCGCCAGCCAGGTCAAGGATTTCATTGGTAATGGCCTGCTGGCGCAGTTTATTGTATTGGAGAGTAAGTTCGCCTATCAGGTTGTCGGCATTCTCGGTTGCAGCCTGCATGGCAATCACACGGGCGGCCTGCTCGCTGGCAAAAGAGTCCAGTACTGCACTGTACAGTTTTGTCTTGATAACCTTGGGCAGCAACTCAGCAATAAGATCGGTTGCCGACGGCTCCATGATATAATCGGCTGCGGGTGCATCGGCCCCGGCCTGAGGTACGCTTACCGGCAGCAGCACCTCATCGACAATCTTCTGCGATCCGGCACTGACAAAATGGGTGTATGTGATTATCACCTTGTCCAAATGGCCGTTACGGAACAGGTCCATAAGGTCATCGGCCAGTTCGGCAGCCTTATTATAGTCACGGGTGGCCATCAGGCCTGAGAATGCGCGGTTCAGTTTGTAACCCTCCTTGGCAAGCGCCTCGGTAATCTTGGCACCTATGGGATAGATATGGGGCTCGTCATCAGTCTTGCGCCAATCATCTATCAACGCCTTGGCATGGCGTATCATGTTGGCATTGAATCCGCCGCAAAGGCTGGAGTCCGATGACAGACACACAATAGCCACGTTCTTTACCTCACGCTCCACCACCAGCGGTGATACGCTTTGAGCCTGAGGCATGGATGACAGACTGGAGAGTATATGGTTCAGCTGGTCCACGTAAGGCAGCGCATACTGTATGCTCTGCTGCGCCTTGCGCAGTTTCACGCTCGATACCATCTTCATGGCCGATGTGGTCTTGCGTGTATTGCTGACCGACTGGATACGGATCTTTATCTCCTTAAGTGACATGAGTTATCAGATTCCAAGTTCTGAGATTGTCTTGTCTGCAGCCTCATGTATCAGGGCGCCAATCTCGTCATTCATCTGGCCTGCAGTGAGTTTGTCCAGCACAGTATCCTGATATTTGGCCTTGATAATCTCAATGAAACGGTCCTGGAACTCACTTACACGCTCCAGAGGAACGTTCTTGAGCAGTCCCTGTATACCGCAGTAAAGAACTGCTATCTGCTCTCCTACCGGCATAGGTGTATACTGCGGCTGTATAAGCAGACGGTTGTTCTTACGTCCCTTGTCAAGCACCATTGCTGTTACGGGATCCATATCGCTGCTGAACTTGCTGAACGCCTCCAGCTCACGATACTGGGCCTGGGCTATCTTAAGAGTACCGGCCACCTTCTTCATGGACTTGATCTGTGCGTTACCGCCCACACGTGAAACTGAAATACCTACGTTGATGGCGGGACGGAATCCCTGGTTAAAGAGGCTTGACTCCAGATATATCTGACCATCAGTGATGGAGATAACGTTTGTAGGAATATAAGCCGATACGTCACCGGCCTGTGTCTCGATGATAGGCAGCGCGGTGAGTGAACCGCCACCCTTTACATGACCTTTCAATGATGCAGGCAGGTCATTCATCTTCTCTGCCACCTCCTGCTGGCTGATTATCTTGGCTGCACGCTCCAGCAGACGTGAGTGCAGATAGAAGATATCACCGGGATATGCCTCACGGCCCGACGGACGCTTAAGGATCAGTGATACCTCACGGTAGGCCACAGCCTGCTTGGAGAGGTCATCATATACAACCAGTGCATGACGGCCGGTATCACGGAAATACTCACCTATTGCGGCACCTGCCAGAGGAGCGTAATACTGCAGAGCTGCAGGATCGGCAGCCGTAGCGGCAACCACAATGGTGTAATCCAGTGCGCCGTGCTGACGCAGGGTGTTCACGATAGTGGCCACGGTAGAACCTTTCTGGCCCACAGCCACATATATGCAATAGACAGGATCACCTGCCTCATAGTTGGCACGCTGGTTGATTATGGTGTCGATGGCAATGGCGGTCTTACCGGTCTGACGGTCACCGATAATGAGCTCACGCTGACCGCGGCCTATGGGAATCATGGCGTCGATAGCTCTCAGACCTGTCTGCAGAGGCTGATGCACGGGCTCACGGAACACCACACCCGGAGCCTTGCGCTCCAGAGGCATCTCAAAGAAGGGGCCCTCTATATCCTTAAGACCGTCCAGCGGCTTACCCAGCGGGTTAACCACGCGGCCCACCATATTCTTGCTTACATTTATGGAGGCGATACGTCCTGTGCGGTGCACAATCATATCCTCCTTGATCTGGTCTGTAGGACCCAGCAGGATGGCACCTACGTTATCCTCCTCCAGATTCATCACTATGGCCTGGATGCCATTGTCAAACTCAATCAGCTCATCGGCCTCGGCATTCTTGAGTCCGTAGATGCGGACTACACCGTCACTCACCTGGAGCACGGTTCCAACCTCCTGGAAGCGGGCGCTTGTATCAATGCCCTTAAGCTGTTCCAGAAGTACTTCCGATACCTCACTTGCCTTTATTCCGTTTGCCATTATATGATACGGTTATTCTTTTCAATCAGTTCCTTACGGATACGCTGCAGCTGCCAGGCCACGCTGGCATCCAAACGGTATCCGTCAACAAGAAGCACGAAACCGCCCTCAATCTGAGGATCGACAGTGTGGGTCCATTCCACATTTCCGTGCTCAACATTATCTACCAGCTGTTTGAGCCGCGCCCTGCGTTCATCGCCCACAGGTGTGGCCGTAACCAGTTCTACCGGCACTATCCCATTGCGTCTGCGATACAGATCCTGATAGCTCATGGTCATAAACAGCAGACAGTCACCGCGTCCGGCCCCTACCACGAGTTTAAAGAAAGCGTCAAGTGACTTGCTGAGTTCACCCTTACCATCCGTGACGGCAGTGGCAAGCAAGCGGCACTTATCAGCATCCTGAACGGTGGGGTCCACTATGCGGTCGTGAATGGCCGGTATGCCACGCAACCGCACCGAGAGCGTATGCATCTCTGCATAGACCTTTTCAGCCTCAGAATTATCTACAGCAAACTGAAGCAGCGCCTTGGCATATCTTACGGATACGGTTCCTATGTTCATATTACTTTCCGGTCTTCACGTCATCTATCATACGGTCTATCAGCAGGAGCTGGTCTCCATCTGTGGAGAGCTCCTTGCGGACCACTTTTTCAGCTACCTGGACTGAGAGCTCGGCAACCTGACGGCGCAGGCTGCGCAGAGCCTCCTCTTTTTCCTGACGGATCTGTTCCCGTGCATCGGCTATGATCTTTTCACCACTCTCCTTGGCACGGTTCTCAGCATCTGCTATGATTTCATCACGCCGGTCGGCAGCTTCCTTAAGGATACGTGCTTTCTCGGCACGGGTCTCCTTAAGCAGTTCATCACACTCCGTCTGAATTCCGGCCAGACGCTCGTTTGCTTTCTTGGCGGCATCGAGCGACTTGTCAATAAACTCATTACGCTTGTCAACCATATCAGTTATCATGGGGAATCCCCACTTTACCAATATGAAGAAGACTATTCCGGCCGCAATGAGCATCCAGATAAGTGTTCCGACTTCAGGGATGAGAAGATCCATCTTTTATGCGTAAAGAGCCAACAGACAAACAATTACGGCCAGAAGAGAAACACCCTCCATGAATGCGCCGATAAGAATCATTGAACTGCGGATGTCACCGGCAGCCTCGGGCTGACGTGCTATTGACTCCATGGCAGACTGACCTATACGGCCAAGACCTAAAGCTGCACCTAAAACTGCGATAGCGGCACCGAGAGCAATGACTCCGTTACCTAATGCTGCACCAGCGGCAGCCTGTAATAATGTTGCTAACATCATAATACTTGTATTTTAGTTGTTAATCAATTTTCAATTCTCATTTTTCTCGTGATGTTCCTCCGGTCGGCTAAGACCGATGAACACCGCGCTCAGCATGGTGAACACATAGGCCTGGATGTAGGCCACAAGCAGTTCCAGCATATTCATGAACACCATAAAGAAGAGTGACAATGCAGTCATGGGCGCACCTATCACCGGTCCCATCTTGGCTGTTATGAATATGACGCATGTAAGCGACAGTATAATTGCGTGACCTGCCGTTATGTTGGCAAACAGACGGACGGTCAGAGCAAACGGCTTTGTGAATATGCCCACAATCTCTATGAAAGGTAACAGAGGTATAGGGGCTTTCAGGAATACGGGTACATCGGGCCAAAGAATCTCTTTCCAATACTCCCTGTTTCCGAACACATTCACCGTAAAGAAGGTAATAAGTGCCAAAAAAAGGGTTACCGCTATGTTACCCGTAACATTGGCTCCGGCGGGGAATATGGGAATCAGACCCATGATGTTGCTCAGCAATATAAAGAAGAATATGGTGAGCAGCAACGGAGTGTATTTTTTGTATTCCTTACCCACAGAAGGCTTGATTACATCATCCACAATCATGTAAATGACAAACTCCATGAGGCCTGTAAAGCCACCGGGTGCGGGATCTGTAGATGAATGACGGCGATACCAGCGTGCCGTGCACATGACTATGATACAGAGCAGCAGGCTGTTGATTATGACGCCCATAGCCACCTTGGTAAGGGAGAGATCCAATGGCTTGAGTTCCGTTCCGTCAGGGAGCGTCTCAACCAGTTTGCCGGCATAGGCCCCCTGGTCAGTGATATGGAATCCATCATAGCTGCCTGTCTCTTCAAGTTCACGTGACGAGAAGAAATGCCACCCTGACACCTTGCTGTACAGCATCACAGGCAAATGGAGCGACACCTCCTTCTCACCTATGGTAATGATATGCCAATGGTATGAGTCCTTGAGGTGACCGAAAATGATGCCCTTTACGTCAACGCTCTCATCCTGCTCCGCCTCATTGTTTGAAGCTAAAGCCGGGACCGATGACATAAGCATCAAAGCCATCAATATGTAGACAAAACGTTTCAACTTCTTTTCTCTCCTTTCATAAACAGTGCTGTTTCCAATGCAGAAAGGCACATATAGAAAATCATGAACACCACGGCAAACGTGAGCAGTTGTGTTCCTACTACAGTAAAATATGTCACCAGCAACGCTATGCCCAGCAGTATCTTTACCACCCTGTAGGTGAGAAAGAAAAAGCTGCGGTCCCTGCCTTTCCTGTCATTTGCACGTTTGATACATATCATGACGCCCAGCATGACAGCATAGAAAAGCGGTATCAGGAACAGCATGGACGGATACTGGTCCGGCCACATCATCCTTAAAGTCAATACAGAACCTATGGTCAGTACTGACAGTACAATAAGATATGATATGATGAGTCTCTTCATAATTCCACGCAAACTGACAGGATGTTGTCTTTCACCTCGGCAAAACCGGACTTGACGGATACCTGAACCGGACCGGTTGAATCCTTATACACAATCCTACCCTTGTCAAGTGAGGATATGATAGGGGCATGGTTGTTGAGTACGGTAAAACTGCCCATAGTACCAGGCAGGGTAACGCTTTCAACCTCACCCTCATAAACCAGTCTGTCCGGAGCTATGATCCTAAGTCTCAACATCAGTTCTTGAGTTCTTCCTGCAATTTCTTAGCCTTCTCAATAGCCTCCTCAATGGTACCCACATTCAGGAACACCTGTTCGGGCAGGTCATCGACCTCACCGTCAAGGATCATATTGAATCCCTTGATGGTATCCTCAATGCTTACCATTGTTCCCTTGACGCCGGTAAACTGCTCGGCAACGGTGAACGGCTGCGAGAGGAAACGCTGTACGCGGCGTGCACGTGCTACGGTGAGCTTATCCTCATCGGACAGCTCATCCATACCCAGGATTGAGATGATATCCTGAAGCTCATTGTAACGCTGCAGTATCTGCTTTACGCGCTGAGCGGTATCATAGTGTGCCTTACCCACAATATTGGGGTCAAGTATACGTGAAGTCGAATCCAGCGGGTCAACGGCCGGATAGATACCAAGCTCAGCAATCTTACGGCTCAACACGGTTGTTGCATCCAGATGTGAGAATGTGGTTGCAGGTGCCGGGTCGGTAAGGTCATCGGCAGGCACGTATACGGCCTGTACTGATGTGATTGATCCATGAATGGTCGATGTGATTCGCTCCTGCATCTTACCCATCTCACTGGCCAGCGTAGGCTGGTAACCTACGGCGCTGGGCATACGTCCCAGCAGGGCCGATACCTCAGATCCGGCCTGTGTGAATCGGAAGATATTATCAATAAAGAACAGGATATCGCTGTAAGCGCCGTCGCTGCCGGCACCGTCACGGAATGACTCGGCTACGGTAAGACCGGACAGGGCTACCGATGAACGTGCCCCGGGAGGCTCATTCATCTGACCGTACACAAGCGTGGCCTGTGACTTGGCAACCTCATCATAGTCAACCTTGCTCAGGTCCCACTCACCTTTGGCCATGCTCTCCTTGAAGGCATCACCATATTTTATTACACCTGACTCTATCATCTCTCGCAGCAGGTCGTTACCCTCACGGGTACGTTCTCCCACTCCGGCAAATACTGAGAATCCGTTGTTCTTCTTTGCGATATTGTTTATCAGCTCCATGATGAGCACGGTCTTGCCCACACCGGCACCGC
>Ga0310696_10007813_pt1 | contig 12524 bp, 9 predicted proteins | sample AusTroGonzalo_MG_4_FD_203885 | JGI IMG/M metagenome (GOLD analysis project Ga0310696, IMG submission 203885) | Bovine rumen microbial communities from tropical cattle in Woodstock, Queensland, Australia - Gonzalo_02 (v2) (version 2) | ecosystem: Host-associated > Mammals > Digestive system >... | reverse complement strand
CAGCGGGGCGTGGATCTTCGGGAGGAGGCCGCTTGTGAGGGGTTCGTACCCGCTCGGGGTGGAGATGAACACGTAGCCGTGGTACTTCTTGGACTTGAGCTGGTAAACGCCCTTGGAGTCGGTCTTGACGACCTCGACCCCGTCGGAGACCACCACGCCCGGGACGCCGGTCCCCCCGCAGGAGACCTTCCCGTAAACGGTGCTCCCGGAGGCCGGCTGGATTTCCTCGTCACCGGCATACTTGACCTTCAGTTCCATCGTACCTTTCTTGGTCCGGGAGGAGCCCCGCTGGTGGGTCACCGAATAGGTGCCGGGGCCGAATCCATGGTCCCAGTGGCTCGCGATGGAGGCGGAGAAGCGGGTGTCGGAAACGGAGGTGACGGGACAGGCGTACTCCGTGGTCCCGCTGCCGAGGATAATCTGGTCGGAGGAGAGCGGAGGCTTGGAGAACTGGACCCGGAAGCTGATCTCGGAGGCCCCTTCGTCGACGGTCATCACCTCGGGGACCTCGAACTGAACGTCGGGTTTTTCCTCCTCCTGGGGCTGCTTGTTGCAGGACGCCCCGAGGGTGAGGAGGGAGGCGGACAGGACCAGAATCCACCTGAAGTTATCATCAAACAGTCCTTTCATGTCATTTTCAGGTTAAAATGATGAGTCAAAGTTAAGATTTTTTATTTATTCTGCGACTATCTTTTCAAAATAATACTTACCTTTGATGATAAGTACTGATCGCTTATGTTGAAATTCCTTGAGCAGCCGGCGTACCAGCCGGCTCAGACCGGCCCCGAGGCCGATGCCAAGTACAAGAAACTGCGCCTGCAGGTCTTTATCGGCGCCTTTATCGGCTACGCCGGTTTCTACCTCGTCCGGAAAAACCTGTCGATGGCCATCCCGGCCATGGCCCCGCTGGGCTTCGCCAAGACCGAGCTGGGCTTCGTCCTGGGCCTCAATGCGGCGGCCTACGCCCTGTCGAAGTTCCTGATGGGGAGCGTGTCCGACCGCTCCAACGCCCGGGCGTTCCTCCCGCTGGGTCTCATCCTTTCGGCCATCTCCATGTGCTTTATGATCGTCCCGATCCAGTTCATTGGGGCCGACCACAAGGGCCTCGCGATCCTCGTGATGGGCATCCTGAACTTCCTCGTGGGGTGGTTCAACGGCATGGGCTGGCCCCCCTGCGGGCGCGTGATGACGCACTGGTTCTCCGTGAGCGAGCGGGGCACGATGATGAGCATCTGGAACTGCGCCCATAACGTGGGCGGCGCCCTCGTAGGCCCGATGGCCACCTACGGCGCAGCCTGGTTCGGCAGCTGGTTCTACGGCACGCATACGGAGCTGTACTTCCTCATTGGCACCTTCGCCTTCCCGGCCGCGGTCGCGGTGTTCATCGCCCTGCTGGCCTTCATCCTCCTGCGGGACACCCCGCAGTCCTGCGGGCTCCAGTCCGTGGAGGCCTGGCGCAACGACTACCCCAAGAACTACTCCGAAAAGCACGAGGAGACCCTTTCCACCAAGGAAATCTTCTTCAAGCACGTGCTGAACAACAAGTTCCTGTGGTACATCGCCCTCGCGAACGCCTTCGTGTACATGGTCCGCTACGGCTGCCTGGACTGGGCGCCCACGATCCTCACCGAGAAGGGCATCGACCTCAAGAGCGCCGGATGGGCCTATTTCGCCTATGAGTTCGCGGCCATCCCGGGGACCCTCCTCTGCGGCTGGCTCTCGGACAAGCTCTTCCACGGCCGCCGGGCCCTCCCGACGATGATCTTCATGGCCCTGGTGGCCGTATTCATCGTCCTGTACTGGCTGTTTATCGACAACCTCACCATGGTCATCATCTCCCTGATCGGCATCGGGTTCTTCATCTACGGGCCGGTGATGCTCATCGGGGTGCAGGCCCTGGACCTCGCCCCGAAGAACGCGGCGGGCACCGCGGCGGGCCTGACGGGCTTTTTCGGCTACTTCTTCGGGACCTTCATCCTGGCGAACTGGGTGATCGGCCTCATCGCCCAGAACGTGGGCTGGGGCGCGACCTTCACCCTGCTGCTGGGGGCCTGCTTCCTCGCGATCTTCTTCATGGGCCTTACCTACAAGGAGGAGCAGTACCTGGTGAAAAAGCAGAAGAAGGACTGACACTTTGGCAGGGTTTTTCCCTGTGGCAGATAATTTGATATTCCCTGACGCGGCTTTACCGGGGCTCCGGCGAGGCCGCGTTTGACATGAACTGACACAATTATGGCAGAGAAAAAGAAAAAAGATACCGAAAGCAAGACCCAGGAGCAGGCCCCCCAGGAAGTGGAAACCCTGAAAAAGCAGCTGGAAGAGGCTGTCGCCGCCCGGGAAGAGGCCGAGAAGAAGCTCGCCGAGGCCGCCGAGAAGGAGTCCGAGCGCAAGAACGAGTTCCTGCGCCTCGTGGCCGAATTCGACACCTTCCGCCGTCGTACGGCCGCGGAGAAGCTGGAGCTGGTAAAATCGGCCTCGGCCGACACCATCAAGGGCCTCCTCCCCGTCCTGGACGACTGCGAGATCGCCCTCTCCCAACTCGAAAAGACCGAAGGGAATGAGGCCGCCATCGAAGGCGTCCAGCTCATTTTCAACAAGTTGACGGCGTACCTCAAGGGCAAGGGCCTGGAGCGGATCGAGGCCAAGGGCGAGCCGTTCGACACGGAGCTGCACGAAGCCGTCACCCTCTTCCCCGCCCCGAGCGAGGAACAGAAGGGAAAGGTCATCGACGTGGTCCAGACGGGCTACACCTTCGGAGGGAAGGTCCTCCGGTTTGCAAAAGTGATTGTTGGCGCATAACTAGGATATGACACAGAAAAGAGACTACTACGAGGTACTCGGCGTGAGCAAGTCGGCCACCCCCGACGAGATCAAGGCCGCCTACCGCAAATTGGCGCTGAAGTGGCACCCGGACCGCTGGGTGAACGCTTCCGACGCCGAGAAAAAGACCGCCGAGGACAACTTCAAGGAAGCGGCCGAGGCCTATTCCGTGCTGAGTGACCCCGACAAGAAGGCCCGCTACGACCAGTTCGGCTTCGCCGGCGACCAGATGGGCGGTGGCGGCGGCTTCGACTTCGGGGGCTTCGACCTGAACGACATCCTCCGGAACGTGTTCGGCGGCGGATTCAATTTCGGCGGCGGGGGCGGCTTCGACTTCGGCTTCGGCGGGGGCTCGCAGGGCCAGGCCCAGACGCGCACCTTCCGCGGCCGCGACATCCGCACCAGCGTCAAGCTCACCCTCGAGGAGATCGCCACCGGCTGCGAGAAGGAAGTGACGATCGAGCGCAACCGTCCCTGCCCCGACTGCCAGGGAAAGGGCGCCAAGAGCGCCTCCGATGTGAAGACCTGCCCCACCTGCAACGGCCGCGGACAGACCCAGCGCGTCGTGAACAGCCTCTTCGGCCGGGCCGTCTCCTACGAGACCTGCCCCCAGTGCGGCGGCGAAGGCAAGGTGATCACCAACCCCTGCCGCCGGTGCAGCGGAACCGGACTGGAGCGCCGCCGGGAAACGGTGCGCGTACGGATTCCGGCCGGCGTGGAGGAAGGCATGCAGGTGACCGTGCGGGGCGAAGGCCACGCCGCGATGCACGGCGGAACGAACGGCGACCTGCTCGTGGTAGTGAAGGAGGAGACCCATTCCAACCTCCGCCGCGACGGAAACAACCTCTTCTACACGCGGATCATCTCCGTGATGGACGCCATGCTGGGCTGCGAGATCTCGGTTCCCTGCCTCGACGGCAGCTACAAGGTGAAGCTGGACCCGGGCACCCAGTCCGGCACGGTCGTGAAACTCCGCGGCAAGGGACTCCCCTCCGTCCAGGGCTACGGCCGCGGCACCGGCGACCTGTACGTGAAGATCCTCGTCTGGATTCCCCGCAAGCTCTCCCGTTCGGAGAAGGATATGATGGAGTCTCTGCGGAACAACACCTCCTTCACGCCCGACCTGAGCCGGGAGGACAAGGCGATTTTTGATAAAGAAAAGAATATTTTCTAAAAAAGATTTGGTCGATTCAAAAAAAGTTTCTACTTTTGCAGTCCCAAAACGGAGCAACCGCTTGCTAAGGAGTTGATCGGCAATGTTGCAAGTAAAGGAGATTAAGAAAATGGATTTGATCAAAGTAGCTGAGCAGGCTCTTGCCAGTGGCAAGGCGGCTGAATTTCCGGAGTTCAAGGCCGGTGACACCATCACCGTGACCTACCGGATCAAGGAAGGTGACAAGGAACGCCTCCAGAATTTCAGGGGTGTCGTCATCCAGATGAAGGGCATGGATCCTTTCACGAGGACCTTTACGGTCCGCAAGGTTTCCGGCGGTATCGGTGTGGAGAGAATCTTCCCGTTCACGTCCCCCTTCATTGACAAGATTGAGGTGAACAAGTACGGTAAAGTGCGTCGCGCACGCATCTTCTACCTCCGCGACCTCACCGGTAAGAAGGCCCGCATCAAGGAAAGAGTCTACAAGGCTGCTGAAGAGAAATAGCCTTTCAAGGCACCTGGCTCCATAGCTCAATTGAATAGAGCATTTGACTACGGATCAAAAGGTTACAGGTTTGAGTCCTGTTGGAGTCACGATAAAACCCCGCTAGAACGCGTTCTAGCGGGGTTTTTTGTTTCTTCCGACCTCACCGTACCACCAACTTTCGGTTCACCTGCACAAGTCCGGCTTGAACAGTGTTTTCGCCGCCAATGCTAAGTTTTGTGTTCAAGCCTAGTCGCTTACCCCTATAAATAGCCAATAATTCAGAGACTTGAGCAAGAAACCTGTGGCAGGGTAACAAAAGCCTGTACAAGCGAGGTTTGGTTGAAGAAAGAAGGGTGAAATGCCGAACCGAACTTAACAAAAACGCCCCTGTATGCACAAAAACGTCAAATACACCACCTCGCGAGGTAGGGTATTTAACATTTGGGCGCGTGAAACGCGGTTTTCGCAAAGTTGACTTCGGGATTCAGAACTTGACTCCGGGATTCGTGAATGACGACGACTTTCGCCAAACTGCCGCACGGATACGTGCCTCCGATATGGCTACAACGTATTCTCTTGTGCGCCAGGGGCCGATTACCGGGGTCCGTTCACCCTGACCCTCAATGTAGCGCGTAAAACCAGCAGCAAGGTGCGGCAGTTTGGCGAAATAAGTTCATCACTACACGGAACTTTGCAAGTGTCCCAAGATTTCTCTTTAGAGTTTCAAGGGGCCTTTCCTCAGTAATCCTTCCAGCAACGTGCCTGGGATGATTTGCCTGACGGCATTCACTACGACATTCAGTTTGGCTTCGTGAATGTAGTCGGCGCGGATGACTAGGGAGATGGTCCGGCTTGGGACGGGGTCCACAATGGGACGAAGGCAGTGCTGCTGACTGTAAAGGATGAAGTTGGCGTGCGTCTCGGGGATGATGGTAATACCTCCGTTGTCATTAACCACCTGGATCAGGATGCCTACGCGGCCGCCCTCAAAGAAGCGGTCGTAGGTGATTTCGCCCAGTTTCAGTTCCGATGGATCCAGTTGACGCAGACCGTCACGAATAATCCATACCGGCTGTTCCAGAATGGTCTCCATGCGGATGCTTTCCTGCGCGTATGCGGGATGGTTGGGTGAGACATAGGCAAGGAACCGTTCATGATAAAGGGGAATCTCCAGCAGGTCGGTATCCCCCACCGGTCCCGGCATAATCCCCATATCCACCTCCGCTTTCCGGAGCTTGTCCTTGATCGTATCGGTGAGCATCTCTTCCGTCTGAAGGGAGATGGAGGGATAATTCTCGCCGATGTGCTTGAAAAGCCCGGGCACCAGCACCGGTGCGACCGTCGAAATCAGGGCGATTTTCAGCGGTCCGGTCAGGGTCTCCTTTTCCGAACGGGTCATTTCGGCGATTTGCTCCACGTTATAAAGAACTACTTTGGCCCGGTCAATGACTTTCCGGCCAATTGCCGTGGGAGCAACGGGATGCGCATCCCTGTCAAAGAGCCGTACGTCCAGCTCTTCTTCCAGTTTTTTGACCATCAGGCTCAGGGTGGACTGGGTAAGTCCGCAGGCCTCGGCCGCCTTCCCGAAGTGCCGGTACTTGTCAATGGCCATGATGTAGCGCAGCTGCTGAAGTGTCATCGTATTCCTTCTGATTGATTATATCAATGCAAAGATAAAAATTTTTGTATTGATAAATGAGCGTTGGCAGAATAACTTTGCCCCGTAAAATCAAAACGCATGAATTGGAAGGTCATCACCTGGTATATCGGCGTCTCGCTGCTTCTGGTAGCGGCGCTGATGGCTGTGTCCGGGATCGTGGCCTGCTGCACCATCGGCGATGAAAGCCGTACGCCGCTTCTGTTCTCGGCCTTCCTGACCGCTACGGTCGGTTTCTACCCGCTGATCTTTGTCCGGAAAGGTCACCACAGGCTCAGTTTCAAAGAAGGGAACAGTATCGTGATGGGGGCATGGCTGCTTTCCTGCCTGTTCGGGATGCTGCCCTTCCTTTTCTACGGCAGGGAGTTTACCCCCATCAATGCCCTTTTCGAAAGCGTTTCCGGCTTCACGACCACCGGCGCTTCCATCCTGAATGACATCGAGGCTCTCCCGCGCGGCCTGCAGATGTGGCGCATCTCCACGGCCTGGGTGGGCGGTATCGGTATCGTCACCCTCTTCTCCATGCTCACGGGGAGGGCCGCCAAATCCACCCTGTCCGGGGCGGAAATATCCAACGTAGCCCGGGATTCTTTTGGCGGAGAAAAGAACGGGAAGTTTGCCAACAAGATGCTGGTCACGTACATCGCGCTCACGCTTGTGACCCTCTTTTCCCTGAAACTCGCCGGAATGGGATGGTTCGATGCCGCCACGAACGCCATGTCCGCCTGCAGCACCTGCGGCTTCTGCCCCCGGAACACCAGCATCGCCTTTTATGCCAATCCTTCCGCCGAGATCATCCTCACCGTCGCGATGCTCGCCGCAGGCGTCCATTTCGGGATCCTCTTCCTGGCTTTCCTCAGGGGCCGCCCCCGTTACATCTGGAAGTCCGAGACCATCAAGGTTTTCCTCTCCCTGGTGGCCCTTGCCATCGCCATCGTCACGACCGACCTGATGGTCAGAGGGAATTACGCCTCTTTTGCCCAGGCCCTCCGGGATGCCTCCTTCCAGGTGGCGTCGATCGCGACGACAACCGGGTTTGCCACCCAGGACACCACGCTCTGGCCCCCGCTCAGCATGTCGGTGCTGATCATCTGCTCGCTCATCTGCGGCTGCTCGGGCTCCACCTCCGGGGGCATCAAGGTGGACCGTGCCATCCTGGCGGCCAAGGGGATATACCGGAAGGTGAAACTCACCGTGGAGCCCAACGGCGTCTACTTTGTCCGGGTGGACGGCAAGGCGCGTACGGAAGAACAGGTGACCGACGCCTACGGCTACATTTTCTGCTACCTCATCCTGATGGTCGTTTTCGCCGCCGTCAACATCGTGTTCGGACAGGACTTCATAACAGGCGTCACGGCCTCCATCGCCTGTATCGGCAACGTCGGTCCCGGCTTCGGTGACGTGGGTTCCATGTCCAATTATGCGGACTTCCCGACTATCCTGAAGTTTACCGGAATGATTGAGATGCTCATCGGCCGACTGGAGATCTTCCCGATCCTGTATCTTCTCCGTTCCGTTAGAAATAACTGATACGAAGAAAGATACTACGGAAATACCCCTCGTTACCTGCCACAATACGCGACCAGCCGTGATGCGACTTCTTCCGGATGGTCAACCAGCAGCTGTCCATGGTTCATTTTGGGGAAGACCTCGACCTGCACGGACGGATCCAGGCGCGTCAAGTGCGCCGCCTGCGGCTTGGCGGCAAAGGCTTCCAGCGTTCCGTACCAATAGTGGATATCGGCCCCGTGAATAGATTCCAATTTACTGGTATAGACCGACTTGTATCCGTCCAGGACGGCCTGTCCGCCGCCGAAGGGATACACCTTCCTGCATTCGTCCAGCAGCACATCGAAGTAATGGGAGCGGAACACCCCGCGCCAGAATCCTGTCCAATGATAACAGGTCCAGACATTGGCGCACTGGTAGTAGCGAAGCGGACCCACCAGCCATCCCGGCAGCGGCAACAGCGGCGCCGCATCCAGGATGGCGTGGCCGATGGTAACTTCGTTACGCTCCAGCACGCGGGACAGGATCTTCCCGCCAAGCGAGAGTCCATAGGCACAGTCCAGATGGCTGCCGAGCCGTTCTTTGACATAGGCAATCACCTGCGCCGCCTGGTCGTCAACGGAGGTGAACCGGGTATGGACACCAAGGGTAAAGCCATCCACCTCCACGGCAATGATCCGGAACCGGTCCTTCAACAGATCCACGAGCGGCAGGAATAGCTCATACGATACCCCGAGTCCCGGAATCAGGAGCAGCGTCGGCGCATGCTCCTTGCCCAATAAATTGAATTTCATGATGTTTTTTACAAAGATAATGTTATTTTTGTAAATCAATCACGACTATCATGACCTTCATCCTTGAATCCTTCCTCGCCTGCGCAGCCTTCGCCATCTTCGTATTCATCATGTCCAGGGATCCGGTCAAGATGATTTTCAACTACCCTCCGGAGATTGTCGAGCGCTGCAAGAAGCTCGGCCTCGTGGACGAGAGTAACCGCCCGGGCGGGCTGGTCTACTACGTGAAAAAGATCGCTGCGCTCATTCTTTTCGGGGTGCTGCTGGGCCTTCTTGTCAGTTATGTGAACGGCTGCGACACCTTCTGGGAAGGGGCCCTCACGGCCTATGCGCTCTTCTGCGTTGTGAACTGGTTCGACGTCATCGTCCTCGACTGCGTGTGGTTCTGCCACGACGAGCACTTCGTGATTCCAGGAACGGAGGACATGACGGAGGACTATCAAGACTATTGGTTCCACATCGAAGGCGGCCTCATCGGGATGCTCCTGGGCATCCCGGCGGCACTGATTGCCGGGGTTGTCACCGTCCTGTAAAGCAGATCAGAACTTCCACTTGGCGCCGAGCACAAAGATGCGCCGGTTGCGCCGCACCTCCTCCACCCAGAACTCCTGCAGCTCCTCCGACTCGAAGCTGGTTTCCGTGGGCTGATCCAGCAAGTCGCATCCCTTCAGATATAACGTGAAGTGCTTGAATTCTTTCTGGACGCTGGCATTGAGCTCGCAGTATCCCTTGAAGATGGTGAAGAAGGTAGCCACCGAACTCTGGTACCGGGCATCGGCCCCGATACTCCATCCCTTCCCCAGATTGGCCAGGATATCGCCACTGAGACGCCAGTCGAAGGACTTTTTCACGGTGTCGCTGGTCTTGGCCTTGCGGCGGGTCTGGTTGTAGGTGAGCCCCAGGTTGGCCGTAATGATCCGGCCCTGCCAGCCCAGAATCTCCGACAGGCCCGCGGAATGGCTGTCGGAAGAGTTGATCCACCGGAACACCTTGTAGGGGCGCCCCTCGATCTCCTCGTTGGACCAGGTCTGGTCGATCTCATTCTGGACATGGGTGTAGGAGAGGGTGCTCCGGGATGAGAAACGCTTCCCTTTGAACATGAACTCCAGACCGTAGCGCTGCGTCCAGGGCGAGAGGAGCATTTCGTTTCCCCGGTACAATTGGTCCAGGTATCCTGCCGTGCGGTCGTACCAGCAGATCTTCAGGTAATCCGGATGGCTTACGCTGAGCTGGTTCGTGAGACTGAGGGAATGCCTCGGAGAGATGTTCCACTTGACATGGGCCTTTCCCACCGGGTACACGCCTTTAATCTTGAGCGGCTGCTGATGCGTATCGTCGTTCAGGCGCCGGGCATACACCTGGCAGGCGTAATCGGCGTGGGCCTCGAGGCTCTCCCAACGGAAATCGGCCGACAGATTCGGCTCCACCAAGACGCTCAGGTAATTGAACGTCTCCCGCAGACGAACGGAGTCCCGCCAGAGTTCCTCGGACTCTGCCTCCATGACATTGATGCGGGTGGCACCGCTGTTTTCGTCCAGGGCGTGCCGGGTGGAAAAACGCAGTCCGGGGGCATATTTCAGATTCGCGGCCCCGTCCAGGGCGGTCATCTGCAGGTGGATGTCCCCGTCCAGGTTATAATCCTGGCTGCGGGGCGTTATCCGGTATTTCCAGGCATAGCCCGTAACGTCATCATCCGCGGAGACGGCCGTCCCGCCCTCCCCTTCGTCCGACTTGAAAATGACCCAGGTGCTGGTCCTTCTGCTGCCGACGGTCTGGAAAGAGAGGGCACTCTCCAGAATCCGGCGGCCGGAATCAAAGCTCCGGTGGGTCCGCAGCCCGGTTTCCACCTTGAATTCGTCCATGACGGGAATCTCGTAATAGTAGGAAAACCGTTCCTGCTCATTCTTGTCCACGTCATAGTTCACGGAATGGTTCTGGGCCCTGTCGTTGGTGTACTGGTACAGGATCCAGGCGGAATAGTTCCTGTCCGCCGCGGGTGTCCACAAAAAGTCCGAGCGGATGCTGGCCGTGAGGGGTTTGGTCGAGGCCTCCTTGTACACCAGGCCCAGCTTCTCGTTCTTGTAGGCCAGGCGGCTGTTGTCCGTGGTGTTGGGCTCCCACCTCCCGATCAGCGTATTGGTCCAGGCGAACTTTTCCGTCTTGTAACCGAGCTGGAAAGCTCCCTGCGCAAGACCATGGATCGCAATGGGCTGGTCGTCCAAAACCTCGCTGCCTTCCATCCCGCCCAGACCGCCGGACAAGTCCAGGCTGCCGGACCACTGCGCCCGGAGCGGAACCCGGCACAGCAGCAAGGCAAAGCCCAGCAGGAACAGACAGAGACTCCGTTTCATTTATTTCTCATCCTTAATCAGATGCACATCGCACTGCGGGAACGGGATGGTGATGCCCGCGTCGTTGAGCGCCTCGTAGATGACTTCCTTGGCCCGGTCGATATAGCCAATCCGCTCGGGGACCAGCACGTACTGTTTCACGGCAATCTCCACCGCGCTGTCGGCCATATCGTTCAGCACCACGTTGATGCCGTACTTGGGCTCCACGATATCCCGGCCATACTGGTCCTTGGTCCTGACCTTGTCCATGGCTTCCGCAAGCACCTGGCGCACCTGCTTGACATCGGTCCCGTAGGCCACCCCCGCGATAATCTTGGTGAACTCGTAGGAGTTGTTGCGGGTCAGGTTGTTGAAACTCTTGCCGAAGAGGGAGGCGTTGAGGAAGGACATCTCCGTGCCGTCCAGGGTTTCCACCACCACGCACTGGTAGTTGATGGCGACCACACGGCCGCGCACTCCGTCGCATTCAATCCAGTCTCCGACCCGCAGGCGGCCGCCCATGAGCTGGATGCCGTAGATGAAGTTGTTCAGGATATCCTTCAGGGCCAGACCGATACCGGCCGACATACCGCCGACCACCAGGCTCAGGGATCCGGTAGGAATCTTCCACACGACCACGACCGCTATCACGTAAATCGTCCAGATCAGCACGCTGATGATGCTGTTCCCGAGGGAAAGGTTGATTTCGTTTTCCCGGACGGAGGTACGCTTGTGCCGGCGCATGAAGGCGGCATAGCGGGTATATTGCCAGATGGCGTGGATGGCCCGGTTCAGGTAACGCAGCACGAAGAACAGGATGGACAGGGCCACGATGCTCCGGCCGGAGATGCGCAGCGTCTCGAAGCCGTCCTTATCCAGAATCTGCACGAAAGGAATATTGAAAATCTTGTCGTACAGGTCGTGGAAGTCAAAGACATCCAGGGACATGTGCACGCACAGCGGCAGGGAGAGCAGCACCATGGCCGGAATGGCCACCTGCTTGATGAGGTCGTAGAACCAGGTGGCGCCGAACAGGAGCGACTCCCGGTCCGCGCCCGACGCATAGGTGATCCGTTTCCGCAGGGCATTCACGCGCTTATCCAGCCACCGCTGCTTGTAGCGTTCCATCAGGTCCGAGACGCAGAAGACCGTGAGGATCGCGGCCAGCTGGAAGTACCACCAGATCAGGATCAGCAGGGACGCGAAGGTGTAGCCGAAGAAGGCGACGACAAAGGCCAGCAGGTAGATGGCCAGCGAGGCCCAGCCCAGGGCGCTGTCGATGGCGGTAGCCTTCCCGCTTTCCCCGATACAGAACACCAGCTGCCGCAGCACGGCGATGGCCAGGATGGGCGGGAACAGGAAATTCATCAGCAGGTCCGGCACAAAGGTGATGCGGCAGACGATGATGATCAGCGCGATGAGGAAGGTGGGGATATAGAGCCGGAGGCTGTGATGGATCTGCTCGGGCTTCACCCGCAGCATGAGCGACCCGGTGATGGCCAGCAGCAGCCACAGGAACGTGTTGATATGCTTGGCGCTGAGCTGCACATACTCGTTTGCGTTCAGGCCGAAGCCCAGAATCAGGAAATACAGGAAGGTTCCCACCAGCACGGAGAACAGCGGCAGCTGTTTCAAAGGCAGGTGACGCTTGATCCTGGGAATGCGGCTCAGAAGCCACAGGAGGAAGAACGTGAGCACCCAGAAGATCACGAGGGCGACCAGCTGGATGGCGCTCACAAGGACCAGGACGGCATTGGCCCCCTTGCTGGAGAGG
>Ga0310696_10007812_pt1 | contig 12524 bp, 11 predicted proteins | sample AusTroGonzalo_MG_4_FD_203885 | JGI IMG/M metagenome (GOLD analysis project Ga0310696, IMG submission 203885) | Bovine rumen microbial communities from tropical cattle in Woodstock, Queensland, Australia - Gonzalo_02 (v2) (version 2) | ecosystem: Host-associated > Mammals > Digestive system >... | reverse complement strand
CCGGTTTTCCAAGAGGAAGAATTCATCGGGAACCTCTGTGTCAATGCGGTAGCCCTTATTGCTGTTGCATATAGAACGTAACGAATATGTCCCCTCCTTGTCCAACTTATCAACGGAGGCAAATCCCAGCGAATAGCGTTCATAAAGCCCGTAGCCCACGGGCGTGCGGTCGCTTTTCCAGGAGCCGCCACTGGCCATGATACTCCAGCTGCCTGGGTCAATGCCGGTTCCGCTTTTGTCATAAAGGTCGGGCAGGCCCAAGACATGGCTCATCTCATGGCAGATAGTGCCAATGCCGCTTAAATAGTTGTCGCTCTCGGAACCTCTTAGCTCTGTTGAACAGGCATAGTTCACTAAGTCCATGCCGTCCTTCCTGATCCATTTATCCTCGCTGTCAAGGTCTTTGTTGAAAAAATACCAGGCATTGGGCCACAACAGCCGTTCGTCATTTCCCGGAATGTTGGAGGGCAATCCGGCAAAGATGAAGTAAACGGCATCTACCTGTCCGTCTACGTTGCCGTCGTATTTGCTGAAATCTACTACTGGGTCAACAGCTTCTACTGCTGCCTCAGCAAGATATGACACATTCGAGATACCATTGGCTTCATACTGGCTGTAGTCAATGATTACGGGGCCGACGACATCGAAATGCGCGTTGAGCTTGCCGTTGGAGTTGTCGTAGAAATAGTCGCGCACACTTCCTGTAAATTGTTCTATGTCATTGCCGTCATAGCCCGTATAGCCAACCTTGTTCCACATGTCCTTCACGATGGCGGGATAGTCTGCGCGCAGGAATTTGCGGTCGTTGTATTCCACCAGTATGACCAATACACGAAAATCGTTGTAGTTGAACAGCGGACGGCCCACCCGGGCCGCTCCACGTACCCGTCGGCGTAATTGCACGGCTTTCCGTTGCCTGTCGTGCATCTGTAAGCTCATCTTGGGGGCAATATGCTTGCCGGTGTTCTCCAGCCACGTCCGTTCGTCGTCGGTGCGCAGTGCAACATCGTGGGCACGTCGTGCTGTAGGTATGAGGTCGTCGCCCTGAAGCTCGGCATAGACGTAGTAGCCATCCGCATTCTTTATGATGGTATAGCCGTCGTCGGTGGTGTTGAAATGTAGGTACTCGTCACCCACCAGTCGTATGCTCAGCGTTGTGCCGTCGGGCTGCTGCACTATTACTGTTCCTGGTCGGGCTGGTATGGCCAGCATCGACAATGCGGGCAGCAATGCCGCGCATAGTATTGCTAATAGTCTCTTCATGGCAAAAGTCCGTTTAATCCGTTTATTCCGTATTAATCCGTTGTGTTGAAAAGACTAATAGCCGGTGTTCTCTATCTGCATCTTTATGTTCAGCTTGCCGTCGGCAGTGGAGCGCGGCGACACCTGCATCGACTTGATGTGGGGGCCGGCTACGTGGTAGCTGTAGGGGAATGAGCCGCCGTTGAGGCCCACCTCGCGGCCAAACTCATCCTTGTACTTCTTCTTCGCATCGTCGGTGAGCAGGAATGCCTGGGTGTCACCGTAGGTGCCGTCGTAAGTAGAGAAAATGTCGGCCAGCTTCGAATAGTTCCAGTAGGAACTGAGGTTGGGATTCCAATTAGACGGCAGCAGACATTTCACGAACGAAGTGTATGACCCCCAGTAAACGGTATAGGAGCTTGTATTCACTAGAATACAGTTGGTGAGGGAGGAACTGTAAAGATGTACATTGGAATAGCTTCCGTCATCATAACTGAAATTTGAATAAATGGCCGAATTACTGTTATACGTAGCATCCACCACGCAATTATGCAGTGTGAGGTTCGACGTGGACTTGTTCCTCGTCTGCGGATGCCTCACGAAACTGTTGATAAAGGTCATGGAGCTGCTGCCGTTGCACACCACTTCGTAGGAGATGCGACAGTGCAGGAACTGTGCGTCTTTGATGGTACAGGTATAGCTTTTCCCGTCGGAGCCGGTGAAAGTACCCGGCCAAAACCTTGATAGACGGCATTTGATGAACTTAGGGCTGCGCTGTGTGTAATTGTTGTAATAAATAATTCCCCCATGGTAGATGCCCTCTATCTGTACATTGCCCGTCGAGGCATCGGGCACGATGAGCGAGAAGTCGCCGTCGAGAATGGTGGGCTGCATGTTGTATGTGGGGTCGTAACGCATGCCTGCCCCACGGATAGTGATGGTCTTGGCAAGGTTGGTAGCACCAAAGGTGCCGCTGGAGAGGGTGATGAGGTCGCCGTCGACAGCGGAGGCATACGCATTGCGCAGGGCATAGTAGCCGGTGAACGTCTTGGTGGTAGTGCCGTGTGTGAGAACGGCAAGGGCCTCCTGGGCCTTGGCTGTCATGGCAGCGGTCATGGCAACAATAATGATTAGGATTGTCTTTTTCATGTTTACTAAAATAAAATTATTCTTTCTGCTCTTTTCGAGGTTCCTGTTCGTGCTGCGATTGAGCAAATGAAATTTCGCCTTCCTCGTGGTTGCGGACAAATATGAGCACTTGATGACGATAGGAGACACTTGCGTAGCCAGAGCGGAGCAAGAATCTGTCCCTACGAAGTTGCACGGTGCAAAATTACGAAGATTTCGGGAAACGGCAAAGAAAAGTGGAGGAAAATTTGCGGCTCACATGAAAAATCCTTACGCGAACTTTTGACAGCTGACAAACAATCGTCTGACAGCTGACGCGCAAACGTCTGTCAGCTGACAAAGATACGTTTGACAGCTGAGGTGGGAATACCTTGCACGGACATCCGTACCAGTGGGGACGTAGCCCTGTACCAAGAAGAACGTATCTTCGCACCCTGAAGAACGTATCTTCAGGCCACGAATAACGTATCTTCTCCAGAGCATCCTTTATTAGCCTTGATGTCAAGGGTCAAGGCTCGCCCAGTTCGTCCACTATCATCTGCACCTGTTTCGGAGTGAACGAGCGCAAGCCTGCGCCATCGCTTTTGCAGAAGAATGCTTCCCGCAGCCGTGGATTAATCATCATCCACGATTTCAGTTTCTGCCAAGCCCCTTTCGGCGTGAGGTTCGGGCTGTACTCCAGTGCCAGCTCCGTGCGTCCGTACTGGCGAATCTTGAAAGTCTCGTTGTTCATAGTCCTTTACGTTTTGTTGAATAGTCAGCGCAAAGGTAAACGGCGCAAAGGCGAAACGAAAAGACACAGAGAATACAACACAAAAAGAGTCGCGTCCCTTGGCCAGCCCATTCATTTTACTTTCAACATGTATTCGACCTTTGATTGCTTGCCTAAGCAAGAATTACCATCTAATTGTCTTCCAGCGTCACCGACGCGTGTACTGCTTCCGCAACTGCTCCGTTTTCTCATGCGCCTCCTCATCAGCCCATTGCGGGTTGTTGCTGCAAGAAGCGAGGGTGACGAAGGCGAACAAGTAGGTGATGATGTTTTTTTTATGAATGGGAAGGAAGCGAAGCAGAGACCTCACCATGAAACCCAGAAGTCAATCAAGACATACTGGTCATGTCCTGCGTATTTTGAAAGGTAGTGCTTGGTGCCGTCTGCCTCAGAGAAATGAGCTTTGCTCGAAGAACAGTGCAGGGGCAATGGCGGCTCCGGCCATCGGGGGAAAGGTACAAACAAAAGTTAAAACATAGGCTATTTCCATCTTAAAAAATCGAAAAAGTGATGGCCTGTAGCGTCACAACTTATCGAGAAAAGTTGTAATTTTGCCTACGATTTTGAGAAAAGGGGTGTGTTCCCCGTCACTTTTTTATTTTGTTAAATGACATTAAGAACAGCAATGGTGCTCTTAATGGTTGTAACCGCCGGGGAGGCGGTGAAGGCTCAAACGGAGCGCATGATGACAGTTGACAATTTGTTTCAACTATTGGAAAGCAACAGCAAGACTCTTCAGCAGGAGAAGATAAGCGTAGAATTTGCTCGAAAAGGAATGGAGGCGGCTCGCTCGGCGCGGCTGCCCGATGTGAATGCGTCGGCATCGGTATCGATGAACGGCGACGTGGTGGTGATGGATCGTGACTTTACCAATGCCCAAGGGTTCTCGGCTCCGCGCTGGGGCAACTCGCTGGCGTTGGAGGCGCAGCAGGTGGTGTATGCGGGTGGTGCCATAGATGCGAGCATCGAACTGGCTACGCTGCAGCACAGGCAGGCTCAGGTGAGCGAGCAGCAGCGGCGACAGCAACAGCGGTTTCTGGCATTGGGGCAGTATCTGGAGATTTTCAAACTGAGGAATCGCGAACAGGTGGTGCATCAGAACATCGACCTGACGCTGCGGCTGACCCGCGACATCGAGGCCAAACATGAGCAGGGCATGGCACTCAGGAACGACGTGACACGCTATGAACTACAGCTGGAGACGTTGAGGCTACAGTTGAAAAAACTGCAAGATCAGCGCAGCATCCTGAATCATCAGTTGTGCAATCAGTTGGGTATCGAGGGAGAGATCATCCCTGACGAGCATCTTATCGACAACAAGTATGGTCAGGATGGTGAGTCGTTGTGGCAGACGACGGCGCTTACCTCGGCTCCGAGCATCCAGCAGACTGAGGTGGGACAGCAGATGGCCCGCCAGGAACTCCGGCTGGCCAAGAGTGAGATGCTGCCGACGGTGGCTGTGGTGGCTGCCGACAACTTCAGCGGCCCGTTTACCTACGACCTGCCGCCAGTGGACAAGAACGTCAACTTCTGGTATGTGGGCGTGGGCGTAAAATACCCCATCAGTTCGCTCTTCAAACAGAACAGGAAGGTGGAGCAGGCACGCATCCGCATCCGTCAGGCGGAGCAGAACCACGCGGTGGCTGCCGAGCAGCTGAACAATCAGGTGCAGCAGGCCTACACCTACTATCAGCAGGCCTTCGTAGAGTTGGTTACACAGCAGAAGAGCGTGGAACTGGCTCGCCAGAACTATCAGGTGGTGAACGAGCGCTATCTGTCACAACTGGCACTGATAACCGACATGATTGATGCGTCGAACATCCGCCTGAATGCCGAGCTCGACGAGGTGGATGCCCGCATCGGCATCGTCTTCGCTTATTACAGATTGAAATATATTGCAGGAACACTTTAAAGGAATTAGGAATATGAGCAGCAAGAAACAGATAAAGAGAATATATAATGTAGTGGTTATCGCAGCCCTTGTGGTGGCTGTCGGATGGATTTGCAGCCGATTCGTACACTGGGGCAATGTAGAATATACCGATGATGCGCAGGTGTGGCGACACATCACGCCCATCAATGCCCGGGTGGGTGGATTTATCAAGGAAGTGCGCTTCGACGACTATCAGCATGTGCATAAGGGCGACACGCTCGTCATCATCGAGGATGCCGAGTATCGTCTGTCACTGGCTCAGGCTGAAGCCGGATGGCGTGGCAGCAGGAGCGGCTCGTCAGCAGTGAGCGCAAGCATGAGCACCACTCATAGCAATGTACGTGCAGCATCGGCAGGTATCGACGAGGCCCGTGTGCAGATGGAGAATGCCGAGAAGGACTATCGTCGATTCGAGCAGTTGTTGGCCAAGGATGCCGTCACACGCCAGCAGTACGACAATGCCAAGGCGCATTACGAGGCTGCCCATGCCCGCTACGAAGCCGCCCGCAACCGCCAGCAGGCCACTACACAGGTGCTGGGCGAACAACAACAGCGCTTAGGCCAGTCTGCGGCAGGCGAGTCCGTAGCCGAAGCACAGGTGAACCTGGCTCGTCTGAACCTATCATATACTGTAATCTTAGCCACTTGTGACGGTGTGATGGGTCGCAAGGACATCAATGTAGGCCAACTCGTCCAACCAGGTCAGCAGTTGGCGCGTATAGTCGATGACCATCAGGTGTGGGTGGTGGCTAACTATCGAGAGACTCAGATGAAACATATCGCCGTTGGCAACAAGGTAGAACTGAAAGCCGACGCCGTGCCTGATGTCATCTATCAGGGTGAGGTACAGTCTATAGCTGCTGGAACAGGCAGTGCCTTCTCGCCCATTCCCGTTGATAATGCCACGGGCAACTTCGTCAAGGTGGAGCAGCGTGTGCCTGTGCGCATCGTGCTGATTGGCGACAACAAACCAGAGGATGTGGCCCGTTTGCTGGCAGGCCTGAACGTTGAAACGGAGGTGAAGTACTGATGGCGTGGAATCCGAATCAGAAGTTTGCGATGCCGATGTTCAATCCCTGGGTGCCCGAGCGGGTTCGCCCATGGATCTATCTGCTCTTCGCGCTCTTCTTCCAACTCTCAGGCGGTGTCTATTTCGCCAGCCTTCAGCAGATGGTGGGAGCCACGGGCCTTATGCTCGAGGACATCCAACTGGTGGCGATGTTCGGCGTGGTGGGAGTGAACATGCCCTTCCCGTTCCTCTTCCGCTACAAGCTGCGCTTCACCAATCAACAGTTGCTCATCAATGCCGCCTTGGTCATTGCCGTCTGCAACCTGCTCAGCCTATGGCTCATTGACGGTGACTTCGGCGAGTGGCGCCTGCCGCTGCTCTGCGCCGTCAGCTACATCGCCAGCTACTTCAAGCTTTGCGGCACGTTCGAGTGCTTCAGCAACGTCCGTCTGTGGCTCTCGCCCAAGCAGGATTTCGGCATCTTCCTGCCCTCCATCTATACCATCATCCTGCTGGCCATGCCGCTGAGCAACTGGATAGACCTGCAACTCATAATGGCCTTCGACTCCTGGGCGATGATGCACTGGCTGACCGTCGGCTTGATGCTTATCGTCGTGCTTACCATCTATACCTGCACCCACGGCTGGCGCATGATGCCTCGTCCGCTGCCGCTTGTCTCGCTCGACTGGCTGGGCTGCTTCCTCGTATCGGTCTGTATGCTTCAGGTTATATGGCTCTTCACCTACGGCGAATATTACAACTGGACCGACAGCCCGCTGTGGCGCACGGTGCTCTGTATGCTGCCCGTCACCATCCTCGTCACCATCGGCCGACTGACGCATATCCGTCATCCGTATCTCGAACCGTCGATGTTCCGACATGCGCGACTGTATCCCATATTGGGCATGTTCTTCGTGGCAGAACTGATGAACGCTACGCCCCACGTCCTTCAGAACACACTGACGGGAGGCGTACTGCATTGGGGATTCACCACCACCCAGCAGTTCTGTCTCTTCGAGATGCTGGGGTATGCCTGCGGCAGTGCCTTCACCGTGCTGTGGGGCAAGGGCTGCCCTAATTGGGGCAGAATCCACCGCCTCGGCTTCAAGTACACCCGTCTGCTTACCGTTGGCTTCGCCTGTCTGCTTGCATATCAGGTGCTAATGTACCTCTACGTGTCTCCCATGCTCAATGTCGAGCGGCTGTGGCTGCCCACCTTCCTGCGCACCTTTGGATACGGCATCTTCTTTGCCACGATGACGCTCTACCTGAAAGACCTCATCGAGTTCCCCACGTTCTTCCATGCCCTCACCGTCTCTGGCTTCATCCGCAACGGTGTGGCCGAGTCGATGTGTTCAGGCACATACAGCTACGGCCTGCGCTGCCAGATAGCCGATACCCTGAATCGTGGTTTGCATACCGACTGTCAGAGCATCCTCATGGTAGCCGTCAAGGAAATGTTCGGTATCATGTGTATCGTAGGCACCCTCGTCCTGCTGCTCATGCTCCTCTATGACGTCCAGCCCGTCCGCTCCACCATGCGCAAGATGCCCAAGCTGAAAAATCTCGGCATCATCATTGTAAGGCAGTTGAAAGGTTAACGAACATTACAAATAGCACTATTTACGTCTTAAAAAATCGAAAAAACAACATATTGTAACGATTGCTGTATCGGGAATATTTGCTATCTTTGTAGTGGATTTAATCCCATAATAACAATTAAAAACTAACAGAATTATGTCAAAAACAGTAGAGATTCAGATTGAGAAGAGTCGCGGTCTCGTAGTGGGTCTGCGTCGTCATGTCAAGGAAATGGGTGAGCGTGGCGTCACCAACGAAGAGATTAACGCAATGGAACAGGCCGTCAAGGAACTGGAGGCCGTAAACGCCGAGGTGGACAGCATTCGTGAGCAGCTCACGCCAACGGTGAGCAGACTGAAAGTCGCAATGAATCGTGTGAAGGAGGCCTACGCCGAGAAGAAAAAGACCCTGAAGGGCTACTATCCGCAGGAGCGCTGGATGGACTACGGCGTGCCTGACAAGCGTTAGGTGCTGCTTAAGTGAAACGACTTCGGAATGGCACCGAGAACCCCTCGCCCGGCATCCCGAAGTCGTAATCTGAGAATCATAGAGGGGACGGATTTGAGTATCATGGGGACAGACTAATGATTCCCTCTGAAAAAACTTCGGGAGGCCGATGCTGAATCTCCAGCATCGGCCTCCCGAATCTCTTTACCTCACGATATTCGCTGGTTTCCACTTCTCAGGCACTTCGTAACGCTTGATGCCGTCGGTCACGACATCGGGCATGATGGCATCGCGGAAGCGACGTTCGTTCTTATGCATGAGGACGGGCTTGCTGCTGTGGTGCATGAGATTGTCTTTTAGGTCGCAACTGAAGTTCGATGGCGGGAAGTAAACCTTGATGCGCTTCTCGGAGTATTGCTTCTGGATGAACTCCAGAGGCGGCACAAGAGTTGAATCCGTCGATGTAGAACGTTACGCGTTGTGCCATATTTGTGATGTCGTTAAATTAAAAAAGCCGTCCTCAGACGGCCATATCCATTCAAGAAAGAATGGCGGAGCTTAATAATTTGCTGCAAAGGTAATGGTTTTCTACGATACTTGCAAATTTTACTGCGGAAAAGTTGTAATTAGACGCTAAATTCTTTCCAAATCTTTCATGGTGAGTACAATTTCTGCAGGGTTTGTTTAAGGCGATTTGTTTTGTACTTTGCAGGAAAAAGTTTACTTTTGCACCGATATTTTAGAGATCATCGTTCATTTCAAGAACGGGAACGGCTACGTCAATATGTTTTCTGCTGACGGCCTTACCATGAAGCCGCAGCGACTCTGCGACCTTCTGAATGAGCGGGTGAAGGCGAAGGGTTAAAGCCCCCCCCTCCACAGCGGATTGTCCTGCCACCCTTGCGGGCACCCCATCGCCGCCGAGTCCATATTTGGGTATTTGGCCAGCAGAGCTTTGAAGTCGGAAGTGAAGGTGTTCTGCGGGTCGATGGCATTGAGCCAGTAGGCGATACAGCACAGGTTGGGAAAGAGTCTGTCAGAAGTTCGCCCTGTGCTTGTTATCCATCTGCCTCTCATACGCTCATTCATTCTTGGTACGAGTGAGAAGTGAGCATTCCACAGTCTTGCATGATGGGCACAGGTGTTCCTGACGATGGTAAGCGAAGCGAGCCAGCTTTGCAAACATTTATGTTGCGGTATGTTGAAGCTACGCGCCACTTGCTTCTTGACGGCATTGTCGTTCATGTTTCTGTAAAGCTTTGAGAGCGTACCAAAGGAGGCCACTTCAAGCGTTTTCCAAGCCGGGGGCATGTCTGGTTCATCGTATTTGCGGAAATGCTCGGTGATGAACTCATCATGTGAGCGGTCAAGTTCTGAACGGAGATAGTCAAGGTTCGTTTTGTGTACCTCATTGCTCTATATAAACAAAACGCACCGCCCTGGTTCGCTGGTCTTGCGACGAGAAGCGTGGCGGGTTCTGTTGGCTACAAAAATACAATGTTTTTTCTAACTGGCAAAGTTTTTGAGTTTATTTGGCTTATATTTCCAGTGAGACGAGGCGAACTTGCGCGTGGAAGTCCGTGGTTTTGGAGAAAAAAAACAGTGATAAAGATTCTTAAATAGTTTCCGTATTTCGGCATTAATAGCTAACTTTGCAACTCCAACCAATAATATCACAAAAAACCGACAAGAACATGCTCGAAGAACTCAAACAGAAAGTTTTCAAGGCCAACCTCGACTTGGTAAAGCAGGGACTGGTCATCTTCACATGGGGCAATGTCTCCGGCATAGACCGTGAGAAGGGCCTCGTAGTTATTAAACCCAGCGGTGTCTCCTACGACGAGATGAAGGCCGAGGACATGGTGGTCGTTGACCTCGAGACTGGCAAGGTGGTCGAGGGAGACCTCAACCCCTCCAGCGACACGCCTACACATCTTGTATTATATAAGGCGTTCCCCAATATTCAGGGCGTGGTGCATACACACTCCACCTACGCCACTGCCTTCGCACAGGCCGGCCGCGACATACCCAACATCGGTACGACACACGCCGACTACTTCTACAAGGACATTCCCTGCACCCGCGACATGACCAAGGAGGAGGTGGAAGGCCAGTACGAGTTAGAAACGGGCAACGTCATCGTGGACGAAATCCTGAACATCCGCAAGATTAACCCCGACCACACGCCTGCCGTGTTGGTGAAGAATCACGGCCCGTTCTCATGGGGCACCTCGCCCGACAACGCCGTCTATAATGCCAAGGTGATGGAGCAGTGTGCCAAGATGGCCTTCGTGGCTTTCTCGGTGAACCCCAACCTCACCATGAACCCGCTGCTCGTTGAGAAGCACTACAACCGCAAGCACGGCCCCAACGCCTATTACGGACAAAAGGGGCAGAAGCACTAAGCCTCACCCCTTGTCCCTCTCTGTGGGGAGTAAAATATACTGAGTCCACTTTGAAAGTGGACTCAGTTTTTTCTCATTGTTGCTTATTTTTTAGTTGATTTTCTTCTGATAGTGCATGGTATTATCTTCGCCATCTGTCAGTTCCAGTCGCGTACCGGAGTCATCGAGGTTCGTGGCCTGCGCCGTACGGTTGTTCTGGTCCAGTTTCTTCACCAGTCTGGGCTTCATCACCTCTCCGGCCAGTTGTTCCTTAAACCAATGGACACTGTCTGCCAAATGGGCGGGATAGGTCACCTCGCTGTCATCGACTTCCATCTTGTAGCTCGTCATGTCGTAGTGCATCACTAACGAATCGCCCTCGACGCCCCACGTGCCCGACAGCGAAAAACGCTGCACCATCTTGTGCCTGAAGAAGGCGTCCCCCCATCGGACAGATTGGCGCATAGCAAACGTGTGGTCAGGATGGAGGTCATAGACCAGTTCGTTTTTCTTGTCATGCAAGACGGCATTCCACGTGCCCACCAGATCCTTCTCCTTTGCGGGGTTTATCTCCATGTAGGTGTGATTGACGAATTCCTCCATGTCCTGCTCGGTGATGTTCATCAGAAACTTGTTTTCCTCATTCAGATTGACCAGCCTTAGGAAACTCAAATAGGCCATCATGCGCGAGGACACAAAATCCATGTAGCTTTCAAGACGTTTGCACTCCAAAAGTCTTCGGCATAGGTCGGCTGTGCTCTTACACTGACCACCCATGAACAATTCGTATTCCTCTTCCTTAGTGACGGGTTTCTTGAAGCAGATCCATTCCTTCCACTGCTGTTCGAGCACAGCTCTGGCGTTGTAGAACTCCTGCACGTTATCCAGGAACTTCCTGTCGTTCAGCGTGCGCCACATATCCTGACTGCTATTGAAGATTTTCTCATTCATCTTCTTGAACTCCATATCGGAATTGAACGATGAGGAGGTAACGTAGTCGATGAACGTCTGGAGCGTATCTTCCCCGATGCTTTCCAGGCGATCTTTGTTCTCAATGATGTAACAGGCGGTTTCATGCCCCCTTTCCTCGGCAAGCCTGCGTTTTGTGACGACTTCAAGGCTTTGGTCAATGTCGTTGATGATTGTCATCGCCAACACCCTGCGCGCCTTCACCGTCTGCTGGTCTTCAAGATAGGCCGCCGTGCCGAAGGTGAGCACGATGGAGATGGTGGTGCCGAGGAACGTCATCAGCAGTTCCTTGAGCCATCCCTTTTTGGTCAGGTCGCGCCCGAACTTGGGCATCTTGAATTTCGCGTTCATTACTCTATTTAGAGTTGAGGTTTGAGATTTGAGATTTGAGATTTGAGATTTGAGGTTTGAGATTTGAGATTTGAGGTGTCCTACTTGTGCTTCTTCATGTAGCTGTGGTAGGCGTCCACCATCTTTTGGCGCTGCTCGGGCGTGACGGTAATCATGCGGACATTGTAGCCCTCCTGTGGCACGATACCATCCTTGTTGAAATTGAAACTGTAGTTCATTTCGCCGTGTATGTCGTCATAGACCTTCTCGTCTTCACCGTATAAAAGCTTCAGCCTGTTGCCTCTCTCGCCGTCACCATCGTCGTTAAGACCACCCATCCAGCCCATCAGCGGCATCTCCACATTCCACTTGTTCATCGCAATGACGACATACTTCTTGCCGTCCAGCGTTAGTTCGGGCAGCTTGTCGCCAAAGGTCTTACTGTATTCCGACAGCAGATTCTCGTACAGGATGACGGTCATCGGATCAGAATACTCGATCCTCGTTTTCTTTTCGGCAGCGGCAAGCTTGCGCATATCCAGCATGTGCCACAACGCCTTCACAGCATCGCCGTTCATAAGGTTATACACAACACCCATCCATCCGTAGCTGATAACATAATCCTTATTGATGTCTATGCCTGCTTTTTCAGCACGCATCAACTCGTCAATGTAGAACAAGGCCTTCTTCAGGTCCTTCTTTTCTGAAGCTACCGTCATCAGCATGACA
>Ga0310696_10007811_pt1 | contig 12525 bp, 14 predicted proteins | sample AusTroGonzalo_MG_4_FD_203885 | JGI IMG/M metagenome (GOLD analysis project Ga0310696, IMG submission 203885) | Bovine rumen microbial communities from tropical cattle in Woodstock, Queensland, Australia - Gonzalo_02 (v2) (version 2) | ecosystem: Host-associated > Mammals > Digestive system >... | reverse complement strand
TGGACGTATTCCCGATACTTGCGTTCAAACATAATGGTTTTGTATGCAATCTCGTTCAGGTAATATTTATTCTCAATCTCGTTATATTCAATGAACTTATTGTCCTTTATAATGCTGGCAACCAAACTGTTATACCGATACTCCACCGGGTTACGTTCAATCATGGCATTACAGCTTCGTACAATGGATTTAACATCCTTTACCTCATTATCGTCCAGATGGAAATTGCAAGGTTTGTAATTAATAATATCCAATGAATCCCCAACGGCATTCTTACGATTGGCGAACAACCGGATAAACAGGTCATGACTTCTTAACCGATTGGCGAACTGTTCAATTTCCTGTGGCATCCAAAGGTTATTGAAGTAAATATTGAACTCAAACTGGTCCAGGATATCCACACCCACGGATAGGTAGGTGCTGCAAAGGAGAATTTCCGTTTTCGCCACGGTCTTCCTCATATTTACATCATCCATAAACTCCTCACCCACGTTGGACTTCTTATAATAGTTAACCACTGGCCATTCCTCCCTGTGGTATATATTTTTTAGGAAATATCCAACCAGGGCCTCAATTTGGGCCTTAAAGATGCTACCTTTGTTGGTGGGGAACAAAACCCTACGGCCTTCACTTACATCCTTGGCCATCATTGCACACATATGACATAAATTATCCACCGGTTTGTCGGTCAGGAATACCTTGAACTCCTTTTTCCGCACATCCTCCTTGATGACCTTTATATGGATAATATCGTCAAAGAATACGGTTTCCCCAACCGGGGTTCCGGACATTAAAATGATAGGGATCTCGGTGTTTCTTATCATCTCTATCACCTTGGCCATTACCGGTCTATATTCGGATTGAAACATCAGGTGGGACTCGTCAATGAATATATAGTCGAACCCGGACTCCTTCAAATCCATCATATTCAGGCGGGAGAACTTATCAATGGTAAGGGCAATACCTGGTTTGGATTCCAGGGATATCTTCTTATTACCGTAGGAATAATCCCATTTTTCATCCCCTTCCACCTTGGATTTAATGGTGCTCGTAAATGGCATAACCAGCAAAACCCGTTTACCATCTTTATTAACCAATGACTTTACCATCTCGGTCTTACCCACACCGGCGCCTGCATCAATTAAGGTAATCATCCCCACATTGGATAGGATCTCCTCCTTAATGTCTCCCAGATATTGGTTTTTGTTTATATGGAAAGTGATCGTATGTGGAGATTCCTTTATAAGGGTTGGGTTGGTAATGTCCTCAATTTTGGTATATAATGCGGTCAAGTCCTTTTCCTCCTGATCAATGTTTACCTTAATGGCAAAACCATGAGTTCTATTTAAGGTATTAACAGCCCACGGATCAATCGGTTTTTGATGTCGGCTTGCCGTGATGCAGTCCGCCTGGATCTCCTTGGTTGGAATCTCCCCCGAACATATCATTCTCATATATTTGGCGCCTTGCTCCAAACCATATAAGGAAACCAAGGTATTGGCCAAACGCCATCTTTCAAAATGCTTATAGTGAACCCTATTGTGTGTATCTATTTGTAACAGAGGTGCATCCTTTACTTCAATGGTGGCTGGTTGGTCATCCTCCTCAAACCATTCCCAACGCTTAAACGCCTCCCTCAAATCCGGATAGGTTACCCAGTCCACATCCGGATGCCCCATATCCTCCACATTGTCGAAGTTTACATAAATGAAATCCTCAAAGAAATGGGTATTAATAAGAGGTTCCGGATCGTAACCAATGAATGCACCCTGCTGTGGCTTGAACATGGCGAAGTCCATCCATTTCATCAACTGGTCCTTGGTTACCTCCGTACCATCCTCGTTCTTTAGGTCCGGAATTATTTTGGTGCATGCCAGGTAAACAAATGAATACTTATGCCGGAAATTGGTAAGATATAATAACTTCTTTTTCTGCGAGTTATCCTGATCGGTCTCGGCAACACGGATCTTGGTGTAAACATGCAGGCCTTTACCGGAACTGGAAAAAGCCACTCCCAGGAACCAGTTGTATTTAACCAATCTCTCGAAAATACCTTGTTTAAGGGCCTCCGCCATTTTTCGGTCTTTAATATCCATATCAATGATCTGTAGACCACCCCATTGGTCGAATGCCTTGGCACCGATAGGTCGTTGGCCATCCGTGGAGGTATATAAAACGGAACGTTCCAATTTAGGAACATTCCATCTGCGTTGATCCCTCAACATATCAATCAAGGTTTTCAAGGTGCCCATTCTACCATCCTTGGCCTTTATATTATCACAAAAAGTTAAGGTGGATTCGGTTATACGTTCCTCAAACTGTTCCTGTTCTTCCGGTGTACAATCAAACAGGTTATCGTGGCTGAAGGTTTGGTTGGCCCAAAATTGATAAACGGAGAACTGGGTGGGTGTATGTAGAATTTTGTATTGTTGTAATGATTTTTCAAGATCATTCATATCCTCGCCAAAATATTTTTCTCAAAATAAAATATCAAACCACTGAATTTTTTTGAATTCAATATTTATTGATTTTTGGTATCCAGTGAAAATGATTATTATTAAAACACGAACATAAATAAACAATAAATAATTATGGAAAACTTACGTGAACACTTGGAAGATTCCCTTAATGTGAATGAAAGCCGCACGAATACCAGGGAGATTGAACAATATTGCAAATCCTGGATAACCCAATGTAGTCGTACTGATGAGGCCAGCCGCATAGTTGAGGCTGCATTGCACGGAATTGAAAGGGGATGTGAGGAAAATGCAAAATACTCCAGAGACGACGACGAAAAAATGAACTGGATGCATCTTCACGGTATGATCGCGGATGCTCTTGCTGAATTTGAATAAAAAATCAGAATAATATATTATGGAAAATCTACTTGAACACCTGGAAGGAGCACTTGGTGCAACAAAAATTATCAACGAAGGTAGTTATAAATCATCCGTTAATCCCAAGGATATTCACTGGCCACTCACCCCTGGTATAGATTACGAGGGACAATTTGGTGTGATTATTGGAGAGGCCTGGAATATCAATAAACTCAACAAGAAGGTACAGGCCGAAAACCTCATAGCCTCAATGGGATTGAATATTGAAAATGATCTTGATGATATAATTGGTTACGACGAATACTCCAACGATCAATGGGAGAATGGAGGTGATTTTGTTTACTTCTATGCCCCAATGTTTGGTGTCAGCGCCTTTGTATTTGATAACGATGGAACGGGGGTCCGGGTAATTAAATAAAAAACTTCACTATGAAATCATTGGAACAATTTATGAACGAGTCCCTACTGAATGAAGGTGCTCTACTTACCCCACAGGTTCGCCAGGCTGTGGATACCATGTTAAAAACATCATTTCCTAAAGAGGAGCTCCACAAAGTAGTAAGTGGTATGGGGTTGAACCCATCCGATTTCCGGGGTGTACAAAATTGGTGGTCCAAATGGCAGTTCCCATTTTATAGTAAAAAAATCAAAAACGTCGAGGAACTGGCCGGGGAAACTGAAACAATCCACAAAACCGGTTTATTTCCTGACCCAAATTGGGAGGTATATTCCAAATATGCCACCAAGGCTGACCCCAATAAGGCCAAGCGTTTGCTCCAGGAGTATAACAATATTCCAGCCGAAATCACCGATGCCGGTAAGTTGGAGGATTACAAAAGAAAAATATCGGAAAAAGAAAAAGACTCAAATATTGAAATTACCGAATTTATAAACGGTATTCCGGATTGGGTTACTGTTTTTGTGGCACCCGCATTGATAAACTGGCCAAGAGGTAACCGCGAACAAGGTTGTTATGTATTTTTCCGTGTGGATGCAGCCAAGGCAATGGGAGTAAAATAAAAACACATAATATAGTATGAAAACGCTTAAACAATACATGAACGAATCCTTGGTAACCGAGGCCGGTACCCCTGGCATATCCAACAAGGAGGACCTTATCAATCTGATGAAGTCCATGCAGGACCAGGGTATTTTCGAACTCAAGGAAACCGAAGGTGATTATTCGGATATTCGATACGAGATGCATTACAAACCCGGTTTGATACACTGGATTGAATTCGACAACGACCGGGAATATCTGGACGGTTACATCACTCCGGACGGATCCAAACTTCGCAATGATGCTTCGGAAATTGCCAAAACCGATTGGAACCTTTTCTTGGATTCCAGGAAGGCGATCCCGTATCTCATGAAAAACGTCACCAAGATTATTGCCAAGGAAAAGGCACGTGCCGAAAGATACAGAAACATCTACGATAGGAACCACAGTGGTGCCATGTACGATGAATACACCAGGGCACAAAGCCGTAAGGCCCGTTGGGAAAGACGTCTTGAGAAATACCAAAATATGCAAAAATACATTTAATGAATCCACTTTATCAATACATAACCGAGGCCTTGAAACCGATCTCCACCAATCTGATTTCCACATGGAGGCAGAAGGTGGCCAAGCCGGATTATTACCATCAGGAACTTACGGAGAATAAATATCTCCGTCCGTTGGTGAATGCCTTGATTGGAAATTCCATTTACAAGGTGAACCGCAAAAGGTACATTGAGGACTTTATCGAGATGTACTTTGGTAACTACATGCAGGCAAAGGATGGGTCCTTTACATTGGCCAGGGTTAAAGATGTGGAATATTCCGGGAATAATAAGAGTTTCAAAGTGGTGATTACCGTGATGGATAAATGGTTCTCCGGATTGTTAGCCCGGTTTACGTTCAAGTTGAATCTTTCCGACCCGGCAAAATATCAGGATGAAAAGAAGCCGGAAGGTACCGCCGACCTGGTTATCTCCATTGAAACCCCGGTTTATAAAAACGAAAAGGAACTCACCTGGACCAAGACCAGAACCATTGCAGTAAAGGTTCCGGCCACCATCCCCCAAAATGATCCGGTCTATATGGATCTTGCCAAACAACTCTCCAATCAAACCAGGGATATGAATTGGGGTTATTATGATCCGGTTAAAAATCGGTTTTCCCAGGAATAACTTATTGAATATCAACCAAAAAAAAAGATAATTATGAAATCATTATTTGAACACATGACCGATAGTTTGGTCAATGAAGCCGGATACGGCAAAGCAGGCGGAAGCATTAAATACAAAATTGCCCCGGTAATGAACTCGGTTTGCAAGGCAGCGGAGATTGACAAAATCCAAACCCAGGCCGAAAAAATGATCAAGGAAATCACCGGTAATGATGAATTGCGACTGTGGGAACCCTTTAACGGCAATTGGAATGTCTATGATGTAAATGGTAGACAGGCGGTTGCGAAGTATTGGAATGTTCTACTTTGGTGCGAATATGAAGATAAAAAGGAACTTAAAACCGTAGTCAAAAACCTTGAAAAAGCACTTGGAATCAAATCCACCACGGATCCCTCGAAAATTGGCGGTTCCAAAAACATAAACGACAGTGCAGGAAAATATGGTATCAAGGTGCCATTCCCATGCACATTGCTTGCAAAAATTGAGGATGACCAAATTTTTAAACTTATTTTGCTGGTTTTTGTCGAGGATATCCAGGAAATTTGGGATAAATATAATCAAACCATAAAATTTGATTTCAAACGATTTGGAACCCCTGGTGGTTTAAATGATGCAGCCGGTAGAACCCTTCAGGTTGGAGATGTGGTTGCATTTATGAGACGTGCCGGTACCGGTGGTATGGAACTCGGTGTTGTTTCCGGTTTAGGTAATAAGCGTCCAAATATCCAAACTGAAGATGGAAATTCGGTTTCATTGGATGGTTCCCAAATCTGTCTCATTCAACGCGGAAACAACGTGGTTCAGTAACTTTAAAAATCCTTAAAATAACAAAGGATCGTTCTACAACTGATATAATCTATCAGGAACGGAACGATCCTTTTTATTTGCGCAAGAAATCGCGCTTAAATTGAAAATTTTACTTCAGGTTCACATCGTAGGTATACTCAATGGCATCTTCGGGAACATAAACGTCATATCTGGTTTTGATGGTTGGACTAACCGGATAAATACGTTTGCTCGGAGCATATCCTTTAAGGCATTCGCCACATGCTGTGTGGGTTAGGTAAGGTGTAGCTGTTGAGTCCACAAAATGTAGGAAAACATCATAATATCCATTTGAATGAGGTTTGTCTGCATTGTTGGCATATAATTCCAGCAATTCCACGGCTCCGGTGGTATCCTTTATGTACATGATATATTTATATGGATGTTCCGTATCGCCATGCATTCCACCACAACCAAGGATGAATGCTGCATGTGCATGTCCTTCCATATTATTTTCTGTTTTAATTTGGACCAATTCCCGGGATTCCTGCCAGACCACATTGTCTGTGCATCCAACCAGGGCCAACACCAAAAGGGTTAGCATAAGATAAAGTTGTCGTTTCATATTCGTGTTATTTTAATTCACCCAACATTTTGTTTGAGTTATCCTTGAGATACGTGGATTTACAAATCAGCAATCGTTCTGCCATCTTTACAGCAGCTTCCATTATATCGAAGCCGCTTCTGCTTTCCATATAGGTTTTTGCGTCTTCGTTAAAGTATTTCACAGTCGGGAAGAACGGAATAACCGTCAATTCAAAGTACTCATCGCCGGATTTCATGTACTTGGGCATGATCTCCAATAACCGGCCAAAACTCCAGCAAGGAATCGTCAATTGTTCCTCCGGTTGTTGGCCACCGATTCGTGGGATCGGATCGTAATCGACAATTGAACTGTCGTACACATACCGCATATCCGCGGTGTTGGGGTCCAGACCTAATTTGACCAGGCTTTTTACCTGTTTGATTGAAGTGTAATTTGGGTTCATGATATTTTATATAATTGATGGTGATATTTCATACATTCTATTGATAATCTTTCCAAAGTGTGTTCAACTTATGAATAAGTTCTTTCTCATAATCATTCATTTCTACGAAAGGAATGGAATTTAGAGGTTTCCCGTCAGAAGGTCGTTTGTAAGAATAAATCTCACTTCTTTTCTTGAGATATTCCTTTATTTTAGGAGTATATCTTTTTTCACAAGCTTCCCAATCCTGTTTCCAATCGACATATTTTTCGTCAGTGGCCACATCGCTAATTTCAATGATGGTATGGCAATCACAGTCATCATAAGGCACATATAAACCACTTGTGAAAATTTCAATGAACTCGTCGATATATTCGCGAGTGAATTGGGGATAAGTTTCATAGATGTTCTTTATTCCATTTATCGGTAGCCTCCATGTCACGTCTACAACACTCGTCCATCCATCTCTTCAGTTTCTGGCACGTCATGCTATTTCCTTTTGAACAGCCATCGTACCCGTATGGGTATGAGTGGTCGTTTTCCTGGCAGTTCTGGCAGGGACGTGTTCTTTCATCTTCTTCCCATACTGGTTTCATATCATTACAGTACTGAACGTGCCTGTCATCCTTCGCCTTACATTTTTTATAAAATTCGTCACGGAAGTTATCATCAAGCAAGTTCTTTGTTGATATGTCGTTAAACCTAAAATACATGTCTGTCTTAACGGGTTTAGCAGGTTCGTCACTCTCGCAAAAAAAGATGTTAGGGACGGGGTGACGGAGGTTGTCCATAAACTTATTTATATTCCTGATAACATCAATGAACCAACTGTAGTCACTGAAATACTCGCCTTCCTCGTTGTAGGCTTCGACATCGTACATGTACGTGCCATCTTCCGTAATTGAACCTTCTATCTTAATCCCTATATGGAAGCCATAGGAAATTAGAAGGATTTTAATCATGTCTTTTCCACTCATATTCTTAATGGTTGGTATTAAATATTGACTGGCTTTAAGAATCCTTGCAGTTTATCCTTATGGGATTCATCCTGCGGAGTACCGGCAAAATTGTAAAAATTGAAAAGGATAATCTTTATATCGTCCGAGATATAGTAGCGTTGTTTTGGATCTTTCGAACCATAATATATAGTGGCTGTGAGGAAACGAATTTGACGAAGGAAAAACATTTTGACATCCTTGTCAAACCCGTTATGGTCAAACCCGTTAAAAAAGAACTCCTGTCCATTGATATGAATCGGAAATTCATTATGGAGGAATCGTTGAATGGTCATAAGGCGTTGTTTACCATCAATAACCAGCAGTTCACGGGGTCCATTATTTTCCACCAGATTGTCGTCAATTTCAACTATCACGAGCGGTGGAATTGGCTTTTCCAATAACAAGGAGAGAATGAATTCCTCCTGTTGAATGCGATTCCATACATAAGGGCGTTGCAGGTTAATACCATACTTCTCCAGGTATACGTCAAAGTCGTAGGTTGCAGTCTTGGGAGTATCGGAGAGATTATCCGCAATGAACACATCGAGGATGACGTTACTGTTAACCTGTATGCTTTTTGGGATGTCGTGAATGTTCGATAACCCTTTGATTTCGTTGATTGTTAACATGACGGTTTAGGTTTTTTGATTCAATTCCGGTTTATTCCGGCCCAATTATATATAAGAAAAACACCTAAAAAATTAACAAAAAAAAATCCGGAACCTTTCAGTTCCGGACATTTTCATTTTAAGCGTTTTATCTATCCGTTTCACAACGGTTTAGAAGGGCAGGTCATCATTGGTAGGAGCTGCGGGTTCCTCGGAAGTGGTTTCCTCCGTGGCATTACCGGCAGGTGCTTCTGCTGTAGCTTCCACATAGGCGACCGGGTTCTTAAGTTTGTTGACCACGATGTCCACCCAACGCTCGGCACGTTTGCGAAGCTCCGGAGATGGTTCGCGATAACCGAACTCGTCCACAATGTTGATTGCGTTCTCCTTGACGTAGTCCATAGCCTTCTGCATGAGGGCCTTGAGAGGAGTGACCAGTTCCTTGCACTTGGCCATAGCCTCATCTCTCTTCTTGGCGGTAGCCTTCGGATTGGCAATGACCTTCTTACCTTCGGCGTAATCGGAGATCATATCCATCTCTTCATCCGTGAAGAGGTTTTCGCCGGTAACGGTAATGATCGGGGTAGGATCGTTCTCAAAGGCGCAGAGAGTGTACTTGATTTCCCTCTGTTTGCGTTCCGGATGTTCCGGATCATCAGGACCAGGGGTAACATCAAGCTCAAGGATAGGACCGAACAGGTAGTTCATCATATCCTGCGGGGTCTTGTTCTTGTCGGTCGGGTGCATCTTGGCCTGAAGAATGTCGTAAATGGCCTTTGGCAGGCGCCATCCGAGGAATTTACCAACGGTTTCCGGCTGGTTGGCATCCTCAATGACCTGGATGAGGCAGAAGCGTTCCTCGCTCTTGTCGAACATCTTGTCACCCCACTGTTTGCGGGAGAGCATTTCTCCATCGAAATCCAGTTTGGTTTCGTCCTGGTTGAAGTGCAATTGCTTCCATGCTTTGAACATGAAGCAGCTCTTGTCCTTGAAAGCCAACTTGGAGTCGATCATGAAGAATCCGTCGGCGTCGTTCATGGCGTAATGCGCATTGTCAACGATAGACATCTTCATATCGTGGGGATTGTAAAGAATACGGATCTTGGCGTGGTAGTGACCATCCGGTGAAATCTTGGAATCAACCTTCAAAGGATTGGTCTTGTAAAGATAGGGGTTCTGCACGGATTGTTTAACAGGCTCGTTGAATGCGGCTACCTGTGAGGGATCAAATCCCATCAGTTCATCTACGAACGTTTCTTGGTTTTCAGCTTGTTTTGCCATAAATTTGAAAAGTTTATTTGATAAGAATTTGTAAAGCGTTTCCGGCCGGATTTGGCTTTTACAGGTTAATATATAGGATTACCCCTTGGTTTTAAATCCGCGCCTAAAAAAATCCAGGTTTTTGAATTGTCCCATGATTTTTTATTATATAAGTACGAAGCAAAAACATATCACAAACAATGATAGTAGATCTCAATACTTTGCAATATAGTTCCATACAGGATGAGGAAGAAGCCCGTCGTATAGTGGAATCCGTTAATGAAGCCAATCATGGTAGTTTATATAAACATTGCGTAAATATTTTACTTAATCGCGATGGTTGGGATAAACGGGAAGCCGAAGAATTTTTGGATAAACTTTCGGATAGTGCATTACATCGAATATACGATACAAATGGTAGATGCCTTGATGATCAAAAATTTTATAATGAATTCGTCAAGGAATCCAAAAAGGAAAAGTCCGATGAGGAGGAAACCGAAGGGAAACCATCCGGTGATGATGAGGAACAAACCAATCCTACCAAACCAAAGGATGAATTCGAAGTAACGTATGCCGATTTGAAAAAGAAACCGGAAAACATCTTCGAGCATATCATTATTTTCACCAACGATGACGATCCAAAGAACAACAAGACCCTTAAAAATATATTCGATGCAGTAAAGGCACTGAAAAAGGCCGGGGCAACTATTCCGGAAGTTCATGTATTCATCGCGGAGGATATGACGTTTGAAACTGATGATGATAACATCCTGTCCATCACGGACGGTGAGGAAACCCTGGACTTCACCAAAGGCTTCAACAACACCAATACCTTGGTATTTAGCCGTCTCGGTGTACAAGGTGAGGACAACTGCGAACATGTGGTTGGATTGTTGCAGGATCGCGGATTCCTGGTACTGAACCCGGTTCGTTATTCCGAGCTGGCATCCAATAAATATGATACCGCAGTACTCTTACAAAAGGCGGAGATCCCCCAACCGAACTTCTGTTTGATGACCAGAGATATTCTCTATGACGAGAAAGTGTTTATGGAGAGCATGAAAAAAGTATATCCAAAATGGGACAAGAATCCGGATAAAAACGAGGACTTCAAGTTCGTGGTTAAGATCCTGGATGGTCATGGTGGTACCGGTGTATTCATGTCCGATGGTAAGAAACTCATTGCCATTTTGCAGGCCATATTCGCCATCGATTCCGAACGTCAACTTATCATTCAAAAGAAGGAGGAAGCGGATGGAGGTGATATCCGTGTTCATGTGCTTACCTTGAGAAGCAGACAGATTATTCTTGCTGCAATGAAGCGGGTGAAACTTGGTGGTGACTTCCGGAGCAACGTATCGTTAGGTGCCGAGGCCGAACCGGTGAAACTCACCCCGGAACAAGAACAGATTGCCTTGAAGGCCGCAAAGATTAGCCACCTACCTTGGTGTGCCGTTGATATTATGCCGTTGGTTAAAGGTTCCAATCCGGAACTTGGTGATAACGTGGTACTGGAATTGAATGCCAGCCCCGGAACCGATGGTATCTCGGGGGTAATTGAACATAACTTCATTAATGTTTTGCTTTCGGAACTTACCGAACCAAAGGAGTTCTACCTGCAGGACAAAACCGCCGGATTTATGGAAACCGTGGAGATCTCAATGGGTGAAAAACCACTGGAACTCCTTGCCAAACTGGATACCGGCAACGGCGCCATTGCATCCCATATGGAAGTCGGTCAAATCCAGGAAGAAGGCGATCAGGTTAAATTTAAATTCAACGGAAAGGAATATACCGAGAAGGTGTATGGTCATAGTCACGCCACCACCGGTTCCCAAAAACATAACCGGCCAATTATTCATATTCCATCCATCAAACTCGGTATGCGTACTTTGAAGGATGTTCCAATGGCCCTGGTGGAAAACCGGGATGGTAAGTCCAGTAATGTTTTGTTGAACCGCGAAATAATGTCCTGGTTTGGTTATATTGTTTCCCCATATCAAACCCATATCCTGACCCAGGAAATGGATAAATTAAAAATAATTTAAAATTCATTTGAAATCATTACAACAATTTTTTAAGGAATCACTTGAAATCCACGAAGCAGTAAACGCCGAAGTGGATTTTGAAATCAAGGATGGCAAAAATTTTTATTCAGGAAACGCCAAAAAAATCCTCGTGGTTGGACAGGCCAATTATGCGGAGGTATATATCGATAGGGATAGCAAGGTGGAGGTAATTGATTTTACCGGTTGCCAATGCAAAACAATTCGTATTGATGTTAGCCAGTGTAATAAGTTAAAGGAAATTGTTGGTGGTTCCGGCGAAAATATGTTTTGCACTATTCGGAAAAATGCCAATCTTGAAACCATTAATTTAGGTTCGTACCAACAATTCGGCGACGCTAAAGGTGGTCAAGTTTCCTACATAGACAAAAATAAGAAATTAAAATTGACCTACAATGATCTTCCAAAAATGGTGGATGCCAGACACGGATTGAATCTGGAGAATGTTTCCGGCAAAAACATTATGAGGAGTAATGGGGTAAACAAAGTCGAACCATTAAAAGACATCAAGTAAATTGAAAATAATCCAAAATTCATATAAAACCCTTAAACGAAATACTTTCAGAAGCCCTTGTTGATGAGGCGGTGGTTAACTGGTATGCGATTAAATCATGGACCTTTGAAAATTCCATTCAGTTATATAATGTTATATTGTCCAGCGAGGCGATGGATTTTGAAAATACAATGGGCAAAATCCAGGAATTATACCGGAATAATAGATATGAAAAATCACTTTGGAGTGACGAACGTGGATTCTGGATTCACCGTGCTTATGGAAAGACAAGCCG
>Ga0310696_10007810_pt1 | contig 12527 bp, 7 predicted proteins | sample AusTroGonzalo_MG_4_FD_203885 | JGI IMG/M metagenome (GOLD analysis project Ga0310696, IMG submission 203885) | Bovine rumen microbial communities from tropical cattle in Woodstock, Queensland, Australia - Gonzalo_02 (v2) (version 2) | ecosystem: Host-associated > Mammals > Digestive system >... | reverse complement strand
ATTATCTGTAGGTGAATTTAAAGATGGTCCAGAGGTTATTCGTTATGGGTATGATGAAGTTGCAGATACAATAACAATATCTCGCCGCTATTTGCAAAAATGGACAGTAAGCCGTATAGACGACGTATCTTATCAAAAAATCTGGATTGAAAGCGCAGGTTCACTAGAAGGCCCTTTAGCCAATCTATACGATTCACATCCATATTCCATTAGGGATTATCTAATCTTTGTAGACCAAAATTACGCTGAAATAAATTTTGCATTCCCATTTTATGACACAATGAACAACATTTGGCGTGGACAATCCTTGCCGCATAGTAAAGATATGTGGGATGGTGAATCAAGACAACATAAGTTGACCTATGAATTGGAAGGTGACCGCCTACATATCTATGGTCAGGTGTTTACGATTTACGGAGGTGGTCTTTATATCCTTTTCAAAGAAGAGCAGACTGACGACCCGCAAACCATTAGAATCCGTTGGCAATATAGACACTATGGAGCTTCTATAGAACAGGAAGGTTTTCTCTTTACTACCGATTTCTATGTACCAGGTTTCGATCCTAATAAGAACTATATCGTTGTGGACAACAAGGGTGAAGAGCATCCTGTCATTAACAAGACACCACAGAACGAGTATCGTCAATTTGTAGAAGATGGTAAAATATGGATTGTGAAAGTCGAATCTAACGGATGGCCAAAAGAAGAGTGGATAGAATATTATTACTTCGACGGTGACACCATCATTGGTGGACAGACAGCCAAGCGGATGATGTGTGTGAAAGGGGAAAGTTTAGGGTTTGGTGTTGAGAATATAGAGGCCGTAGAGAACATAAAATATATAGGAGCTTGGTACGAGCAAGACAAGAAGGTATATTATGCAGGAAGAAATCAAGAGCAGTTTGAATTATTCTACGACTTTACACTTTCTACAGGCGATAGCATACTAATGCCAAATCATGACACTTGGTTAGTGGAAAAAGTGTCTGGAGGCATCCAAGGATTTAAAGGCACATATTATGAAATAGGAGATACAGAACGTTGGTTGGAAGGAGTCGGCAGCGAAACCTTCCCTCAGGCTAATTTCAGATGGAATGGCAATATAGGTGCTCTCATTGCATGTTGTGTGGGCGATGAGGTCATTTACCTTAATGAGCAACTCTTAGAAGAACAGGGTATAGATGACCCCGACTATGCCAAGAAACGTCGCTTCGACTTTAACCATACGGTGAAGACACAGCCAAAGACTCCAAATCGAAGATGGGAAGAGGTCGCTCTGTATGGAGAATACAACGATAAGTCGCTTGACATCCGACTTGATCCGCTCGACGATGCATACCTTGTGCGCATCACAGACAAAGCGGGTCAATCCGTCTATGAGAAGGCCATCAATGCAGGTAACATCGTAGCCCTGAACATCGACATCTCTGAATATCCAGAGGGTCAGTATGAGATAACGATTGATAACAGCAACGAGACCTTCAATGGTGTGATTGATACAACAACAGGAATCGATGAAATCGTAAATGGTAAATCGTTAAATAGTAAATCAATCTATAACCTTAACGGGCAGCGAATGAAGCAGTTGCAGAGGGGATTGAACGTTGTGGATGGGAAAAAGATTTATGTAAAATAATTTGTAGATTCACAGAAATGTTGTATTTTTGCAGCAACAAAACCTTGGCTATTATGAAATCGCTATTGTCTATACTCTGTTTGATGCTTCTGCCGCTTTCGATGCGGGGACAGGAGACGGTGCATGGTGTGTGTGGCCTGTATGGTGATAATATCCGTTGGGATTTGAAGGGTGATACGCTCTTTATCAGTGGAAAAGGCGATATGGCGAAATATGAATGGAGCAGTTACCAACTTTCGGCTCCTTGGACAGAATACGCTGATCGAATCAAGTGTGTCGTTATTGAGGATTCTGTCACTTCTGTTGGGGATTATGCGTTGCAGTATTGTAAAAAACTGACTTCTGTGAAGTTTACGAAGAGTTTGAAGACGATTGGCGAAGGTGCTTTTTATGAATGTATCAGTTTGGATTCAATCGTCATTCCCGATAGTGTTTATCTTGGCGGACGGGCTTTCTATGGGTGTACGTCCTTATGTTCAATCACGCTTCCTGAACATTTATTGGAATTGGGAGGAGGAGCCTTCTCTAAGTGCGTGAGCTTGGATTCTATCCGCATTCCGAATACCATCACAGCCGTAAGAGGGTTTAGTGGTTGTACATCCTTGCGTTATGTAGAGATTCCTAATAGTGTTACTTCGATTGGCAAAGGTGCTTTCAAAGGCTGCACTTCTTTACAGACGATTGAACTCCCAAACAGTATAAAAACATTGGAAGAGGCTGCATTTACAGAATGTACTGCCTTAGATTCCATCGTTATTCCCAACAGTGTCAAGTCTTTGGGAGGAAATGCTTTTGACGGTTGTACCAATCTGAAATTCGTCAAGTTGTCGGATAAACTCACCTCCCTTCCTTGGAAAGGATTCCAGAACTGTAGCAGCCTGAATTCCATCGATATTCCTGAAGGAGTAACGACTATTGGGGATTACACATTCGACGGTTGTGAATATCTTGCAACCATCATCATCCCCAAGACTGTGTCGAGTATAGGCTATAGTGCATTCTATAACTGCATGGGAATTGAGGATCTCTTCTGTTATCCTACCACGATGCCCCAAACGTCAGTGAATGCGTTCGAAAACTATATGTACTGGCCGCTTCAAGCAACGCTTCATGTGCCGAAGAAATTGATGAGTGAGTATTCCGTCACAAAACCTTGGACAACATTCGAGCGACTCGTGGCCCTCCCTGATGCCATCAATCAGGAAGACGATGTGATGATCTATTACACGTTCAACGAGGACAAGACAACGGTCTCTGTGACCAGCGGTCAGGGAAAGTATGAGGCGAAACTGACGGTTCCAGGACGCATCCTAGCGGACGGCAAGTACTACAGTGTGACCTCAGTCGAGAACTTCGCTTTCTTCAACTGCAAGAAGCTGTCTTCCATCTTCCTCAACAACTCCATCACCTATGTGGGTCGCTTCGCGTTTGCCGACTGTAGCGGATTGACATCTGTCAGGCTTCCAAGCAATATCACAGCCATTGAGGACTATACCTTCTCGAACTGCACCAGCTTGTCTGAAATCGAGATTCCTGGCAAAGTGACCTCCATCGGCGAAGGAGCGTTTGTTGGTTGCAGCAACCTGCAATCCATCTCCCTCCCAACAAGGACCACCTTTGTCGGCATGCGTGCCTTTGCCGACTGTAAGGCATTAACTACAGTGAACCTGAATGATAAACTAGAGGTGATTGACGACAACGCATTCGAGGAATGTGAATCGCTGACTTCTGTGACCATCCCCAACAGCGTGACCTTCATCGGCAGCAATGCCTTCAAGGATTGTACAGCACTGAAAGAGGTCATTTTCGACGGCTGCGCAGGCGAAATCTGTCAGGATGCCTTCAACGGCTGTACAGAATTGAAGGACATCTATTCTTATTCCGACGTGCCTCCAGCAGCTGATGAATATGCCTTCGAGGGCAGTAACTACGATGCAACCCTGCATGTAGCGGCTGCTTCATTGGAAGCGTATCAGTCGACTGCCCCTTGGTGTTACTTCAAACGCATTATATCGCATAAAGAAGCCGATTATGGAGGAGTCGTCTTTCAGTATAGCTACAACTATACCGACCAGACGGCCACATTGCTAAGAGTTACCATATCAGAGAACACACACGTAGACAAGCTGGTCATTCCGGGAGAAGTCCAAGTGGAAGGAAAAACCTTCAAAGTAATCGCAATTGACAATGGGGCCATAAGCATTAGGGAAACTCAGGGTATTACTTCCGTTGAATTACCTGGTTCCCTACAGACATGGTGGATAGCTCTTACTCAGGATATGAAAACCATCAAGATTATGGGCGACATTGAGAAAATAGAAGAATATGTTTTTGGTGATATGCTTTATCGTGATAATAGCCTACTGAACTGCTCGCTGGATGATTTCTATTGTTATTCATCGTTTGTGCCAGAGTTAAGCCCTTTGGCATTCAACGGGCATGCATCACGTTTTCCGTCTGATGATGATTTAGCAGTTGTTGATTTTGATGGAACTCCATACTATGTGCCACGATACTTCACTTTCTCGTGGTGGGAGATGGGGTATAATGATGATGGCGCTTACACGCCGATGATCCACCATACGGAAACCTATTACCAATACTACCTGATAGAACATGCAACCCTCCACGTGCCAGCCAACCTTGTAGAAAGCTACAAGCAGACCTTCCCATGGAATATGTTCGGCAACATCGTAGCGCTCACAGAGGAAGACTATGCAGAAGGAATAGAAGAGACCCTCCCCCTTACCCCTCCCTCTATGGAGGGGAGTATATACAACCTCCAAGGACAGCGAATGAAGCAGTTGCAGAAGGGATTGAATATTGTGGATGGGAAGAAGATTTATGTAAAATAATTAATAAATAGAATCATTATGAATCACAATCGGATTAAAACAATATTGGCGTTAGCTGTTTTATCTTGCATCATCTTTTCATGTGAAAAAGAGGACACAGGACTCTCTGTCACGATTGACGGGTTGAAGTATTATTTGTATCATTCCAACAAGGCTATTATAGATTCAAACAAGAATAATAAGTCATGGGAAGGTGAGTTGTCAATACCAGAAACGGTCGAATACCAAGGGGAATCATACATCGTAAAAGGAATGGTATGTAATGCCTTTCGTTTTTGCACTGGGCTAACAAAGGTGAGGATTCCAAAGACGATAGACCAAATTGCACATCGTATTGGAGGGGGGAACGGAGAAGCCTCTCCTTATGCCATGAATCCTTTTGTAGGATGTTATGCCCTTGAATCAATAGAAGTTGATGAGGACAATCTCTTCATGTGTTCTGTTGATGGTGTGCTTTTCAGCAAAGATATGACACGATTATATGCCTATCCTGCAGGAGCAAAGCGAGAAAACTACACAATTCCAGAGAGTGTTACATGGCTTGGTCAAGAAGTATTTGGATATAACAAGCACCTTTCTTCGCTAACTTTTAGGGGAACATTTCCCGACGACATACGTTATGATACATTTTTTGGTATGGATACGACAACAGTCATCTATGTTCATCAATCAGAGATAGAGAAGTTTAAGAAAGTGTACTCAGGTACAGTCCTTCCCTTAGAGTCGTTACAAGAACAGGTGTTCATTAAGTCTATTGAAGAAAAAGGAATTGTTCAATATGACGAGAACTTATCAATATGGACTATTTCTGTATACGAGAATGGAGCAATAGATGATGTCAGTTTATACTTCCCTAAATCATTGGATAAAGCGTTCCAAAAGAACGGACTTCCAATAACTGTGTCTGGTTCAGTATATAAGTTATCGGATACATTTCTTTCCAGTATTTCACAGTTGGGAGGGTATAAATATTATGCATTAGACATTACGTCCATCAGTGAAGACTCCTTAAAGACGAATGACCTCATTGGCACATGGTCGTTGTTGAAGGCAGACTATCATTTTGGGGGAGTGAAAACGTTCTCCCCAGATGAATATGTCTATCGTTTCTACAATAATGGAATTTTAGTTGTACAAGATCTGAAAGATGGAGCAGATTCTGCCACTTCAATCTTTATGAGTGCAGGAACACACCAATATAATCTTACCCCAGAGAACCAGGAAATAACGATAGACTCATCAACTGCTTGGTATCGATTCGATAACGGTAACCTCATCATCGATTGTGGTTCGGCTTGGGATGCGCCAGTATTTGTGTTTCAAAAGAGTGAATACAAATTATAGTTCAGAGGATTTCATATCATAGTAAATCAAGTACATGTGGGAAGTCATGTAACAAATGACAATGCATAGGCGCTCATATGTACTTTTTTACTTTTTATGTATTTCTTATATTTCTCTTATATCCCTCTTATATCCCTCACCTGTCGCTCTTCAATCTATCCTTACTTCACCTCCAATCTCCCTCAAAGTTTTGCTCAAGATTTGTTCGTCATTTGTTCAAGAGATGTTCAATCAATTATTGAACAAGTATTGAACATCTATTGAACAAGAAATGAACAAGAATTAGAGTTAGTCCTATGGTATGTGAAAGACCGATTGGTCTTGGATTGAAGGTGTACATAAGGTGTGCATAAGGGAAACGAAGGATGTACTAAAGATGTATTAATGATTTATGAGAGATGTTTTAGAGAATTCTTTATTTGGATCATCGATATATGGAAAAATGCATTGAAATCTCACTTTTTAAGTTTAATTCGGCTTTCTTTCCATACCCCTTTGAAAAATTTTCCATGGGGTGGTTCTGTAACGTTTGCATAAGTCACTGATTGTTAACGTGTTGCGTTAGAAAACGCCCCCGTTATTTTCCATATAGAAAGCTTTTCCCTTTATAAATAATGTTGTAACTTTGCGGTGCGAACCCCCGAAGTTACATCTGTTTTGTTTCATGGGCGGTGTGAAAAGCAAATTTTGTTTAACTACTAAAAGATTATCTGACAATGAAAAGAATTACACTGATGACAACACTTGTAGCATTCGCATGCTTACTGAGTGTGAATGGACGGGCACAAGACTGCCCAACCATGTTAGAAGGTAATCCTACATGGATATGCCTTGCTTCTCAGGTTGATGGAGAACCTACATTCGAGACTTTTTATCTTGATGGTGATACGACCATCAACGGAATACAGTATCAAAAACTGTATCGAGACTGGAAGTACCAGAATGGCAAATCGATTCTTGCTCAACCCGTGAATATTGCCGCACTCCGTGAATATGATGGCAGAGTACTTGCTGCTAAGACGTTCTATCAGGAGATGTATCTGGACTTAGGAAATTACTATGAGGCTTTTGAGGAACTCGGCAATGAGGTCGTTGTGTATGACTGGAACGTCTTGAGAGATGGTCGAACCGTGAAGGTGTTCCAAGACGGGAATACCACCGAACGGGAAATCGTGGAGCGTACAACCACAGAAATGGCTGACGGCTCAATGCGAATGGTGTACAGGGTGTTCAATCACGACCCCGAGAACTTACGTAAGGGCCAACAGGCGTATGTGGAGATTATCGACCAAATGGGATGTATAAACATGCCAAAGGCGTTGGTTCACTATCTATGGGAACCCCAAGTATTCGTATATTCAACCTCTCCGTCCAAAGCGATTGCAGGAACAACGATGAATTTCATCCAAAACGGTACAATTGTCTATCAAGCTCCAACGAATGAATATGTGTCTTATGACTTCATAACGGATTTGGTTCCAACCGGAATTGAAGACCCCCTCCGACTCCCCCTCTATGGGGAGAGGAACAACACTGCCTATAACCTGCAAGGTCAGCGAATGAAGCAGTTGCAGAAGGGATTGAATATCGTGAATGGGAAAAAGATTTATGTAAAATAATTTGGTGGAATGAAATAAAGGTTATATCTTTGCAAGCGATAATTAAAGCCTTACGACAATGAAACAGTGCATATTCATTTTATTGCTCGCGATTTGCCCTCTGATGGTAAGTGCTAAGATTACATTCCGCACGATGCTGGTGGAGGGGAAGACGTGGTATTACACGTATCATCACTATAATGATGAGGAGGGTAAGTTTGACGATCGGACATATAGTGTTTCGTACGCTGTGAGGGGCGATACGGTGATTGACGGTCGTGAGTACAGGAAGATGTACCGATGGGACGAGGAGAGCCGCGAAACGCGCTATTATGGGGCTTTTCGTGAGGATGAGGATGGTCGGGTGTATCAATACGACTATGCGGGCGACCAGAAGGACTTCGTGATCTGTGATATCACAACATTCTCATATACCTACGAGAAAATACTCCATACCCCTGATGTCATCAATGTCAACGGACAACTGTTATATCGCTATCTATGGAGAGGAATCTATGGTGTTGAAGGGGTCGGCATTAAGGATTTCGGTGTGGTAAAGAAACCGGATTGGGATTACTCATGGATGGACGAAAAAGATAAATATGTATGGACTTGCGACTACGAGTCGTTCGACTATATGATAGGTGATGGTTTCTACTTCAGCAATGCGGACTTCGAGGCTCCTAAATACATTCAACTGTCGGAGAACGAGAAGAGGCTGGTGGAGCAGAACAACGACTTTGCGTTCAACCTGTTCCGCAAGGCGCGCGACGGAGAGAGCAAGGTGCTCTCACCGCTGAGCATCACCTACGCGCTGGGTATGCTGAACAACGGGGCAGCAGGGAAGACACAGCAGGAGATCTATAGCGTGTTGGGATTCGACGATGTGAATGCTCAGAACGAGTTCTGCCTGAAGCTGACGAACGAACTGAGCATAGCTGGTTTAGTGGACTATACGACGAAGGCCATGATTTCGAACACCATCTTTGTGAACAAAGGGCGTGGATTTGAACTGGAGAAGGACTTCACACATACTGTGAACCATTATTATCGTGCTTATCCGCAGTCGCGCGACTTCAACGACGGAGAGACGCGTGATGTCATCAATCAATGGGCAAGTGACCACACGGAGGGAATGATAAAGGAGGTGCTGAGCGAAAATCAATTTAATCCGAGTGCTGTGAGCTATCTGCTGAATGCAACGTATTTCAAGGGGATGTGGAGCACTCCGTTCATGGTCGAAAACACGAAGGACGAGCCGTTTGCAGGCGGCGAGAAGGTGCCGATGATGCACCAAGAGCTTGAGGCGGAATATGACGAGAACGAGCTTTATCAGACGGTCAGACTGCCCTACGGAAACGGAACGTACAACATGCAGGTGTTCCTGCCTCGTGAGGGTAAGACCCTCGATGAGGTGATTGAGAACTTGAACGGGAAGAACTGGCAGATGGGGGGCGATGAGTGTGAGGTGGACCTCTCCTTGCCTCGGCTCGAGACAGATACGGATCAGGACCTGATCGGAGTGATGTCGGCGTTGGGTATGCCTTCTGCCTTCAGTCCTTACGAAGCTGACCTTTCGCACATGTTGGTAGGCGACGATGATGAGGACGACTATATCGGCATGATGAAGCAGGTGGCCAAAATCAAGTTGGACGAGAAAGGTACCGAGGCTGCTGCCGTCACAGCTATCATGACAACGGATAGTGCACCCAGATTGGTAGAGTTTCATGCCAACCGCCCGTTCTTCTACATCATCAGCGAGCAATCGACAGGCGTCATCCTCTTCATGGGACAATATATGGGTGAAGGGGCGACGGGAATCGATGAAATAATGCATAATTCACAATGCATAATTCATAATAAGGCTATATTCAACCTGCAAGGGCAGCGGATGGGGGCGTTGCAGAAGGGATTGAACATTGTGGATGGGAAGAAGGTCATCGTTAGATGACATGTGGAAGGATTGTTTATGGCCTGAAATGAGGAAAAGAGGGGGAGAAAGATTAAAATACGTCAAAGTTTTGCCGAAATGTCACTTTTTATTCGTAACTTTGCAGCCAATTTGGATAAGTACGTATTTTAATGAAGAAACTCTATATAGAAACCTACGGCTGTCAGATGAATGTGGCAGACAGTGAGGTGATTGCCTCGGTGATGAAAATGGCTGACTATGAGAGCCAGGACTCGATAGAGGGTGCAGATGCTGTGTTGCTAAATACGTGCTCGGTGCGTGACAATGCGGAGCAGAAGATATTCCACAGATTGGAAGAATTGAATCACTTACGACTCAAGAACTCAAAAACCAAAAATCTCAAAATCATCGGTGTGGTTGGCTGTATGGCCGAACGTGTGAAGGAGGACCTGATTGAGCATCACCATGTGGACTTGGTTGCCGGTCCTGATTCGTATTTGCAGTTGCCCGAATTGTTTGCTGCTGTCGAAGCTGGCGAGAAAGCCATCAATGTTGAGCTGTCGACAACAGAAACTTATAAGGACATCATTCCCGAACGTATCTGTGGTAATCGTATTTCCGGGTTTGTGAGCATCATGCGTGGCTGCAACAACTTCTGCCATTATTGCATCGTGCCTTACACCAGAGGACGTGAGCGAAGCAGAGACATCAGCAGCATCCTGAACGAAGTGAAGGACTTGCAGGCGAAGGGTTTCAAAGAGGTGACGCTGCTGGGACAGAATGTGAACTCGTATAAGGCCACCGAGGGAGAAGGAACGGAGATTAACTTCCCGGAGTTGCTCAGAAGAGTGGCTGAGGCGGTGCCTGATATGCGCATCCGATTCACAACTTCGCATCCGAAGGATATGAGCGACGAGACGTTGCAGGTGATTGCCGACTATCCGAATATCTGCCGACACATCCATCTGCCTGTACAGAGCGGAAGCAACCGCATCCTGCAGCTGATGAACAGAAAATATACGCGCGAGTGGTATCTGGAACGTGTGGCCGCCATTCGTCGCATCATCCCCGATTGTGGACTGACGACTGACATCTTCTGCGGCTATCACTCTGAGACGGAAGAGGACCATCAGTTGTCGCTTTCGCTGATGAGGGAATGCCAGTATGACAGTGCCTTCATGTTCAAGTATTCGGAGCGTCCAGGCACTTACGCATCGAAACATCTGCCTGACGATGTGCCTGAAGAGACAAAGATTCGCCGACTGAACGAACTGATTGCACTACAGAACCAGCTGTCGGCTGAGAGCTATCAGCGCGATATCGGCAAGACGTTCGAGGTGCTGGTGGAAGGTGTGAGCAAACGTTCGAAAGATCAGTTGTTCGGACGCACACAGCAGTATAAGGTAGTGGTGTTCGACCGTAACAATCATCATATCGGCGACTTTGTGAAGGTGAAGATTACGGAGGCAAGTTCGGCTACATTGAAAGGAGTGGAAGAGTGATAAGTGAAAGAGTGAAGAGTGAAAAATGCGATTAAGTGAGTGCAGAGTCAAGCTGCTTGCTTGAACTTTGCCGAGCGAAAGCATTTTGGGCGAAAGCCAAAAGTGAAAAGTGAAAAGTTTAGAGAGATGTCAAAGAATAGAGCTTCAAGTTTATTGAGTACGCAGTTTGTGACGGCATTGATTAGTACGTCGCTGGTATTGGTGTTGCTGGGAACGATTGTGCTGTTTGTGCTGACAGCACGCAATCTGTCGACCTATGTGAAGGAGAACTTCAATGTGACGATTCTGCTGAGCGACGATATTGCTCAGGGCGAGATTGCATCGCTGCAGAAATCACTGGAGGAGCAGCCTTATGTGAAGTCGCTGAAGTATATCTCGAAAGAGCGTGCGCTGCATGAGCAATGTATCGATATGGGTACAGACCCATCGGAGTTCTTAGGCTATAACCCCTTCACGGCTTCGTTTGAAATCAAGGTGAAGTCGGAATATGCCAATAATCAGAGCCTCAGTAAGATTGCAAAGCAACTGAAGGGTACGGAGAAGGTGATGGATGTGATTTATCAGAAGGAGCTGATGAACTCGGTGAACAATAACATCCGTAAGTTCAGTATCATTCTGCTCATCATCGCAGCCTTATTCACCTATATCTCGTTTGCCTTGATCAACAATACGGTGCGGCTGACCATCTTCTCACGACGGTTCATCATCAACACCATGAAGCTGGTTGGTGCCAGTTGGGGTTTCATCCGCAGACCATTCCTCAATCAAGGACTGCTGTTGGGTGTGTTGTCAGCGATTATTGCTGATGCCATTATCATTAGCATTGTGTATTGGGCAAAGAACTTCGATGCCGAAATCAATACAGTGATTGATATGAAGGTGATGATTATCGTAAGCGTCTCAGTCTTTGTGTTCGGCTTACTCATCACATTCCTCTGCACTTATTTCTCATTGTCGAGATATCTCAAAATGAGCAGTAACGAGTTGTATCATATTTAGAGTGAAAAGTGAAAAGTTTTAAGATATATGAATAAAGATTTAGCATTCGGAACCCTTAATTACATACTCCTCGGAGTAGGTATTGCCATTGTTGTCATCGGATTCATTCTGATGGCAGGCGACGGAACAACAGAACAGATGTTTAATGCAGACATCTTCAGTGATATGCGTATCAAGGTAGCGCCCATTACATGCCTGTTGGGGTTCATTGTGATCATTGCAGCTATTCTGGTCAAACCGAAAGCAAAGAAAGTTGAAGAAGCAGAATAGACGATGGCTCATTGCTTAATAGTAGATTAGACGATGGATTGGTTACAAGCACTTCTGATGGGTATATTCCAAGGACTCACTGAGTACTTGCCTGTGAGCAGTAGTGGACACTTAGCTCTGGCAGGCGAGTTGCTTGGAGTGGAAGACCCGGATACCATCATGCCCTTCACGATTCTGGTACATGTAGCGACGGTGTTGAGTACACTGGTCATTCTATGGAAAGAGATAGTGTGGTTGTTCATCGGAGCTTGCAAACGTGGTAAGGACTTCATTCCCAGCCGCTATGGCATCACCCGATTGAACGACGAGCAGAACTACCTGCTCTGCATCATCATCTCGATGATACCTATCGGCATCGTAGGCTTCTTCTTCAAAGACTGGGTGGAGGAGCAATTCGATAGTCTGATGGTT
>Ga0310696_10007809_pt1 | contig 12527 bp, 19 predicted proteins | sample AusTroGonzalo_MG_4_FD_203885 | JGI IMG/M metagenome (GOLD analysis project Ga0310696, IMG submission 203885) | Bovine rumen microbial communities from tropical cattle in Woodstock, Queensland, Australia - Gonzalo_02 (v2) (version 2) | ecosystem: Host-associated > Mammals > Digestive system >... | reverse complement strand
TGAATGTGAAAGCTCTGAATGAGGCCAAGGATAGAAGCAGGGAACTTGAAAAACAATTAGAAGAGGCTCTAAACAAAAACAAAGGGTGTGCATCAGGATGTCTGGGTATGGCAACGGCAGTGATTGGATTTGCAAGTGCTGCTTGCTGGATAATATGTTTAATTATATCATAGGAAATATGAAAGGACAAATCAATGTACAAGGAAACGGAAGCATCCATGTGGTGCCGGACGTAACGAGACTGGAGGTGACCATCGAGAGCGTTTTCCAGAACTATGACGCTGCATATAAGCAGGCAAAGGAAAACGCTCAATCGATGGGGCAGATTCTGGAATATAACCAACTCAACAAGAAACTGGCTAAGACCATCCACTTTGATATTACTGACCACATGGAAAGTCAGTATGATGCCGATGATAACTACATCGGACAAATCAAAGCGGGATTCGACCTTAACCAGAAGTTCAAAGTAGACCTGGGCCTCGATAACGTGCTGCTCAATAAGATTGTGCGGGGGGTGGGGAAATTCATCAAAGGAGCACAAATCAATATTGGCTACACTATCAAAGACCCACGGCCACATCAGCTGAAGATGATTGAAAGGGCTGTGAAGGATGCAAAGGAGAAAGCAACGATCATGGCTAACGCAGCCGGACGAGACCTTGGAGAGGTGACAGAAATAAGCTACAGCAACCATGAAGTTTCGGTCTATTCACAGGCCCGAAACATTCACTCAAACAACGAGGCAATGGCATGCGATGCCAACAGCCTTGATATTACTCCAGATGACCTGGTGATGAGCGACACCGTACATGTGACATGGGAACTGGTGCCGCAGTCTTAGAATTCAGTTTTTCGAGAACTCAAAAATCAACTACTATGGCAGACATCAAATCATACGAAGAGCTTCAACGTTTGCAAAGGGCATTGAAGAATCTGATAGAATCGGAGGACAAACGTATTGCCCAAAGGGAAGAGGCAAAGAGGAAAGAGAAAGAAAGGGAAGAAAGACGTAAACAGCTGTATAGATACTTTTACGGAAGTCCTTCACCGATGACTCTTTACGTACCAAAAAAATCATCGCTACTAAAGACTGATAAGCGTAACGAGGATAAATGAAAGGCAGAGACGGCGAGCCAAGTGGCCCGCCGTCTCAATTTCTTCTGGTGTGACATCGTTTGCTGTTTTCTGCAAGATTGCGCCAGTAGGATTTCCATTTCATGCAAGTGTCGTAAGTGGTTCCGTATGACTCGGCCCACTTTTCCACTTCCTCTTTTGGCGCATCATAGCCAAGCACTCTCCAGACACATCCGGCACGAAGCTGCTGATCAACCTCTTCGCTGACCGTAAACTCAGAGTGCATTTTCTCTGTAAATTCGTCCTGCAGTTCCATAAGAGCATTTTTTATAGAGCAAAATGAAGAGACGGCGAACTTTATCGTCCGCCGTCTAACTCTCATTTTATCTTACTTCTTTGTGCCGACTTCAGGATTGAGTAGCGACGCAATGTTGAACTCAAAGGTGTAGTCGTTCTGCACGTTCTCAATCATTATCGGCATCAAAATCTTCATGGTCTTTCCAACGTAGGAGTTTGCTCCAGCCGCAAAGTCCTGTGGTGTTTTGTAAATGCTTGGAATCAGCATCTTCTCTTGCCAACCGCCATACTGCCCTGAGATATAATAGACATTATCTGTTGGAAGCAGAATGTCGGTAATGCTGGCGTTCTTTGGGACGGTCGATGCTGGCTGGCTGCTGTTGCGGTCTGTGTACTTTACACCCGCATGCATCACGCGGCCAACGCTGCCGTTGTAGTCAACGAAGCTGATGTCATCCCAGTTGATCTTGATGGTGTGGTTCGACTTGTTCTTCAAGGTGAAATTGAACTGCTTTGTCGAAACATACCAAACAATGTCGATGTAGTCATCTTCATAGCGGTATTTGCTTACTTCTCCTTCCTTGAAGGACACGACTTTGGTCTCGCCGAACTGTGCCTTGGCATCAGCCGGACTCTCTACACTTGCCAGGGCTACGTCGTACAAAGCCGTGTATGACTGAAGCATACCACAGGACGTGAAAGCCATTGCAACGATTGTGAAAATGAATGCTTTTTTAATCATAGTTATTGTTTTTTGAAAATGTCACTGCAAAAGTAACAGCTATATGCGCAGCCAAATTGCGCCGATTCCACTTTTTTCTCATTAGGGCATCCGCAGACGCTTTTTCCGGCTTCTTACACCAGTGAGCAAGCACAGCCTAACGTGCCAGCCGTATCGTCGGGCTCTTTGGCGATGGCTCCAGTACCAACGCAGCTTTCCCCCCTTCCTCCTTAAAAGTGGTTTCTACCGTTCATTTCCTCCTTGCTCTTTGGCAAGAGGGCAAGGCAATCTTGGTATGGTGTATTGCCTCACTGCTTCTTCAGTGGGAAATACCGCATAGTGGGCCTGTCTGTGCTCTTGCGCTTTGTTGGCTTTTCCCCTCGATGTTACCATCCAGACTGTTCTTGCACAAATTGGCTTGGCGACGCGCCAGTTGTTACGCTTGCTTTCCACGCTTCTTTTACGATGTTTTGTTGTCATACGTTGATGACCGTGTTTGATGTGCGAGTGTCAACCTCTGCGTGGCATGTCACTATGTCTGTGGTATAGGCCATCATATCCTCTTGGCCGCAAGGTGGCTTTCTTATTTTGGTCGGCTTCTTCATTTCTCATAACCGCTTCCCTCATCCTCTTTTTCGTGCTGATGATGGCAGTGGAGATTATTGCCAAACGTAGCTGCATGGCAAGGCGACTCGGACTTGATGGGAGTGCAAGCCCTGAAGTTCTTGTGTCACACTTGTTTTGTCTCTTTTTCATTTGTCATTACGCCTTATTAGGCAGAGTGCCTGAGCTGCCCCATTGATTTTGCCCTTGCAAAGGTAGCGCAAGCCCGTGCCCTGCAAGTACCAGTCACAAGCTCCTTATTTCGGCACAAAATTTCAGCAGCCTTCCGCATTTTCTTTTCGACAGGTCGATAAAGGCCAGGGCCAAACAAAATGTGGTTTTCCGAAATTTTCCTTGAAATTCCTTGCACTTTGCGCACTTTCCGCTTGCTGCTCTTTAAGCAATGTCAAAATTCAAAGGGCGCTCAGGCGCCAATAAGTCTAACAAATAAAAAACAAAACAAATATGACAACTTCAGTTCAAACACTCCCATTGTTCAAGTCAGGTCGCCTCTATCGCCAGCAGTACTACATGGATAATCTCTACACAGTCATCGTCAACACAGAGGACGGGGAATCGGCAGAATATGAGATCGAAGCCGGAAGTTTCGCAGAAGCCACCAAGCAGGCAGAGGAAATGGCCAACAGCGTACTGGGTGACATCACCTACGTAGAAGTCTATCTCGCACAATAATCAACAGAGTAATCATCAACAAAATGTATAACAACTTAAAAACATCAACAATCATGGAAGCAAGAGTAATTGTCGCAACAGTCGCAAAGACAACACGTGAGAACAACAAAATCTGGATGGTCGCCATCGAGGGTGAAGAACAGCCACAAGCTTACTGCAAGAGCGCATACAAGGCCATGCGGTTCTGTTTCCTCCTGAAGAAGCGCAGTGAGAACACCAACATCTCTGAGGATTGCCTGAAGCTCCTCTCGGCTGAGATCAAGGAGGAGAAGGCCAGGATGGCCAACCCGGAGGGGCAGGAGAAGCTGGCCGAGGTGGCACAGGAGTTCATCGAAGAGCACAGCGTCGATAACGTGCTGGCACAGCAGCCGGAGCAGGTCACCGTCGAGGTGGAGAAGCCGAAGCGTCAGCGGAAGCCCAGAGCTAAGAAGTCGGAAGCACAAGTGTTGGCCCTCGCATAAGGGGGCTGACACTTCTAATCAGCAGCAACATGTCGAACATTAAAATAACTGGTAAAATGGTTACAACATACAAAGGTTTCACACTCGTACTGAATCCGTTCTCGAATCCTCTAAGCTGGCTCGTATATCTCAATGCTGAGTTCATCGCTAAAGTAACATGGCTACACGATGCCTGGGCGTTGATAGATGCAAGGCTCGCTCATAAGGAGAATGTAATTGCCACGGAAGATGCGTATCATGAGAATATCGCTGCCTATGATGTCTTGAATGACAATTTCGACGGCAAGTGGAGCGATATTCTGACAGCATACCTTTATACTCCAACAGGCGAGCGTATCGGAACATTGAGGGATTTACACTTTGTCTATGATGTTGAAAGCAACAAGCTTGAAGGATCATGGTGAATCTGACAAGAAATAGGACAGGGGCCCGGTGCAAAAGCATCGGGCTTGTTCCTGTCTTTTCCCCGCCCACCGCCCTTTTATAATTTTGCACCATGATTACAATTCAAACGACATTCAACCAACTGTACCTGTCGGCAGAACTGCCAGAGGAGGTGGTCATCAGTACCAACCTCGCGGCAGTCAATGTGACGGTGTATTATTTCCACGCCGTCTGCTTCACCACGACGCTCTACCCGTATAGCGGAAAGGCCAAGCTGCGCGACATCCGCTCCATCATTGAACAGGTCATCAGGGAGGAAGGCTACTCTTGCGGACAGTTCCAGGTATATGTGACTGGAGGCAGCGAGAACGCGAGCAGTGGCGACTTCAACGTGGTGTACTCGGACATCATACAGCAGTATTCGGCTGACACCTTTTGCAGCGGCTACTTCCTCACCACGCGCACCAGCTTCAGAATCAGTTCCAGTGGGGTGCAGCGTCTGTCACTCTACGCCAAGGCGGGAGAGACATACACAGGATATACAGACTGTGTGGTGCTGCCAGCAGGGAGCAGCACGCCAGTAATCCTGCGCCTGACAGATACGGTGCAGCGCACGGCAAACATGCAAGCAGCCGTCGATTACTTCGACATCGAGGCCGACCTCATTCAGGATGCCGTCTATGACAACTATCCCGAACAGGCCGGGAAGCTGATTGCCTTCACGGTACACCGTGGCAACCGAGCCATAACATTCTTTGTCACGGACGAGGAGCCGGACAAGAACTTCTCCTTCCTCAATGCCTTCGACTGCCTCGAATATGCGGAGATCTACGGTGTCACCACCGCCAAGCAGAAGGTGGAGCGCAGCGAGGCCGTCTGTGGCCGTCGCCATCTGTTCTATGACAAGGAGACCACGCAGAGCTTTGAGGTAGAAACAGCAGCACTGACCTACGAGGAAGCCGTATGGCTGCAGCAGATGCTTTCCTCGCGCAAGGTCATCGTGGAGGGTCTGCCCGGGACAAACGTAGAGGTGCTGATAACGGAAAGCAACACGGAGATTTCGGACAGCGACAACGAGAAGAACCGCATCAAGTTCACATGGAAACTTGCGGATAACGTGCAAAGGCAGCGCATAACCTACAAGTCGATGAATTTCAATAGCGAGCTATCATAATCACACACTATCCGATATGCAGTCAATACACATCAGTACGGCAAGGATGATGCTCAACCGACCAGAGCCAGTTGACATCAAGCTATGGACTTCCAAAGGGGAAGTCCAGGAATGGAAACGATGCATCTGCATCAAGTACGAACACTACAAGGGAACACGCAAGTTCAAGCTGCTTGACAGCAACCAAATCCGCCAGTGCCGGGAGTGCTGTATCTTCATGCTCAATGGCATGGAAGTCTACATGTGAGTTATAAAATGCCAATTTTTCAGCTAAAACACAATTATGTCGGAAAAATTGTGTAATTTTGCACCGTGATTGTCATGTGTAGCGACATAGGCTTTCATACTGTGGTACACATTACGTGTGAAATCGCAGTCACTTTATGGAAACTGAAGCGTTGCGCTTCTGTCTTGTGAGCTTAAAGCCGGAAACTTAAAGCCGTGTACAGGACGGAGTACGACGGTTCACGTATATACGTGGGCTTGTCGTCTCATAGTCTTTACACATAGGTTCTTTCCGGCACCTTAGCTCAGAGACGTGGGATGATAACCCACGTTCTTTGTGTAGGTGCCATAAAGACAGAACGCAAGCCCAAAAATATTTGCATAGGGTGATGTCACCTGAGAAGGCCACTCCACCCGTCGGCTCAATGAGCCGAAGTTCAAATTTTAAATTAGTGAAGTGGCTCTCTGGGAAGAAAGCCACTTTTTAATTTGCTTCAGGAATGTCACTCCACCTGGTGGTGTAGTTTGGACTGCGGAAGTCATGCTTGATGCTGTCACGGAAAACACCTGCTTTCCCTTTGCCATCTTTGGCCGTGTATTGTTGAGACCCCAACACAACGGTCTCACTGCCATTCTCCCTGTTGATACGGTCGATGACTTCATCAAGCCTTTTCATCTTCTCATACCGTTCTGAATCGTAGTCAATGAAATTGGTCTGGATGGCAGACTCCGGGCAGATGCCCATCACTACGACCCCAGCACGTTTGTACTGGTAGCCTTGACGGAAAATCCGTTGGGTGCAGCGCAAGGCGCACTGCACGATCTGCTGGGAGGAATTGCTGGGGGTAAGCATACGCTCCTCGGCCATGTTCCAGTATTGGGGCAAGTCCTCGCGGAAGTGATTGGTGTCGATGAACACACTCACCACCGAAGCTGCCGACTGTTGCTTGCGCAACTTCTCTGCACAACGCACGGCAAAGTTGCTGATGCTGGTACGCAGCGTTTCCATGTCGCCAACCATGCCAGGGAAGCTTCTGCTGGTGCAGATGCTCTTCTTCTTGCTCATGTCCTCCAAAGGGATGCAGTCTTCACCGTTCAACTCCATCCATGTGCGGGTAGCCACCACATTGAAAGTTGTACGCACCCAGCTTTTGCTCAGTGAGGCAAAATCGTAGGCCGTCTTGACACCCACGGCTTCAAGACGCTTGGCATACTGTCGGCCGATGCCCCAGACTTCATCAATGGGATAAAGCTGCAGGGCCTTGACACGCCTTTCCTCATTGTCGATGTAGCAACAATGGTTGTAGCCCTTGTAGTGCTTGGCGTAGTGGCTGGCCATCTTCGCCAAGGTCTTCGTCTGGGCAATGCCGATGCTGACAGGCATTCCAGTCGAGCGCAAGATGCGCTGGTGCAACTTCTCACCCCATCCTTTCAGGTCAAGGTGTTCCATGCCGTGCAGCATACAGAAGCCTTCGTCGATGCTGTAACGGTAGAAATCCGGTACCTCACTCCTGATGATGGACATAACCCTGTCGGTCATATCTCCATACAGTTCATAGTTGGAGGAAAAGACTGCTATCTCCTGACCGGGGAAGAGGTCTTTCAACTGATAGTAAGGTGTGCCGGCCTTGATGCCCATTTTCTTTGCCTCATTGCTCCTTGCCACGACGCAGCCGTCATTGTTCGACAAAACAACGACGGGCTTACCGTTCAGGTCGGGCCTGAAAACCCGCTCACAGCTGACGTAGCAATTATCGCAATCTACTATGGCAAACAATGGCTTTTCCTCCAGTCCTTAATTGTGAAAATAACCTTGCCCCACACCGTGAACTCGTCGGAGGCATCCACGATGAAGGGCTTGAAATCCTCGTTGGCTGGCACCAGGCGAATGTAGCCTTGTTCACGGGTGGAAGTATCAAGATACTTCACAGTGAAACCGCCATTGACATAGGCGGCAACGACATTCCCATGGACTGGCTCCTCGGACTTGTCAACTACGCACAAATCGCCTTCATTGATGCCAGCGTCCTTCATCGAATCGCCCTTCACACGCACATAGAACGTGCTTTCAGGATGGGCGATGAAGTCACGGTTGAAGTCCAGCGAATCATGCTGATAGTCAGCAGCCGGGGAAGGGAAGCCCGCCTGCAGTCCTTCAAACAAAGGGAGGTCAAGGGTGGTGCCAACATCGGCTTTCTTTATCTCAGAATCTTTCATCGTTCTCTATTTTAGGATGCAAAGGTACGAATTTTATGGCAATATCTAAAGCTTTTGCCAAAATAGATGTCTTTTCCTGATAAAAAAGCCATGCCTACCTTTGCACAAAAACAAAATAATGAACGACTATTCTTTCAACTCCGTAGAAATCATCCCCGACCTGAAGGCCAGCGCGGCCTTTACGGTCAACTCCTCAGAGGTGTTCAAGGAACAGGTGGATATGCTGCCGCATACCATCGACGAGGGATTTCAGTACATGCCCTGGGGGGCAGACAATGAAATGCCCTACAAGATCCTGGAACTCATTGAAAGCGACGAGACACTTTCAACTTGCCAGATATTCAATGCCGAGGTCTGCTATGGCTCCGGCCTGGTCTATGACAGTGCCGAAGCAAAGGCGAAAGTCCAACAAGAGGTAAAAGACTTCCTTATGGATAACGACCTCGCATCATATTTCCTTGGGGTATGCCAGGACTTCAAGCACTTCGGCTTTGCCGTCTCTGTCATCATTCTCAATGGCGACGGCTCGAAGATTGTACGCATTCTCCGAAAGGAGGCCTGCTACTGCCGCTTTGCACCCGCCGAGACGGACGGGCGCATACCCTATCTTCTCTACGCCAACTGGCGCAAGAGCATCTCCAGCAAGGACGAGGTGGAGAAAATTGAAATCCTTGACGGCCATTCCCCATGGACTGACCTACAGGAGCGCATGGCAGCAGTCCGAGGCAAGAAGCCACGGACTGCAACACGCAAGTTCGCCATCGTCTCACGGGTGCCGACCCCGGACAGCACCTATTATCCCATCCCTTACTACGGCTCGCTGTTCAAGGGCAACTGGTATAACATCAAGAAGCTCATCGGCATGGCAAAGGAGGCCAAGCTGAAGAACTCAGCACCCATCAAGTACCACATCGAGATTGCAAACCGATTCTGGGACGGCATCTTCAAGGCCGAGGGCATCACCGACCGCAAGAAGCAATTGGAGCGCGTAGTGGAGGAGAAGGAGAAGATTATCAACTTTCTCACTGGCATGGAGAACAGCGGCAAGGTGCTCTTCTCCACATTCTACATCAATCCCAACGGCGACGAGCAGCACGATGTGGTAATCAACAAGGTTGAGACAGACAAGGAGGGCGGCGACTGGTCAACGGACATCATCGAGGCCGTAAATATGGTGTGCTTCACCATGCGCGTACACTCAAACCTCGTCGGCTCTGTGCCGGGCAAGAGCCAGAGCAACAACAGCGGAAGCGACAAGCGCGAACTCTATACCATTGCCCAGGCACTGCAGAAGCCCTATCACGATCTGCTCTTCACCGTACATTATATAATAATAAGGTATAACGGATGGGAAGGGGTCAAGCCGGATTGCCCCTTCATCATGCTTTCGACGCTTGACGAGAACCGCGACGCAAAATTAGTTACTCCCAATAAATCTGAAGAAGAATGAAGCTCATAACTTCCGACGGACAGCTGCGCCGTCTTATACCCAATGTGTTCGCAACAGTCGAGGGCGAACCCTCGCTATATGAAAAACTGGCTCCATTCATCGAAACCTCCGAGGAATGGGCCAGGATGCACTTCGTTCCTGATGACCTTTTCGAGCTGATTGTGGAGTTTTCGGCATCGGCAGAGACCGAAGCCGAAAACTCCACACTCGCCACGCTGTGCTTGCCGCTCGAAAAGGCCATCGTATGCCAGGCATACAAGAACGCCATTCCCTCGCTCGATCTGGTGCTGACACCAAACGGCTTCGGGATAGTGTCTAACCAGAATGTGGCTCCGGCTTCCAAGGAACGGGTGGAAAGGTTGCTGGCCTCGCTCGAAGCCGAGCGAGACCGCAACCTCGAACAGCTGCTGCTCCGTCTGCCCACCGTCGAGGGGTGGGAACAGACTACGCAGGGCAAATACTTTGCCGCCACGATGTTCCCGTTCCTGGGTCTGTGCCGCCGCCTCGCCATCCGCGAGCATATATGGGACGAGTACCAGCACTTGCACGACCGTCTCATCAAGATTGAGAACGTCCTTGCAGACACCTATTTCTCGCAGGAGCAGATGGACGTGTTCAGGCAGCATGTGATGAACCAGATGCGCCTTTGCCATCCGCTCGAAGAGCAAGTCATCCGCTCACTCCAGTCACTGGAGATGATGCTGGTGTCTGACATGCAGGTACACAACCAGTCGTTCTACGACTTGGTGAATATCATCCGCGAACACTCCGATATTTTCCTCGCCTGGCACTCGTCGGACACCGCTAAATTGTATTCTCCAGCTGTTTTTCGTAATAAAAGACAGACAGGAGGATACTGGTTCTAAAAAAAATGTGTACCTTTGCAAAAATTTTTATTATATGAAACAGATATACTACGTAAACGGCAAAAGAGCTACTTTTGGTCAATATATAAATGCAAGTGCATATAACTATCAAATTGAGCAAGAAGCAGAACTTCACAAAGTAAAAGTTAATGCTTTCTTAAACTATTTGGAAAAGAATCCACAATATATATCTAAATGGAGTTTCTGTGACACAGAAGAAATAGCGGTAGGATTAGCGTTTAATGAATTTTGCAGAAGTCCAGAATGCAAAAAAGCCATAGAACAATATCAGTCTAATCAAAAAAAGAAAGCATGGGGATGCTTAATATTAGTTATTGTATTCCTAATTATCTTCATACTTAGAGTTAGTGGAGTAATTTAACACCCCAAACTGTCTTTTTCCTATATAATCTGCTTCCGTACCTTTGCGGTATGGAAACAGTTTTTAATATCTCATTACCCACTTCGTGGGAGGAACTGACCGACAAGCAGCTCTTGCTCGTTTATGAGCTATTCGCAAGAGTCTTGTCGGCGGCAGAGGTCAAGACGCTCTGCCTCGTAAAGTGGAACCGCCTGAAGGTGCTGGCCTCACTGCCCGACCACCGCTTTCTCATCAAGAGAAAGGGAGAGCCAGAAGTGCCTCTCAGTGCCAGACAGGTGCAGCAAGCCACCTCAGTGCTTGATTTCCTTGACAGCTTTTCGCCCATGCCAGTGCGAATCTCGCACATCGGCCGACACAAGGCCGTAGCCGCTGACTTCGAGAAAGTGCCATTCGAGCAGTACCTCTACGTCGATAACCTTTTCCAAGGCTATCTCAATACGCAGAATGACGATCTGCTGCTGCAGATGGCCCAGGTGCTCTATGCCAGCGACAAGGTGAAGCCGACAAAGGCGCACCTCGTCGGCGTGTTCTACTGGATGGCCTCGCTCAAACAGTATTTCTCACAGCTGTTCAACAACTTCTACAAGCCCGCACCGACCAAGGAGGACGGCGGCAGTCTCGGCGACCAGCAGAAAGACATCTTCCGCCAGCTGCGGGAAAGCACAAACTCCATGATTCGCGCCCTCACGGGTGGCGACATCACAAAGGAAGCCGCCATCGGAAAAATGGATACGTGGAGGGCACTCACAGAACTGGATGCCAAGGCCAGGGAGGCCGAGGAGTACCGCAAGGCGGCAAAGAAAAAATAAAATTCATTCCCATGGAAAAGAATTATTCCTGGAATGCGACGGCATTCTTTGCTGACCTGACCAAGCGAAACCGTTTCGCTGTCGCAAACGGATTTCACTTTTGCAAGGTCAGCGGACTGGAAGGCTTTGAGGAAGCTCTTGCATCTATGCAATCGCACTCAGCCTTCTTCTGCGTGTCCGATATATCGCAGGGTTATACGGACATCAACAACACACCGCACACTCGAAGAGTGAAGACGGTGTTCCTCGCCATGCGCCATGCCATAGATAATATGGAGGCCCGGATGTCGTGCATGGAAACCATGCGCGAGCTGTTCCGGCAGTTCATGTCGGTGCTGATACTGGAGCAAACAAAGCTGCAGCAGCACGCCATATACCTGGATCCGCGAATCTCATTCCAAGAAATAGACCGCTATTTCTTCTCGGGATGCGCATGTGCATACTTCCAAATCGCAGTAGATACCTACACCGATTTGCAGTACAATAATGAAGAGTGGGAAACGGCAGAGCCGTAGGCCCACACTTCCCATCAATTCCCATTCTTCCCATGGCAGAAGACAACTTTCAGCAGCATCCCGACCCGCAGAGTGAGCGCGAGAAATTCGTGCTGGCCTTCAATGACACCATGCTACGCATCTGGCAGGAGCAGATTACGCTCCTCGGTGTCATTGACACTGGCAGACTGTTGAAGTCTGTCAAGGCCCTGCCAGTCCGGGCTGATGGCCGCTTTATAGAAATCGGCCTCTCACAAGCTTTCCTCGAATATGGCTTATGGCAGGACTTTGGCACGGGTAAGGAAATACCCCGTGGCAATTCCGGCGACATAGGCCGCGAAAAGAAGCGCAAGGCCAAGAAATGGTTTTCCAGGAAATACTACTCGTCAGTCCTCAATCTGCGTGACTTTCTCGCTGACAATATCGGGCAGGACTTCGTTGGGCTGGTGGCAAAGGCCCTCGATGACAACTACAGAAGGTATAACCACTAACAAGAAACGAGGCCGTTTTGGCCTCGTTCTTGTATTACGTCAATCTGGAAATTACATAATTCTCTTCTTCATCTTTGCAGGATTGCCAGCCACCAAGGTTCGAGGCTCTACATTCTCTGTAACTACAGAACCAGCCGCTATGACTGCACCATCACCTATCGAAACTCCTGGCAAGATGGTTGA
>Ga0310696_10007808_pt1 | contig 12528 bp, 8 predicted proteins | sample AusTroGonzalo_MG_4_FD_203885 | JGI IMG/M metagenome (GOLD analysis project Ga0310696, IMG submission 203885) | Bovine rumen microbial communities from tropical cattle in Woodstock, Queensland, Australia - Gonzalo_02 (v2) (version 2) | ecosystem: Host-associated > Mammals > Digestive system >... | reverse complement strand
TAAGGAGCAAGAAGAAGCGGGCGCGAATCTTCTAAAAGCAACAAAAAAGAATACTGATTATTTAAATACACCTTTAGAACAATTGGCGGAGCTTCAGCCAAAAGAACCAAATCTCGAAAAAGAGAACGAGTTGGCTAATGCAGCTAGTATGGCGTTCGTTATATCTTGTGATGGATTGAGATTATTGATGCTGGGGGACAGCTATCCACAAAATGTAGAGGCTTATCTTAGAAACAAAATGGGCTATTCTGAAGCGAATCCTCTTGCTGTAGATTATGTGAAAGTCTCACATCACGGTAGCAGGAATAATATAAGCAACAGTCTATTGGATATAATAAAATGCAACAATTATCTTATATCTACTAATGGAGGAAAGAATCACACCAATCATCCTGACAGGACTGCAATCGCACATATTCTATGTCATCCCTGTAGAAATCTGGAAGAAAAAGTACATTTGTTTTTCAATCATAAATTAGACTTGATTGAGGCAAATGGCGCACCATTCTTGAATGAGGGAGAAAGTGAGATATGGAATTTTGAGATACACGAGAATACTACAGAAATATGAATCTGACAACGGCAAATATCAGAGACCTAAAAAAGGTAACAGTAAAAATAGTTTGTTCCAACAGCAGTGAAGGATCAGGAACTATCGTGGCTGTAGGGGAGGATTTCTTTGTGCTAACAGCTGCACATGTGATAGAAAATGAAACAAAGGACGATCATCTTCCTGCTAATCAGATAGGTGTGTCCATAATCAGAAATAGCCAAAAGTATAACTTGTCGGTAGATGATGATATGTACTATCACAGGTCTACTGATACAGCGGTAATGCATGTTGCCAATATAGGGAATATGCCTACTTCTGGGCTCGATAAAGTGAGATTGTTAACCACTAGTGTCAGTGGACCAGGCGAGTTTTGTGGTTACCATAAGGGTGAGATGATACCCAAACACTATTCTCTGGAAAATAGAGGCGAAAACAATTGGGCTACCAATATACAGTTGAAAGTACAGAGTCTGGAGCCCGTGGCTAATTTTGAGGGGACTTCAGGAGGTGGTATCTTTTATCAGGATACTGTTGGTATCTTGTACATGGTTGCATTTATGTCTGAAGTTGGACGGCTTGATGGTAACAACAATGAGTTTATTTGTTTGTCGTCAACCAATTTCATTGCGAGCAAAATGCTGGACTCGATTATTGATAGCCGGGACTATGATTATATTGCTGACAGCGGGATGGCAAGTAGCGTTGATAGTCAGCACCTATTGAATCCGCTAGACCGTTCTGGTTATGAGCTGAATCAAACAGGACCATTTATAGAAAATGAGCGTACGAGTGAGATTATTGCCCAGTTGAGAAATGATGATGAACCTACGCTATTATTGACCGCTCTGTCTGGGATGGGGAAATCAAAGTTGATTTATGAGGCATTTAAAGGTACAGAACGAGACCCCAATAGATACTATTCGAAATATGATGATAATAGAGAACAGTTATTGGGTGAATTAAAGCAGATCTTAAAAAAGAATTATGATAGTGATGGCATTGTCATAATTGATGACTGTCCAATGGAACTTGTCTCTGATGTAATAGCAACCCGGAATCAATATAATAGACTGTTTCGCCTGATTTTGGTGCATCATGATTATTTCAATGAAGAACTGGACAAGATTAAAACATTCCCTATTATCAGACTCAGACCAAAAGAAATGGAGGAGACGATAGGAAGATTCATAAGTGAAAACATAGGCGAAAATGAGTCCAATAAAAACGATGTTGAGGAAATAAAGAAATTGGCCGAAGGATATCCTCAAATGGCTATAGATCTTGTTAAGGCATATCAAGATAATGATACCGCAGGTCCAGAAGCGGTGGAACATTTGATGCCTAAACTGCTTAGCCTGACAGCTGGGAAAGAAGACGAAGAGAAAAAAGTATGGCAGACATTATCGCTTTGTATGCCATTCCCGTATAAAGAAGCTACGCATGATGGCTTTAAATTCTTGATAAGCGAAAATCATATCACTCCTCTCGGTGGGATGGATTATGTTGGCCGTAGAAGCATTGCTGCAAGTCTTGTGCAAAAATACACGCCAACACTTATTGATGAGCGCGGTATGTGGTTATATGTAAGGCCTTTCCCCTTAGCGGTGTGGTTAACTGCGCAATGGTTCAAAAATGTATGCAATACACAAGTACATTTTAAGGAATTGATAGAACTTATCAAGAAACAGCCAGAATCAGTCCAGAATGCCATTAGCGAGGGCTTTTGCAAGCATATCCAGCAGATGTCTGGGAACAAGGAAGCTTTCAAGATGGTGGCTAAACTGGTTAATGCGGACATTGAACGCCCTTTTTTCGACGAGGAAAACCTGTGTTCTGGCTTGGGTTCTAAGCTTTTCCTCGCTATGAGTACGGTGAACCCAGCCGCCATTGCGTCAAATATTAAACGGGTATTGGGATGCAAGGATATTGCGTGGCTGCGAGACCACTTTGATGGCGATGGAAGACGAAATGTGGTATGGGCTCTGGAAAGGCTATGCTTTGCTGCGGAGAGCTATTATGATGGAGTTATGATGATGGCTCGTTTAGCTGCTGCTGAAAATGAAGATATAGGTAATAATGCTACAGGTCAATTAATACAGCTTTTTCATATTGCACTAGCGGGAACGGAAGTTAACCTAAGTGACCGTCTTCAAACCTTGAAAGAACTTGTTAATGATGGTGAAGAGTATGAATCATTGTTGGTGCGCTGTTTTGATGCTGCTTTTCGGAATAGTGGCTTCACAAAAATGGGTGGAGCAGAAAAGTTTGGATTTGAGAATAGAAAAGACTACACACCAGGTACATGGCAGGAAATCTATGATTATTGGTATGGTTGCCGTGACCTTTTGTTGGACTGGATGAATAAGAAGCCCGAGGTCGCAGAATTATTTGCCGGTATGGTAGAGAATAATGTTTACCATTGGGCACGTGGCGGTCAAAAAGATGTTCTAATCCCTTTAATGGAGAAGATAGCCCAAATAAAAGGTTTCCGTTGGGATAGTGGATATGAGGCATTAGCTAAAACAGTATATACATTTGGTATCGATGCTAAAAAACTTGGTATTGAAGCCTTGATGGAGAAATTAAAGAATGGATCTTTTAAAACTAGACTCAATGAGGCAAGATATGTTCTTCATGGAAAGTATCATCTAGGTGATCAAGAACAGTTTGAATTATCCGTTAGACTATTTGAGCCTTTGGCTGTAGACTTTCTTGAGCAGGAACTATTTTTGTCATCAGAAGATGTAACTGCACTTTTGGAAGATAAAGAGTATATTCCGGTTGACTTTGTTAAGCCTATTGCGGAGAAGTCTTCAAACGAACAATTGGGATGCTTGTTTGATACTATTCTGGGTGTATTAAAAGCAGAGCCAGAAGGCTTTTACAGCCCATTTTTGGGTAATCTCTCTTCATATTCTAAGGCGCGATTGCCGCTAAGGTCATTTTTGGAAGATTTGAGAAACAATGGGTTGGAATTTCTATATATCTCCTTAATGGCTGGAACTGAAGATGATGTATTGAGTCATTTCCATCAGCTTAAATCAGAAGATCAAAATGATAAATTGAAGTCTGATTTTCTACCGATATATTTGCGTTTTTTCAGATCCTATGGAGATAATCGTTATCTTTTGATGCTCAAAGCGTTACGAGAATACTTCCCGGACAGGCCCAATGATTTGGTGGGATATGTTGAAACGGAGCGTTTTATGATGAAGAAAGACGAGCATCCTGAAGCAGTAGCTATTGTTAAGGAGGCTATGTTGAATTTTATCATAGATGGCGATTCTGGACGTATGTTATATGAATATAGTCGTTTACTTGTTGAAACTTTGCAGCAATGGCATGACATTGATTTTGCAAAAAGAATCAACATGAAAATGATAGATGTTTATAATACTCAGATGGTTCACTTGAGTACAGAGGGTATTTTTACGGAGTTGCTAAAAGATTACTTTGAAGATGTGTGGCCTGATTTTGTCAAAGCTTTCTTAGGACCAGATACGTTCCTTTTTTATTATCAGGTTAAAGATGAACTTGGATCGGGATTTGGTTTTGGTAAAGGTCCTTTGTTCGACATTGACGAAGGACTAATCAAAGGCTTATGTGTTGACTATCCAGACTCTGCACCTGTTAGAATTGCGGCTATGGTTCCATGTTTTGATGCTCCTGAGGAGGGAAAAGAAACAGAGCAATTTAGTAAATGGGTGCTATGGCTGTTGGATAATTTTGGTAACCAAAAAGATGTAAGGAGCAGCATTTCAGGAAACCTTGGCTCTTTCTCATGGTCTGGGAATGTGTCACCATATTACGAACGAAATATAAAGTGCTTTGAAAATCTGCTTTCACACAAATACATAGAGGTTAGAGAATGGGCACAAAAATGCATCGAAGATGAGAAAAAGTTGCTTGAAATGGAGAAGACGAATGAAGACTATATGTCAATCAGATATGGGATGTAGTGTTATTTCAATGGTGTTTTGTATATGAGGGCATATAAGTTCCGTTCAGGCAGGGGGATTAAAGATAATAATGGAGTTGATTTGTTTGAGCGTGATATACAGTTGCTTGCTCAAGACTCCATTTATATTCCTACTGTGAAGCAATTAAATGACCCTTCAGAAGCCTTCGTTGATGACAGCGCGTTTAAGATGATTCTTGATGTCTTAACGCCATTAACATCAGGTGATTCGCCTAGATATGTAAAAGAGAGTTATCAGGGACTTTTGGATAAAATACAAGCATCTGGAGTTTACTCTCTTTCCAAAGAAATCAAGAATGAATTAATGTGGGCATACTACGCAAGTGGTCACTATGGGTATGCAATCATCTTTGATACTGAGGTGTTGGCAAAATCATATGACAGAGGTCGGTGGGGTGGAATGTATGAGTTCGATGTGGAATATAAGAATAGTGTGCCGCGATTTGATATTTCAAAGATAAACAACCAAATAGAGACGTTGACATGCCTAGTGGGCACAAAATCTAAGGCATGGAAGCACGAAGCGGAGCACCGGCTTATTTTTGATAAGGGAGGACAAGTCTTAAAGATTGACTATAGGGCTATCAAAGGATTTGTGTTTGGTTGTAGGATGGAGGCGTCGGATATAGATTACGTCATGAATCTATTTGCTGGACGTGATTTGAAGTATTACCAGATGGAGTTGAAAAGCAACTCCTATGAGTTCGCTCTCCGGCAGTTGGATGATAGTTACCCTGACGCAGATAAATACAGCCCCAACAACGTTGAATATGACTTGGAGCAACTCCTTGAATGCGACAAGTATTCGACCGGTGTTGGCTATAAATACAGAACTTATGTTGAAAATGCTCTTAATGAAGTTTGCCGTGAACCATTTGTGACCGGGATAAGTCATATTCTGGTTACAGATGACAATGAGTGCCCGCATATTCTGGTATGGTCAAATATAAACCAACCTGGAGTTATTCAAGTAATGAGAGCATATGAATTTGATATAATTGATGGGCAGTTGGTTCGAAAAAAGTAACAATTGATGTGGACAGACCTTGGCGCATGGTGCTGACGCTTTGGCGGCTGCACGATGCGCGTGGAGAGCTGGAGGCTCTAATGGCCAAGGCCATTTGTGCCGGAAGCGGGGGATGACGTTGGAATCATGGAACTAGAAATTTGAGTTATTTGAATTAGTTATTTGTGAAAACTACGGCTAATTAAAAAAAAAGCCGTATATTTGCAAACTGAAAGATATATAGTAGAATTGTATAATGGACTCATCTGCAAAGGGAATACTTACTCCGCACGATATTGACGAAGCAGGTCGGTACTACTTTGTGCGCAAGGCAATGGATGCCGGCGACGTGGTAAGACTGAAGAACGGCGTGTATGCCACACAGGAAGGTCTCGCCAATACGATGGTGGACGTGGAACGTATCGTTCCCGGAGGGGTGCTGTGCCTTTATTCGGCTTGGGAACACTATGGTCTGACAACGCAACTGCCGGGCTCAATTTACGTGGCGGTGGAGAAACACAGAAAGGTGGTGGTGCCGGATTTTCCGCCCATTACGCTGTGTTATTGGGAGCAGAAGTACTATGAGATGGGTGTAGTGGAGGCTGAAATAGCAGGTATCAAACTGCACATATATGACATGGAGCGGTCTGTGTGCGATGTGGTACGTTTCAGGAACAAGGTGGGGCTGGACGTGATGACTGAGGTGCTACGTGCCTATCTGCGACGCAAAGACCGTAACATTACGCGTCTGACTGAATATGCCAAGAAAATGCGTATAGGCACGAGAATGACGCAGTATCTGAACGTAATGGTTTAATTATGGTTACTGACTTATGGCTAAGAATGAGATAAAGAACTACGGGAAATCGAACAGAACAAAGTTGTTGAATCTGTCGAAGCAGACAAAGGGAGCAGATTATAATCTGATATTGCTTCGCTTTGTTCAGGAGAGATTTTTGTATAGGCTGTCACTGAGTGCATACAAGGAGAATTTCTTTTTGAAAGGTGGTGCTCTGCTGTTTGCCCACGAGAGGTTTGCAGCCCGTCCGACGCGTGACATGGACTTTCTGGGCGACCGCATTAGTCGTGACAAGGAGAATATTAAACGCATCATGCTGGAGATATGCAGCATAGCGTGTGAAGAAGATGGAGTGACGTATGAGTGCGGTGAAGACGAGATTTGGCTGGAAGATATTACGGTAGAGAAGGAATATAACGGAACTCGCGTTCACATGACGGCACATATGGATACTATTGTGATGCCGTTCTCGATTGACGTGGGGTTTGGCGATGTGATAGTGCCGCAACCTGCTCACTTGGATTATCCGTTGCTGATAGAGGGGCTTCCAGCTGTGAATGTGGAGGCTTATTCACTGGAAACTGTGGTGGCGGAGAAGTTTCAGTCGATGATAGACCGTGGAACAATCAACAGCAGGATGAAGGATTTCTTTGACGTGTACACGATCCTGAAGGAGGATAAAGTTGATACGGAGTTGTTGAAGGAGGCTATCGTAGAGGTGTTTGCGAATCGTGGAACGGCATTGGAGGTGGATAGCGTTGTCTTCAGCGACGAATTTGCACAGGATGCGATGCGACAGACCATGTGGAAGGCCTATCTGAAGAAGATAAAGTATAAGGGTGAACTGCCATTCGGCGAGGTGATGGGTTTGATAAAGGAGCGTCTGCAGGGGATGATGGTGGAGGAGTGATATCTAGACAGGAATCTGGACAAAGTGTCTAGATTCATTCAATTCTAATCCAATATGAATATTATAGACGCAAACATAGGTTCCGCAAAGGATAATATGAGTAGCCCCGTGCACAACTGGTATAAGTTCACGGCAGGCTTCTCATATAAGTTTGTGGACATCATATTGGAAGACTATGACGGACAGGATATAGTGGTTTACGAGCCCTTTGCCGGTTGCGGAACCACCTTGGTAGAGTGCCAGAAACTGGGCTTCCGATCCATTGGGAACGAGAGTCAGGAATTAATGTGCAACGTAATTCATGCCAAATTGAACTGGACTATTACCAAACAGCAGTTCACACGCGCTATAAACAATATAAGGGAATACGTAGACGAAAATAAAGGAACAGAGGAAGCTGTCGCTAAGTTTCATCCACTATTAGAAACGCTTTATGATGAGCCATCACTTAGGGAACTCTATTGCATACGTGACGGTATTAAAAGGTTGCGGAATAAAGACGTGCAACAGTTCTTTAACCTGGCACTAAGCCAAACCTTACACAAAGCAGCTATACATCCCATAGCAGTACCTTATATTTCACGCTCCAAATTTCTTTCTGATTCCGGCAAGGCATGGGAGAAGTTCCAGATGATAGCAGACCAAATGTTTGAGGATATGCAGAAGATGCCACACCACGAACAATTGGCTACAGTATACAACTGGGATTCACGCGTGAAGAATGAGGCTGTAGCAGACGCATCTTGTGGACTATGCATAACCTCGCCACCATATCTTAACAATCTGGATTACGGGGAAGTGAGCAAAGTACATAGTCACTTTTTTGAGATGACCAACGATTGGAACGACATCACGGAGAAGGTGCGCCGTAAACTGGTGACAGGAGCCACCACGCACTACCGCGATACGGAGTTTGTGATGGAAGAGTTTAAACAAAAAGAGTTTGCCCAGAATAATCCCGATGTGTTGGCCAAGCTGGAGGATATGTACAACCGAATTAAAACCAACGCAAAACAGCGAAGGGGAAAGAAAAGCTTTCACATCCTGATGATGCACTACTTTGAGGATATGTATTATGTGCTCAAAGAGATGCGCAGGGTGCTTGCAGTTGGTGCTGAGGCATACCTGATACTTGGTGATTCCGCTCCGTATGGCATTTATGTGCCCACCACACAGATATTGGGCGACATTGCGCTAAGCGTAGGATTTAAGGAGTATTCCATCCACAAGATCCGCTCACGTGGTGACAAGTGGAAAACCTTGAAGAACAGGCATGATATTGCGTTGTCGGAGAATATATTGATACTGAAGTAATGCCCACAAAAAAGGTAGATATATCAAAGGCTAAAACGGAGTTTCTGAACTTGATTTCAGATGCAGAAGCAAAGGAAGTGTTAGGCAAAGGCTGGACACTGCCCTTTGTGTACTCATTCCAAGAAGTTCGGGATGTGTATCAGGCTTTTTGCAATTATGGACAGACCGGAACAGTGGCGGAATTCTCCAATAAGCATGTTGTGGGAGCGATACCTCCAGAGCATACAAAATGGGATGGCAAGGGGCGGCGCGTTCTAGAGATTAAAAATGCTCTGATAAACTTTGGTATCATGGACAAAGATACCCTTTTTTGCAAGAAGGGTGTTTTTGAAGAGATAGAGCCTGGTTCACCGCTCACTGATGCGGATTTGAAAGTATTCCGTGACATATTTTTCCATTACTTCCGATTTCAGGAATATTGTTCCCTTTTCGTGAATCCGAGAATGACTACAGCGGACAAGCAGTCGTTAACGGAAGACAAAATAATGAAGGAGAGTGGAGTGCTGTTTTATTACGGCTCTGCGGGTACTCGCGTTGATACGTTTTTCTATACTTTAAAGAATCCTGAAATCCTGTTTAAGTTCCCTTTAAACGACAAGGGGAATGTGAAGGGCGGCTTTGTGCGATTTTGGGATATGTTCCTTTCTTGGACAGGGCAACTGGGATTGGTGGAGCGACTGAATATGAAACGGCAGGGTTATATGCTGTCAAATGACAAGACGTTCAGTGCAGCCTATTTCATTAACCCTTATTGCAAAGTAGATGTGCAGGAGGTCTTGGATGATAAGTTTCATAGGCAGTTGCTGATAGATATCTCTGATTTGGTGATGGAGATTTGCCTGCGATACCGCTGTGGTATAAACGGTGCGCAACAGGCGGTGATAGATTACTATCAAGCGCATCCTGATGTAGTTTCGCTGATTAGGACATCAGAAATCTTCATTAAGGAAACTGAACTGAACAAGAATGATAGAATACTTTACCCGAAATATAAAGGTAGTTTTGTTTCACATATAAAAGTACGGAAAAATGGATGAGAAGGAGTATAAAGGCTTAGAGGACATCCTTCAAATGGATCCTGTGGCTAACAAGTACAACCTATGGGGGATCAAGTTCAATCCTTTCCCTAGGTCTGGTACGTCGAACATCAATGGTGGCGACGAGGTAAACCGTGTATTGAAACCGCTTGATAGTGAAATTTTCAATGGTATTAACCAGTTTATTGCAAATGCTCTGGTGCCCAACCAAGTTGAGGAACACGACCAGTTTATCAGTGCAACGATTGTGGGTGACTATGGCAGTGGTAAGACGCAACTCTTGATGTATGCCAAGTCGAAGTTGAATGAAATCCGTGACAGTCAGACCTACTTAAAGCCCTATACTATCTACATTGACAATCCGGGCGGTTCAATTCTGGAGTTTATAGGAACGCTTATTAGTAAGATAGGTGAGGAGAATACGCGCAAATATGTCTGGAACCATATCCTCAAAGTGATTCAAAACAGCAGTGAGATTCAAGAGCAGCTGAAGCCTTACGAACCAAATTTGTCGGTACTGTTTCCTGACATGAAGGACTCCATCAACCCTTATAGCGACGCCAATACGGTGAGCTATAAGCAGTTCCTGGACTCTTTTGTTAGGTCGCTACCAGCCCAAAAGAAACGGAAATTTGATGAATTGCTGAGCGACATTGTACAGAGAATACTAAATGAGGACACCAAGGATTCCACCGTTGCTTATTACTTTTATGAGTTCATCTCTTCTGATTTTGGAATAAACAAGACCTGGGAAGCTCTGACAAGCGGCAGTTTGAGACAAATATCGGGTAAGGAAGCGGATGTAATTAAGTATATCGTGAAGTTACTGAAACGTGAGGGTTATACCCATGTATTTATTCTGGTAGATGAATTCGAGGACTTGACTACGGGGCGTTTGTCCAAGGTTCAGCTGGATAACTACATTCATAATCTGCGAACTTTGCTTGACAAGCATCGCGAATGGTGTTTGCTGTTTGCGATGAACCCCAAGGCTCTTTCAAGGTTGGTGGAACTGTCGCCGCCTTTGGCAGACAGAATTACCATCAGAAAGATGATAATTAACAATCTCAATGTTGAAGAGACTAAACAGGTTATTGAAAACTATTTGAGACTAGCAGAGTATAACGAAGAGTTTCCGTTCACTCAGGATGCTTTGGAATATATTAATGAAACATGTGACGGAAATGTGCGCCGTACTCTTAAGGCTACATTTGTGTTGTTTGAATGTGCTGCTGACCAAAAGGTCAAGATAATGGATAAGGCTTTTGTAGAAGAAAATATACCAACATTTTAAGTATGGATAGAGAATCTGCAAGATCGGAGAAGTTTCAAATCAACTTCTTCCTGGATACTAATATCTTGTGTTATCTGATTGATAATACTTATCCGACGCTTACGGCCTTCATCAAAGCGCTAAAAGATATGCCGGTTGTCCAGCTCTATTCTTCTGAATACGTGTTGGCTGAATTGTTTGAAGTGCGGAAGAAAGAGGACTATTTCCATGAGGTATGGAAACGAGCAAAGAACGATGGTAAGTTTATCAATATCTCCTCTTTTATCAAGTACAACAAGCGTTACGAGATTCCCGATTATGAATATGAGGGAGATTTGGCAGAGGCAGTCAAAAAGAAAGTAGATCAGGATGTTGAAAAGATTACAAATGAGTTCAAGATTGATTTCCTGAACAGTTTCAATGACAAGTTGCTCGGCCCCATGAAAGGAATCTGCCTTTCTACAAAGATCTCAAGAGAGGATAGTCTGGTGCTGGTGTCATCTGTTTATAAAAATAGTACTGAAGAGGTCTCAGAAAGAGTAATCTTACTCACAGGTGACAAGGATTTCTATGACTGGGCTACAGTTTCACGAGCTGAGATTTCAACTGCATTCAATCCTGGTAAGACTCCGGACATTGAACATATTGGAAGTCTTGGTAATGGAATATCTGGTTATACTGGAGGTACACAGAGTCTGAAAACAGAAATAGCGAATGTGGAAGAACTAGCTATCCAATATGTTACGAGTTGCCTGATGGAAACCTACAAAGATAGATTATTAGGCAAAGTGACCATAAGGGAATGCGCTGGAGCGCCCAAACATCTGATTGCCTTCAAGGCGGAAACTGAGTTGATGGATAAGGAGATGTATTCTTTTATTCTTACAAAAGATATGTCCTTCCTTTATAGCCCAAGTCCCATATCAAAGTTGTATCATAGTGGGAAACAGATCGAAGTTCCTTTTAACCCTGAAGGAGGGAACAGTATTGTGACATTTGTTTGCGAAGAAAACGATGAGGAAGTCTTCAATTCTGTGAATGTAGAGGGGAACTATGTCTTCATACACCCGGACTCCCTATAAGAATAGCCGCTTCGAAAGAGGCGGTTTTTTTTAGGCAGAAGCCGCTAGCTTTAGCCCATAATACCACATTCAAAATTAAGAATAAAGGTTGAGAATCGTAGGAATATAAAGCATTTATATTGCTGATTCCTTGAAAGATAGTATTTTTGCACCCGATTTTGAAAAAGCCCCATGTGGCATCACCCTGTAAATAATGACTTTATGATTTCTGTAAGAATTGTCATTACATAACGAATAAAGATCCTCCGAGCGACGAACGCTGATGTTCGCCGCCGGATACTTGATAATAGCGCTCAAAGGATACCACTTCTAGCGTTCAATAGGATACCGGCCGTAGCGCTCAAAACGGTACCGGCGTAGCGCTCAAAACGGTACCACCTGTAGCGCTCAATAGGATACCGCTGCTAGCGCTCAATAGGATACCGGCTTAGACTTGAGGTTTTGTCATAATAATCTTCATAATAATGTCTTCGTAAAAGGAGACACTATTATGGCTAATGACAGAATTACAATGATCAAGCTCAAACGCATGCTGCAGTTACTAGATGCAGGCAAGTCAATGAACGAGATCTGTC
>Ga0310696_10007806_pt1 | contig 12531 bp, 8 predicted proteins | sample AusTroGonzalo_MG_4_FD_203885 | JGI IMG/M metagenome (GOLD analysis project Ga0310696, IMG submission 203885) | Bovine rumen microbial communities from tropical cattle in Woodstock, Queensland, Australia - Gonzalo_02 (v2) (version 2) | ecosystem: Host-associated > Mammals > Digestive system >... | reverse complement strand
CCGTTGTGCCTGCTAAACAAGAAGAGAAAACCGCGAAGAAAGAACCATCTGATCGTATCTATCGAGATGGAGATGAATATATGTACCATGACACATATATTTCCAAAAAAGAAGTCGCTCGTATTCTTCAACAAAATAACTCTGTAGCCTATAATGAATGGAAAAAGGCTGATGGAATGGTAACCGGCGGAGCTATTTGTATAGGTGTCGGAAGTGGTTTGGTTCTCGGAGGTATATTTCCGTTGATTACTGGCAACTCTAAAGCAACCATAGGGATGGAATGTGCCGCTTTAGTCCCACTTATTGTGGGGCTTGGAGTAACGTTAGGAGCACCGGCGCATTATACCAAAGCCGTCGATATCTATAACTCCAAATTCGACCATGCTGCCATCCAATTCCAGTGGTACGTTGCTCCCAACGAAGTAGGCGTAGCACTTGCATTCTAATTCATGAACGCGCGCACTCCACGCGCGTTCTTTTATTAAATGCGCAAAAATTCGCACATTTATTTGCATATGTCATTTTTTGTTGTAATTATGCGGCGCAAAATGCAAACAACACCTTAGAGAGCTCTCGCTGAAAAACGGCGAGAGTTTTTTGTATCTATATGCGATGGAAGGGGCTAATGCGGAGGGGAAGGGGCGTATTGGCGGAGCCATTTGTGGGCGGAATCATTGGCGGTGCGATTACGGAAGGCAGGAGTGAAATGACGGGAGGGGTTGAGGTCTATAGGAGAGAAGTAGGGAGTGTCTTGCTCGGGGATGGACGTTGAAACAGACGCAGAACTTTCATTCTGCGCAGTCAACGGAGTTGTTTGGGTGGTGGATTGAGCGGATTGGAGACGGGCTTGCTGCTCGGCTTTGAGGTCACGATAGATACAGACGTAGGCGTACTGATAGAAACGGGAATAGGCTTTGAGGCCGGATTCGGGAGCGTGACCACCTTTGACAACACGATAGTAATGGCGGAAGAAACGCATTCGCCATTCAAGGGCTGCGTAGGAATGGTCGTGTTCAAGGGCATGGGCATAGCGCTGGGCTTGTTTGATGAGTTCGCGGTTGGCTATACAGGCTGCAGACCAGTGCGTCGGGAAGTGGTAGGTATAGAGTTGGAGTAGTCCTTTCGCATAGGGCATTCGGCGGACAACGATGTGTTTGCGGTAGTGTTGGCCTTCTTCGACGGTATTCATCGCTCCCCAGTAGGCTTTGAAGAGTTCTATCGGCACGAAATAACGCACGCCACGTGCTCGAGGCGCGGTATTGGACGGAAGGTGCTCATAATGGCTTATGATGATGTCCATACGGTTCATTATGCGTGTTTTTAAGTGCCGTGACATGTTTCGTAATTTATTGTATTTATGTGTATTATACGTTTCTAAAATAAGTATGGTCTAGGACTCATAGTTTCCTCATACGGTTTACCCCTTATTTTACCCCTTTCCGGGACCGAGGGGGATGCAATACGTCAAATGGTCAACTGGTTAACTGGTCTTCTGGAAATCGGGTGCAAAGGTACGAAAAATTTTTGATATATGCAAATTTGGGGGCAGGAAAATGGAAGAAATGGAAAAATGACCCAGGATACAATCTCTGGAAACGAACGAAGGTGGAATATCGCATTATGCGACCAAGATTTGGCAATATTCTTTAAGATAGTTCATTCATGGGCAGAAATAACGATCAAAGGGTGCTCTGGTCGGAATAAGCGAACATCTAGCACCCTTTGAGTATCCGATAGGAGAGGCTACATAGTAAAGGATTGGATCCCTATGGATCAGAACGAAGTATTGCCGCCTATCTCAACCAATTCCATTGTAAGAAATAAAATACGATACCACCTCGTACATCCCAAACAAAGTTCGTTTTATTCCACGAATTTATACCCACTCCTGCTCCGGCAGTTAGACCTACTATATGGTAAGGTCCAATGAGATGTGTTGTACTTAAATCAAATACTGCTGTAATTGATTTTTTTTCGAAACTATTACACTGTCCCATTTTGGCGTTAAGACAAACATCCCACAAGTAATATTCTGATGTCCTATTTCCAAAATATGCGCCGGCACCTATATTCCATGCGACACCTTTATTTTCCGGTTTAATCCAATCATGACCAACCTGAGCGACGATATCGAAACCAAAATTACTAGAACCCACAAGCCAACGCAATTCCAAGTTTTCACCCCAGAGATTACTTACTGAGGCAGATAATGAAAAACCACCAGGATAATAGCCTTCCTGAATATCTCTTCTTTTAGTTTCAGCGGTCACTTTCGCCATTTTATCTGCCATCTCTTCCATTCTGCCATTCGAATTATTGCTGCCATTAGTATTATCTCCTCCATAATTGCCACTTTCTTTATAAGGAGTGTTATCGGAAGAACTATTACTAGAGCCACAATTTCCGCTTCCTGTACTTATTGTATAGTAATATGTTTCATACTCTACGTAATGGTATATGGTACTGCCATATTTTATTCCATTTGGATGATGTTCCCGAGATGTCTTTTTCTCCAGTGAGATTCTCAAGCATGTTCCATTACAATCATAACCAGTATTGATTCTAACTCGTTGATTCCATTGTGTACCGGCAGAAACTGAATATTTATAAAATTGACCAATATTTCCCCAACTGTCAATTTTTGCAGCATCAACAGTAACCGGGCCACAAGCTTGAACTGATTGAATAACTGTTTTGCGGATATAATACACATCGGAATAAGCGAATATGTGCATGCAACCAAACATTGCAAACATCGCCAATAATAGAATACGCTTTTTCATACTTGGTTTTATTTTAGTGATTGCATATGTTCTTTATCGCATAAGAATTCCCTATATGCCATTGCGGATTGAGGCCGCAAGGTTTGTTTCATTTTTTTTCCATTATGTTTATATGTGATAATTAAATAATCATTCACATTACGAATGTCCCCATCATCATGATAATACATATAGGTAAAGTGAGGATAAAAGCATAAATATTTGCTTATTTCTCTTTCTGTAATCTTTTCTTTTTTCAGCACATCTTTATAGTTTAAATTGTACCAGTGGTAATATGGAGTCTCACTGCGTACTTGACAATTACGATATGATTCTACTTTAATTATTTCATCTCCTTCTTCGAGAAAAGAGAATAGTGCATTCTCATATACCTTTGTAATAATGCCGACGTTGTCAATCTCAATACCTGAAGTTTTATAGAGCGGATATTCATAATAAACAAAGCGATCTTGGAGAGGCCAACCCGCCCTGGCAGCATAATCTTTATATGTTTCGATAATATTCTCGTTTTTTTGTCTTTCTCTTTGTACTGTCATTTGCCATACGATGGGAAGATTGGTCTTATTTTTGGTCTTTTTTCTTTTAGCATCCAAGGCGCATAGTACCATATTAACATCACCTTCCATATTTTTGGTGATGGTAAAAATAATATCCGGATTTTGAGTGTCTTGGACCATATATCCTTTAGGAATCTCATCCAGAATCTTTTTATCATTCAAGGGGTCGCTGCTTGTTATTTTGTAATCATAGGTCATCGCACTATGAAAATCGAATTTCTCATCCGTCACCTCATTAAAAATATCACCACATTCTCTTTCCCTATAAGCCGAATTAGTAAAAAATTTATTATAAGTTAGCATAAAATGAGGCAAATCATACTCAAATATATCATCATCTTTCGAAAAATCTAAGTTAAAGTTATGTACTATAGGAAACATTTCCGTATATCTCCTAAAAGAATACGTTATGATATTTCTATCCATATCTTCATATTGTAATGTGAAAATCGTTGCAGTATCCGTAATATTGTAAAATTCTTTCGGTGACATTCCTTCTGTAGAGAGACCGTTCACTTCATATATAATGCAACCTACATTAGGTATTACATCATTAGGTATTATTTGTTGTCCTGTTTGCGGATCACGCGGAAGTAATGATTCATCCAAAACAGGTTGGAAAGCGGTAAAATAGGTAAATCCGTCTACTACAACACAGTGATTATCAATAACTGTTAAATAACCCTTTCCCCAATCATCGTAAGCTTCGACGTTCAATACATGTTTGTAGAGTCCACCCGCCAATGATGCATTTTGTGCGAATAGTAGACCTGCGCATAAGCAAGCGCTACATAAAATGAGTAGTTTTTTCATTATGTAATAAGATTTTCGTCCCCTCTTACGCCTTTGGGGATTGGCATATAATAATGTTTACTATACGAAAAAAGCGTAGACCTCGTGTCGCTTACTCACAACTTGAGGTCTTCGCATTACCTTAACAGTCAAATAAACAACAGGAAACCTACGCTGATATGACAAACCACTTTGCCAGAATACAGCAAAGCAGGGTATATTGTCACACCCATAGGCATCTATTGCTCACTTTGATTCTGACTGTTAATTTTGAAAGTTGCGAAGTTTCAAGTTGTCAAATACAAAGCGTCAATAAACGCTAATCAATATGTCTGAAAATCCACCTTCTACGAAGAGACATATCCCTCCAGTATAGATTTTCGCCGCAAAATTACAACAAATTTTTGGAATATGCAAATAAATAGAGAAAAAATGAAGATTTTCATGCAAAACGGCATCCCGGAATAGCGGAATCACGGTATCCCGAAGGGAGCCATGCGGAGAGAAGGATGTCGGAATGACATTCCGGCGCAACAGACATAGAAAGAAGAACGCGCGTTTAGTTCGCGCGTTCTTGGAGGAAAGAGAAAATGGCGACAAGTGTTATTCTTGCGACCCTTCGTCCCGAATATATGTACAATTTGAGGACGGACGGGAATTTAGATTATTTGCCATATACAGGGCGTACAGAGAAGCCAAAATAACGTTCATATGTCTTTTTGGTCATACAATCTGTAAAAACCAAAGCCTGACCATAGATAACACCGCTATAAAACATATCCGATATCCAAATATACGCATCTGCATCCCTTCCAACAAGTCCATCCATGGTCATAGCCCCTGCCAAAGGAACAAAAATAGCATTTTTAGTTTTTGTACTACAAATCACGACCCCTTCTGTTCCCCGAAGCGTGAAGTAGTCCCATATAGTAGTTTGAAAAAGCCGATGAAGATCTCCATAATTAGGCATACGCCATAACCCACCCCAATTTTGAGTAGCGGCATCGTCGTCTTCCGTCAATGTCCATCTTCCATCAATGCCACGACCGTATTTAGTGATTCTGATGTCGGTAGGTGTGGTATATGCATACTTGTAGTTATCCCATGTGTAATCTCTTTTTGAATTATATTCGCCCCAAGCAAAATAGACTCCGTATTCTTCCGGCGAACGGGCGCCTACATTACAAGCAGCCCAATAAGGTCTTCCCGTGCCCATATTTACAGCACCGGAAAGAGCCAGACGATATTTAGTACCATCTACAACTATGATAGTGTCCGTTACCTTTGTTGACACCGATTGAGGTATGCGAGATCGACCGAATATAGAACCTATTCCTGCTAAAAGGATCAGAAATAACAGATAAAGACGTTTCATATAAATTCAAAATATGTTAGTAATGTAGATTTTCAAGTGCAAAGGTACGAAAAAAATTTGACATATACAAATTTTTTGGCACGAAAATGTAATAAAAATGGACGGAGGTAGGACATCGTTATAGTTCTTCTATGGCTTCCACCAGTTCATGGAAGACCAGCAGAATCCGGAAACGTTCCGTAATATGCCCCGATCCTCTTACATGGTTCAGGTTAAACCGTGTCAGACATTTGTCGGTGGAGCGTTCTGTCAGATCGGCATGTCCGACGATGATAGCTCCGGTATTTCCCCAATCGAACGCTTCCTCCATACTTCCGAAATAGATACCCTCTATCACAATCTCCAAATGATATTGCGCTTCCGAGTCATCATTGGTCAAACGAAGTCCGTTCTTGGCAAACGTATCATTCCACTCTTCTTTGAAATAGCGGCTTACCTCATTGCATGTTTCCGGCCATCTCTTCACATGGTTTGCCTCGTCCTTCTTACCCTCCGAAATCATCTTCTTGTCTTCTGCCGCCAACCATTGTTTGAGAGGGGTGCTCCCATGAACGAAACGACCGTCCTCTATCTCACCGCATCTGGTGTTATCCCAGTTGATGCAATATGTAGCGACAGCTCCTTTGTTTTTCTTCACGCTAAAAGAACCTTCCCACGTAATGGGTTCGATGGCATACATGCCGGTTGCTATGATAGCAACCATTAGAACTAAAAAATACTTTTTCATATGATGGATGTTTTAATGATTTCTTTACGCTCCGAAGCCGATACGGTTGGAGGGGAGGGATTGCCAGGTGAAGGAACGGATATCTTGTGCTTCGATGAGGACGGGTGTATCGGTGAGGGCGTTGTTGGCACGTCGCAGGTCAGCCGCACAGGTGATCGCGGTGAAGATATGCCGGATCGTTCGTGCGTTCGCAAAGCCGGAATGACGTTTGGCACAGATATCCCGGATATGCGCGGAGAGCTCGTTTTGGGCTTCGTCGGAGAGGCGGTAGGCTTGTTTATGCAGTTTGTGCAATAAGATATCCATGAGTTGTTCAGCGGTATAATCCTCGAAATGCATGACGGACGTACTGAGCGGCATGTCGATAGGCTGTATTTGATGACTACGGTCGTCCACGGCGATGACGAAGGCGTACGAGCCCGGCATCTCGGCAGTGAGAGATGTCAGTTTGCATCGTAACCACTGTACGTCGATGGGGTTGTTCGCTACATCGTCCAAGTCGATGAAGAGCAGTCCTTGTCCGGACTGTTTCATCGTATCCCGGAGGATATGATCGATGTCGTAGGGTGTCCAGGAACCGGTTGGAGACTGCGTGAGTCGCAGTTGGGTCATCTTATCGGAACTGATGAGATGGAAGGCGTGTAGCAGTTGTGCCAACAGTCGTGCGACCGAGCTCTTGCCGGTTCCGGTACTGCCGGTGAAGGTCCATTGGAGAGGGATCGCTTCGACGATATCCTCGCCGTTGAGCGCCCGGGAACGGGCGATCGTGACGAGATCATGCAGCGCCTGTTTGACGGGTTGCAAACCGACCATCTCATCGAGTTGATGCAGCGTGCGTGCGATGAGCGCTTCGTCCGGCGCATAATCCGTTTGCAGTTGTGCCGGGATATCTTCCGCTTCGATCCAAGAGAGGAACTGCGTGGAGGTATCGGTGTTGGTGGCAGCCAGCACACGGCGACTCATGTTCGGGATGATACGAGTGGAAATGAGCCGGGTGATAAACCGGGCGTTACCGAAGTGTTTCTGCTCTTTGGCGGCATTGCGGGTAAGCTCTTTATGAATGAGTGTCTTGAGCCGTTCCGCCGCTTTATCGGAGAAAGAATACCCGCTGTTGGCAGCAGTACGAATGGCTATCTCGAGCAGTTCGGCTTCGGAGTAGTCTTCGAAATGGAAGGTATAGGGGAACCTGGACTGCAAGCCTTTGTTCGATTTGAGCATTCGTTCCATCTCGTCGGGATAGCCTGCCAGGATGATGATCATGTCCGTTTGCTCTTTGCTCAGTTCTTCGAGAAGACAGTCCAGCACTTTGGGTCCGAAGTCTTTCTTATCGTCCGGATCGCCGACGAGGTTATAGGCTTCGTCGATAAAGAGGATGTTGCCGTGCGCCTGTTGTAGGACGCGCTTGGTGTTATCTTCGGTATCGCCGATATAACGTCCCACCAGTTTCTTCCGATCCGCCACGATGACTTTGCCTGTCTTGAGGATCCCGAGCGAGGCGTATATCTCGCCTAACAACCCGGCGACGGTGGTCTTACCTGTTCCGGGATTACCGGTGAAGATCATATGGAGGGGTGGCATGGCGGCTTGTAGTCCGTTTCGACTGCGCAGTTGTGCAAAACGAACCAGATTGAGGTGGGATTCGATATTGTATTTCAGTTTGTTCAGACCCACCAAGGCATTGAGTTTCTCGATCGATTGGTCGTATTTCTCTATCTGTGCCTGGGGCACATCTTCCGCTTGAATCAGGCTGAGTGCAGAAGGATTGCCGATGCCGTCCGGCGTCTGGTTAACGACCCGCACGGACATATTCATGATGATCGTATCGACGGTACGCAGCACGTCGGAGGTGGTAGCGTTGGGTTGGGAACGAAGCAAGGACTTCAAAGCTGCCTTCGCGTCGGGACTGAAGGTGAAACCTCTTGACGTACACTCCCGTTCCGCCACCTCGACCATCTGGTCGGTGGTCAGTTCCGGCAGGTGGTAGGTCTGTCCGATAAAATCCTGTAAGTTGGAGATCGCCAGCAGTTCCGTCATGTTCTCCGGCGTGTCTGCCAGGATGACGGTGGTGTTATGGGTGTTTTCCGCCAGTTCGCGAACCAAAGCCTGTACGGCATATTCCCTGTTCCCCCGTGTGTCGGCAGGCGGTACCATCGATGCGGCATTCTCGATAAACAGGACGCCGTTTCTGGCTTTGGTCATGTCTTCGCTTATCCTATCTGTATTCTCGGACAGATTCAACCACCGTGTGGCATCGATGATGAGCAGTTTGCCGTCGGAGATCAGTCCGTTATTCCGGTAGAAATCATAGATGATCTGCGCGAAGGAGGTCTTGCCGGAACCTTTCCCTCCCATCACAGCGGCATGCAGAACGATGGGAGAAGGCGGGAGGTACAGGAAGTTACGCCGGTCGTTGAAGCGTTTCTGTTGTGCCAAGGAAGCCATCTGTCGATAGACGGACTCCATGCCGACCAATCGGGTGCTATCCACTTTCGTGAAGGCGTTGGGAGAGGTGATATTGATACTAACGGCAACCGGCATGTCGATATATCGTCCGCCTAATTGCTTGAGCATGAACACCGCATAATAGCGTCCGCAATCCAAAGGATTGACATTCGCACTGTGGATATGTACGGAGACCTTGGTGTCCGGTCCCGGATGTTTGAGTGTGAGTTCAAGACTCTTCTCCATCGAGTGCAGTTTATGCAGGTTTCCGGAAGCATCTCTGCGGAAGACATACAACTCTATCTCGCAAGGGAAAGGACGGTGCATCGAACTGAGCATGATCGTCCATTGGAGCTGTTTGTCTTTGGCTTGCGGGTAGGATTTGACTTCTTCGTCGGGTTCGTTTTCTCCGGGTAAACCGTAAAACAAGCCGCCTGCCACGATGACTCCGGAATCTTCCATCTCCCGGGAGTCGTTACAGGACAAAGCCTTGGAATACTCTTGGCGGGAAAGGTATGAAACGATGTCCAGTTCCGTATCCGAATTGCCGAGAAAATCGTCCAGCAAGATATCCATCTCGCTTTTATTCGGATCGTCGTTGATGAGTAAGTCGATGTCGTACGTGGTATCGTCAATGCGATTGGTAACAAAGTGATCTCCCATGGCGTTGTAATTTCAAAAAACGGCTACAAAGGTACTGCTTTTTTTACAATTATGCAAATTTATTTGCACAATTCAAATATTTTTTGTAATTTTGCACCCGCATTTTGTATTGTATTATGAAAGAGATAACAACTAAGAAACTTTTGGACACGATTATCGAAGGTATTCGTAATCGTAAAGGCCAGCGCATAGTGACCATCGACTTGCGCAAGATCAAAGAGGCACCGGTAGAGATGATGGTGATCTGTGAGGGTCAGAGTAACACGCAGGTAGCGGCTATAGCCGACGAGGTGGATGATTTCGTTCGTACGACCACGCATGTGCACCCCTTGAGCGTAGCCGGTGTGGAGAACGCCGAGTGGGTAGCGATGGACTACGGTACGATTTTTGTGCATATCATGCAACGCGAACCCCGTGCGTTCTATGACATTGAGCATTTATGGGCAGATGGCAAAATTTCCGAGTTGCCGGAAATTTTGTAATTGACGAATGGACGATTGACGAACGGACGATTGATTGTTTGATTAAATAAATTTGTACAATTGATTAAATCGTCAAATAAATCGTTAAATCGTAAATGAATAAATCGTAAATCATTTTTATGGCAGAGAAGAATAACAACAGGCGGCAAGAGCCGCAGATGCCGCAGGGTCAGCAGCCCGGTAAGGGACGACGCTGGCTGAGCATTTTCTTTTATATCGTAGCCTTCACGCTCTTGGGCATGTGGCTGTTTGGCGACAAAGAAGGCGGTTCGGCAAAAGATTTGACCTTCACGAAGATCCAGACCTACATCGAGGATGACGCCATCGACCGTATCACGGTCTATGACGACAACAACCTGAAGGCAACCGTCAAGCCGCAGAAATACAATGCGGTGTTCGGCGAACGGGCAGAGGACGAGAAGAACGCTCGTTCGTTGAAGTCCCGTGTCTCGTCCGTGGAGGAGTTTTCCAAATATATCGAGTCGGTCAACACGACGCGTAAGGCGAACGGTCAAGCGGCTATCGATGTGAAGTATGAGAAGTCGCATGACTACTGGTATCTTATTCTAGTCAATGTGCTGCCTTTTGCGTTACTCATCCTCTTCTTCGTTTATATGAGCCGAGGTATCGGTAACTTAGGCGGCGGAGGTGTCTTCGGTGTAGGCAAGGCGCGTGCGCAGTTGTTCGATAAGGATAAGAAGGACAAGGTGACCTTCAAGGATGTTGCCGGTTTGTACGGTGCCAAGCAAGAGGTGCAAGAGATCGTGGAGTTCTTGAAGAATCCTAAGAAATACACGGAGATAGGTGCGAAGATCCCCAAAGGCGCATTGCTCGTAGGCCCTCCCGGAACGGGTAAGACTTTGTTGGCAAAAGCGGTAGCCGGAGAAGCGGACGTACCGTTCTTCTCGATGTCCGGTTCGGACTTCGTGGAGATGTTCGTCGGTGTCGGAGCGAGTCGTGTACGGGATCTGTTCCGTCAAGCCAAAGAGAAAGCGCCGGCTATCATCTTCATCGATGAAATCGATGCTATCGGCCGCGCACGTGGCAAGAGCGTCATGACGGGTGGTAACGACGAACGCGAGAGTACGCTGAACCAGTTACTGACGGAGATGGACGGTTTCGGTACCAATTCGGGTGTGATCATCCTGGCTGCTACCAACCGTGCCGATGTCCTCGATGCCGCTTTGTTGCGTGCCGGACGTTTTGACCGTCAGATACATGTCGAGTTACCGGACTTACAGGAACGTAAGGAGATCTTCCAAGTGCATCTGCGTCCGATCAAGTTGGACGACACGGTGGATCTGGATTTCTTGAGCAAACAGACTCCGGGATTCTCAGGCGCCGATATAGCGAATGTATGTAACGAAGCTGCGCTCATCGCTGCACGTGGCGGTAGGAAGAAAGTGGGCAAACAGGACTTCATGGACGCGGTGGATCGTATCGTAGGCGGTCTGGAACGCAAGAACAAGATCATGACGGACGATGAGAAGAAGTCGATTGCTTTCCATGAAGCGGGTCACGCTACTATCAGTTGGATGTTACGTTGGGCAAACCCGTTGGTGAAAGTGACCATCGTGCCACGTGGCATGGCCTTAGGTGCCGCCTGGTACCTGCCCGAAGAGCGTCAGTTGACGAACGAAGAGCATATCAACGACGAGCTCTGTTCGTTATTAGGCGGTCGGGCAGCCGAGCAGTTGTTCCTTAACCAGACCTCGACCGGTGCGCTCAATGACTTAGAGCGCGCTACCAAACAGGCGTACGCGATGGTGGCTTACTACGGTATGAGCGACAAACTCAAAGATATCAGTTTCTATGATTCGACAGGTCGTTATGACTACGGTCTGGTTAAACCGTATTCCGATAAGACGGCCGAGTTGATCGACCTGGAGACCAAGCGTATCATCGCCGACCAGATGGCACGTGCCAAGCAGATCTTAACCGACCATGCAGAGGGTCATCACCAGTTGGCACAACTGCTCATCGAGCGAGAGGTGATCACTTCGGAAGATGTAGAGCGGATCCTGGGACCGCGTCCTTGGAAGAGCCGTGGAGACCAGTTGTTGGAAGCGAATGCAGCCTTGGTTGAGGCGGAGAAACCCAAGAAAAGAACTAGTCGAAAGAAAAAAGTCGAAAGTCAAAAGAATGAAAATAATGAAGAAAGTATTGCTTAACATTGTGCTGCTTTGTGCAGCGATGATGGTTTCGGCGCAAGACGTGCCGGAGAAACTGCCGATGGACCCGGATGTGCGTTACGGCAAGTTGGACAACGGATTGACCTATTATATCCGTCATAACGAGCAACCCAAGCAGCGTTGTGAGTTCCACATCGCCCAAGCGGTAGGAGCTATCCTCGAAGAGGATCACCAGAACGGTCTGGCGCATTTCTTAGAGCACATGGCGTTCAACGGGACCCAACATTTCCCCGGCAAGGGCATCATCAACTATTTCGAATCGGTGGGTGTCAACTTCGGTGGTAACATCAATGCCTATACCTCGATTGACGAGACGGTCTATCGTCTGAGTGACGTGCCTACGTATCGGGAAGGGATCGTGGACAGTGCCTTGTTAGTAATGCACGACTGGAGTTGCGGACTGTTGCTCTTGCCCGAAGAGATCGATGCCGAGCGCGGTGTGATCCTGGAAGAATGGCGAACGGGTCGTACGGCACGTCGTCGTATCTGGAAAGAGTTGAACGCGAAGATGTACCCGG